>Ga0116229_10001745_pt1 | contig 34601 bp, 29 predicted proteins | sample S1TSphgellanicum_3_FD_87313 | JGI IMG/M metagenome (GOLD analysis project Ga0116229, IMG submission 87313) | Host-associated microbial communities from peat moss isolated from Minnesota, USA - S1T2_Fc - Sphagnum magellanicum MG | ecosystem: Host-associated > Plants > Peat moss > Unclassified...
AAATTGTCTTCAAGGAAATCTCACTCACTGAGGCTTTCCAACAATATCAAGAGTGCACACGAATTTCTTTTAAAATTTTAGTTTTGATTATTAAATTTTCTTTGAAAATTTTATTCAATATTTAATATCTCCCATACCATAGGTTTAAACAATACGAAAGCACCTTGGTGTACCCTTACTCATAAAAAGGGCTTTCCAATGATATCAAGTAGGACCCTTGGTTTGAAACATTTCAACATGACAAACAAAATAGACAAACAAAATAAACAAACAACATTCCTTAATGCCAAGTTGATTTTGACATAGGTCCCCCATACTTGGCATTTGAACTAATTTCATTGTGCACAAAAATAAATTGGTAAGGTTAAATATTTTTGGCTACTAGTTACATCTAGTTAGAGTTAATTTGAAGGGGGCATGATAACAAATTTATTCTGAATACTAGAAGAAAAAAATATTCTTTGCAATGATTTATTGCAAATAATAAATTTTTTATTAAAACAATTATTTGCAAATGATAATTTTTCTTCTAGTGCAAGGAGGTTAATATACACCTTTTATGTACTCTTCACACATAAGAATAACCTAATTAAAGATTTAAACATTTGTGATATTGGACAATCTATAACTTATCATTTGTTAATAACGTGCCACATAGGTGTTTATTTATTGACTAGACATGTTATGGTTTAACAACACTTATTAATTGCGTTGTTGTAATGGTTCTATCCCATGCATGAATGGCTCTTTTTAGTTCATGCCCTTGCCATTAACCTAGGTTGGTTATTTGTTTGATTCTCAATCCCACACCATAGTGCCTCTTACCACATCTTTAGTACCATTGGAAAGCCCTTGATGGTAGGGGATACACCGAGCTAGTTAGTTTTATAATGTTTCAACCTATGGTAGAGAAGTTATCAAACAAAAAAAAAAACCCTTATTTTCATTGAAATTTCATGTAAATTAAAACTAAAACAAAAACATATAGAGCATTTTTTGGATGGCACTTTTGGTATTCATGGAAAGCTTTCAATGAGTAGGATTTAAGGAAAGTGAGTTGGAAATTCTTAGAGCTAAGGTGTAGTAAGAGATATAGAATTTTGAATAGAATTTTTGTCTCATTCAATTAAATCGTCAAAAGAAAATTGGAATGAAAAGCTAGTTGGGTAACTAGTTCAAACTTGGGCCAATGACATAGATTTCACTAGTAAGTATCTATTTCGCAACCGTCCAAAAATTTACTAATTTTTTGTGATGAGCCAATTAAAAAAAAATTCTTGAACTTTGGAGGTCATGACATGAACCACGATTCCTTCCTTCCTCCATTCATTCATTCATTCATTCATTCATTCATTGCCGAGGTTGAGTTGCCAAGTTGGGAATCAACTTCTTATAAAATTACGACTTTAACAAAATGTTACTCTCAAGTTGTCATGTGACCATCCTGGTGTCGTACTATTTGCACATCAGGATACATTTCGATGTGCATAATAATAAGTTCGGCAGCCATGCATAAAATCGTACCGCTGCACTCGTTTCACACCACCTCGTGCGAAATATTTAATTTTGGACGATTTTCATTTTCGCATCGACCCACAAATAATTATTTACAATGGTCTGTCATTTCACACTTCAATGGGTCTGCCGGAATTGGGGCATTTACACCGTAGAATTAATTAATTTTGTTTGTTTCACATTTCGCACTTCCTCCCCTCCCTCAGAATTTTTTTTCTTTTCACAGTACCCCTAAAATAATTAATATTGATGTGAAACGAGCGCGACGATACGTTTTCATTTTCGCATCGACCCACAAATAATTAATTACAATGGTCTGTCATTTCACACTTCAATGGGTCTGCCGGAATTGGGGCATTTACACCGTAAAATTAATTAATTTTGTTTGTTTCACATTTCGCACTCCCCCCCCCCTCAGAATTTTTTTTCTTTTCACAGTACCCCTAAAATAATTAATATTGGTGTGAAACGAGCGCGGCGGTATGGTAGTACTTGAGATATCTCTTTCCAGCATGCATGTTGGGTTGGATGATGAATATGGTATGGATGGATGGATGGATAGATGGATGGTGTCGGGATAGGAAACACTTTTCCATCATATTTTCTGTCCCCTAGCTAATCGTGGTAAGTAACTAAGTATTAACACTCCACATGTACCTACCTACCTACCTACCTACTAGCTACCAAGTGCCTTAACCTGTTTACATACTTACATGGGTTCAAGCATAATATGATGGGAATAAAGTGGTGTGAGATTTGGAGATTGTGTAGGTACGAGGGTTTAGGTGCCAACCCTAGTGTTGTAAAATCACTTTACACTAAAGACTTGGTAAAAATGTACTAGAGAGTGGGCCAGCTAGTAGGGCTGATTCCATCTCCTAGTGTGCCAATAGGCTCCCACTCATAGCATGCCCTATAGGGCCGAGGCTTTGTCCTAATTGGCTTGCCTATGGACTTGCTAAGAGCCTCAATCACCCATAGCTGACGACCCTGCACTATAACCTTAAAGGAGGGGAACCACCAAAATCACATTTCCTTTGCTCCATTTCTCTACAATTTCATAGATATATTGTATTAAAGAAATTGTGTCGCAAAGTTTGTGTGAAAATTATGGAATGGTCAAGCTCCTACCCATTATGTTGGGTAAAGCATTATGTGAGCCCATTAGGACAAGCCAAGTAGCACACCCAACATAACGATGGGCAATGGCGAGATTATTCCATAACATTAAGGCTTGGGGTGGTAGATTCAACAATGTATTTTAAAATCATTGTTCAACAAACACATTTTGGTCATTATTAAGAATGTATGATGATCATGCCTCCTTAGATTCGTGCACGGGCCTCTTTTTGCGTGCATTGCACGCATTTAGGAAATTCACGATTCACCTATTTTCGTACACATAGATTTTTGTAATCAACTGTAGGATTCGAAATGTCTTGGTGACCAATTTAATGATTCATTAATAATTATACTTGCATACTCCGTAATTCCGTAAACTCGATACTTGCATCGTCATTCAGCCTTGGTCCTAGAGTGATCCATCGTTCATTCGTCTGTCTCCCTCCGTTGTCATTCTTCTTGACTAGAATAGTATCTTACATCTAGTATTTCGCTGCTGCTACTGTAGTAAATAGTAGTAGTAAGTAGTAGTCATCATCACAGCAGCTACGCTAGCGGTGCTTTTTGAGATGGCGAAGACTCTGATTTTGGGAAAGCATGGCGGTCACTCGGTAATTGTTTCCCCTACATGCTTCGCTTTTCAGTCGGTTTGGCCAGCGTTATGCCTAGAACAGCGACTGTGGAGACTGATTTCTCGACCATCAACTACGAGAAGGATGATCATCGTTTTGCATTCACAAGCTTCTCTCTGGAACGCATATTGCACTCAAGGCAACTTGAGAAGTTGCGACAAACCTTGAACGAGATGGCACTCCAAGAAGAGAATTAGCCCCTCGTTGTCTTGTCTTCTTCCTCTTCTGCTGCTGGTTATTAGTTGTAGAAGAAGACTGACTGCCTCTTATTATCTCCAGTAGCAGTGGTTAATAATAAGATTAGGGAGAACCTTAACCCATAGTTAATATACTAGTGCACGAATCGCACGCCTTTAGGGGCAGCAGGTGCCCGAAAAAACATCAGAATCGTACATTCGTGCTATTTCCGAACTTAAGGAGGCCTGATGATGATGACCCAAAGGTTAGGTCATATAATAGAGTTATCCGTAAAGTAATAAAAACACAGCACCAGAACCCTGAGTTTGGTCATACACAGGGTGAGTGAGATTCGAAAAAAACCTGCAAAAGAGTACATTAGCATTCAATCGGGGATGAAACTCCAGAAACCCATCAATCTTGATGGTAAACTGAGTTTCATCCTGTCTTTCCTTTCTCCCTGAGCGCCCTCCACGAGTCCACTGCTGCTGCTACATATATTTTCACTGCTCCTAATTGTACAACTACTATAATTAGTCTCGAACCTGGTGCATTAAATGCTGAGTATCAGCATTTCATACTGAGATTTATTTTAAAATGTCTTTACTTTGCGGATACCACTGAAAGAGGGGATTGGGGGTGAAAGGAGGCCCAAAGACAGACAGGGTGAAGAGAGGGTTACTTTACAGATAACTCTAATGTGGTTAAAGAACTCTAATGTGGTTAAAGAAAAAGGGTCTTCTTTTTAGTTTCTTTGAACCAAGGTCATGTTTATAACCATTATTCAAGTACAATTTATCTCAAAAGTTAGGAATTATAAAGGATTCTTTGGTGGATCCAAGTTGACTTACTTGCATATCGGCTTGTTTAGTTTAGCTAACTATATATCCCCTTTCAAGGTATATCCCAAAGGAGAATTTTTCTTGAAAACCATCGACAATTCTAATAGGGGAAAACAATAGGAATTTGCAAACTATTAAGAAGATTAAATTTCAATTGAACCAGTTGGTTTTGCAAAGTGGAGTCTAAGTAGTTATCACATAATGTTACTATTTGCAAGAGAGTTCGGTACTTAATAGAAAATGAATTTCTTTGTGTAATTTTTAGTAGTTGTGTTGTTCATGGGTTGGATCTCACTTTTGCAGACATTGCAAAATTAGCTAATTAGGTTCATACAATTGTTTAGAGGGAAAAAATAAACGTCAATATATCAAGCTCATCACAAACCATTTGAGAACATATCTTCTAAAAGAGACAAACTATTAACATTATTGCATCCACAAAGAGACATTTGGGGACCATTTTTATCATGCCAGAGACATACTAACAAATGGGTGTGCTATGTTTTTTACTTCGAGAAAAATCTTAATAAATATAGTGATATGATTTTAAACACACCAACCTCCAAAGAGAAGAAGGATTTTTTCTTTCATGAACACAAATTTTTATTGAACAGTTCATGATACAAGCTTGAAGCTCTTCCGCTCTTGCATCCATGGGTTGTCATCAAAGGTGAGCAAAAATGGCTTTGGCCGGTGCAGCTCTCGACCAGTGTCTAATACACTATTTGGCAACAATGAGTTGTCCTGTTGCTCTTGAGGAGGTTCTGGTGGCCGAGCTATCTGGCTCTCTTTGATCCAATACCTTGCTGCGGCTTCCAATAACACACCAAACTCATTCTCCATTGATGAAGGTCTAAACCTTGAATACGGTGAATCTGCAGCTCCATATGATGCTCGCCTCTTCACACTGGTTGCTGCTGCTTTCAACTCACGCTGTGGTTTGAGAGTGAACACTGACTTCAACTGAGGATGCTGAAGTATGGTTGGATTGAAGCTGATAGACATGTTGATCCCTGGCACAAAGTATCCCCTCCCAGTCTTATCCTGGAGGCTTGAACGCTGGAGCAACAAATGTGCCAATGCGCTGTAGAGTCTGCGAATCAGGCTAGCCTTTGATGGCATTATCTGCCGATCTCAAATGGGTCATCATCATTGAATTACTCCACAACAGAAAGAATTCTAGTCTTTTGTAATTTGAAGAATACACGGTTGTTTAGAAGAGAAAGGAGATGGCACCTGAAACATCCAGCAAACCAAAGACTGAATGGTGGCAAGGGAACACTTATCACACTTGCACAGCTCCTTAATTGCACCTGATATCTTGCCACGACCCAGTGCTACTGGGAGAAGGGTATCTGGTATGATTGGTTTCTGCAAACACATGAAAACACTTCAGCTGTCATGATTTTCAGGGCTCTAAATTCACTGTCAGTGTGCACACAGGAATATCATCATGCATGGCCTTCCTACAGTCTGTAAGAGAATCCCATATGGACTTATACTCCTCTATTCACATAAGCTCTTTCAAGGCACTATGCACTAAGGGTTGTCACCTCCAAATCACAGAGCCAGAAAATTAAAAGATACGACAATGAGTTTGTGTCCATATCCTCCACCCCATCCCAATTTCCACTGTTGACTTGTTCCTGCACTCAATTGTTGAGCAGCAGTTTTCTACTCAGTCCCTCCATTTCACACTTTGGCATTTTGTGCAAACTTTATAAATCTAGAATGACAACAAAAAGAGAGACACAATCAGCAAGAGAGAGGAGATTCAGACCTTAGTGGCCTGAACAAAGTCTGAGAACCAAACATCTTTCTTTGAGTCGTAATCCGCCAATTCGGCCATGAATGTTAAAGATATCTCTTCTCGCTTCTCCCTTTCAGAATTGGTACGCCTTATTAGCTCCTTAGTTATCCAGAAGACAATCTGTCAGAGGATGCACATGCTGCTCAAACTTCAGCTCAAAGATTGAGAATTTCCCATGAGCTGGCTGACTACTTTAATATTGTCTTGTTGACAAAAAAAAAGAAACTTGGGCACCAAAGAAAAAGTGGATAGGTGCACGAGACCTTAGGTACATATCGCAGCTTGCGTGCCTCTGTACCATGCAAGTACTTGTGCTGCCTGCTCATAAATCCATGCAAATCTAGACCTGTTCGCCAAAACACCTTTGGATAGCCATATACAATGCGTATATCCTTCAAGTAGTTTTCAAATAGTCCCACATGGTGCTTTTGATGCTTTGTTTGCACTGATCCAGACCTGGTTTTGGCACAGGATCCATGCATCAACCTCCTAGTCCTGAAGACTTAAGTCCAAGAGTTCCCTTGCAACTATACACTGTGTACTACTCCTGCTGGGTCTAAGAAAATGTATGAATTTGAGCTGGTATGGACAAGATCAAATCCTCACCTACACTTCCGCACCATCTCAACTGCCTGCCAGCCATGCCATCCACACATGACCAGTGATAGATCACTCATCAATTTGTCACTCTACTAAGAAATGTCTTCCACAACAAAAGAATCAAAACCATCAGTAAATCTCTCTCTTACCAGGACCTCTCAGAGTGTTTTCTTCAAGTGATTTTGGGGTCGGGAGAAAATGTTTCTGCAAGAACTTAAATCTTGCAAAGTCTCACCTCATCATGGGTAATGCATTTTCTTGCAAACAGCAAGTAGCAAGCAATGACAAGCCCTGTTCGCCCTGGAGATTAGAAAACCAAGCATAATGTCAATCACCATTGCTGTACAAGGATCAATCACGAGTATTCCTGAAATCAACATGCTCAGCTAACCTGAAGCCAGATTCCATATCTCATCAATTAGTCAATCCTCAAAACAATTCACCCATTGAGCAATGCAGGGCTGAAGCACACATGAAGCACATATTCTCTAGAAACGTAAAGAAGGATGAGAATTGACAAAGAAGCCCAGGGAAGGAGACAATTTCCACTGGCAAATCCTCTTCAAAGCTTGACATATGCAAATCTGTAATAAGGGTTGAGAGACAAAAGAAACAAAATACAGATGGGCAGTGGTCATAACAGGCTCATAATATGTGATTCATGCTCACCCAGCCCTGAATGGCAGTGCACTAAAACCTGCACAACCACTCACAATTGCCCCCCACATGCACCACCACCACCATCACCACCCATGAAACCCCCAGAAAATAGAGCAGAGAACAAACTCAGTCTGCATTGTTCTGCCATCTTGAACCTTAGTGTGAAAACAAACAGTTGAACACCTGTGTGTAATTGTTTTTTCTTAAGCAGAATGCCATGTTTGATAAAACAAACATCTTGAGCTGCTTCTGTGCTGGAGGTTGTAGCAGAAGGTTTAATACCTTCTGGCCTAATGAGAGGTGGGACTCCATGACTTGGACAATGTCGAGGCAGTAATCGATATCAGGACAAGTCATGTCTCTCCATGGATAATTGTAGAAGGAAACTGCACCCCTTTCCCCCACACCCCCTTCGCCTTCCCTCTCAGTCACTTCACAAACATGGAGGAACCACATGTCTGCTGAAAACATGGTTGTGGTGTCCCTCTGAGCAGTAGTTGAACAAGGCTCTGAGAAGTGGATTGTGCTATGGAAAATTGAAAAGCAGAAATAGGAGAAGCGCTTCTTCAAAACAGTGACACCAAATCATCCCCCATGCAGGGGGCACATACAGAATGACAAGCTTCTGTGAGGACATCTGGGAAATACTCACTCTTATTTTGCATGAACAACTCAGGACTGTACGAAAAGCCAGTGTTCATATTCACCCCAGGTCCACAGTGTGCATGCTCTCCAGGCTCTTGCAAATTGAAGATAGATGTGATTCCAAAGCGCTTGAACTGTCCAGAATCCGAGAGTCAAAAAAGGTGCTCCTTGCAATGTTATCAGAGGAGCAGAAAGAATTGACTTACAATGATCATATTCCAGCAGATTTCTACAGCAATCATAATAACCCTAACCTGTTCGATGATTTGTTGTTGATGGATCATCTGATCTGATGGACGGGCTGCAGCAAGAATATCGGGGGTGACCCAATTGCAGTGGAGACCAGCAAAAGCTCCTGTCCCATTCTGCCGAAGGTAGTCCTCACACCGACATCCTTGTGATGAGCTAAGGGTTTCAAACTTGCACTGCAAAGAGTCTTTAATCCAGTGTCTGTATGATTTGGTTGCATACTTGGTGAAGTCCTTCTCACAGTTTCAAACACAATGCAACAAAAAGCATAAGGTTCTCATCTCTCTCTCTCTAATCTTCTTCTCCTCCAGTTAGGCACCCCCAACTGTGGAATGCTTCTTGAGAACTTTTGAGAAAGAAGATCTGAGACAATAACACTCTGATTGTTGCTTTGTGAATTTGACCATTGGTAACATGCCAAAATAGATCAACCCTCCTGAATCATCATCATCATCATCATCCTGCTTGATGATTCAAAACCCTAAAGCTTCCTGCAACTTTTGCTCATGGACCTCCTGTTTTTTTTTGGTTTGCAGTTGGATTGGAACATCAAAGTGATCAGTCAAATGTGCTTTGCAATTGTATAAGTTGTAAGAGAAAGAGCTCAGAGAAAAGGGTGTTACTTGCACAGCCCAAGCCACTTGACGAATTGGGGGTGAAGAAGCAGACTCAGGATCTTCAGTATCTGAAGGTGCATCAGTGGCAACTGGGGAATATGCTTTATAGTGTTTGGCATTTGAGGTTGCAACCCCCATGATATGTTTGCACCCAGTTTCTCATGCAGGTGGATTCTTCTTCTGTTGCCACTGAAGAATTGATGCATTGTGCATGGCTTGGATTATTTTCTTTTTCGTTTTTTGCAACTTCAAATACTACCCAGTTTGTTTTGCCACTTCAACTACCCTTGACAACTCTTTCACCTCCTCCACAAGCTGAAAATGTTCAAGCTCCTCTCATTGCAGAGGTGCTGTTCCCCCATACACATCTTCCATGGTTTGCACAGAACCTATTGAGCTTCAATTCTTCCAGCTTTTCCAAACTAAGGATGATGATGATAATGGTCATCACAAAACCAATCACTTCTATTATCTTCAATTCCAGAAATCTATCATCAAACCTCATCAATCAAATGCCCCTTTTCTGATCATTGCAACAGTTTTTAAAAACCTGACTGTAATCTGAACTGCACAAAGAAGAAGATGAAGACCACCAAGACTTCATGTTTGTGACCAAAACCAAGTGAAAGGAAATACACATGACATGGATGGGTAGGAGATGTGTGTAGCAAAACAAGATGGGTATGCTCAGATGAAGGGACTGTGAGAAGAAAGAAGCACTACCTGGAGTGGAAAGTGTGAAGGGACCATTTGGGCAGTTGGAAAAGGCCCAAAGGAATCAAAGATGTGGTTGCTGGGATCTGTGGAATATGGGTGTGATTCTCCTCCTCCTTCTCCTGGATGAAGAAGATCATAGTGACAGAGTGCTGCTGCTTAGCAGTAGTAATCAGCTTCTTCAAGGTTCTTCATCTGAGATCCAAATAGGTTCTCTCAACTGTCATGCTTCAGCCGGCTTCAACTGCCTTCTCCCCTCCCCACCCCCCACCACACCCCTTATTCTTCTTCTCTCTTCTGTCTTTTTCTGTCATCCCTATCTTCACCTCCCCACATTTGTCTCCCCAACTCCCCTCTCATGCTCCTTCCTTTGTCTCGGCACATGTCCATACTTAGTAGGTTACATTTGTGGAGTCGGATGATCCATTGTTTCTTGTGTCTTGAAGTTTCTTGGGTTTCATGCATGCACAATTGATGTCTGATCTCTTGTATCAGATCTTCTGAAGACCGCATCTTCTTCTAACCTCAGAAATTCTGTCCATTGAGACAGTTGCTCATCTGCATCTCTAACTTCAGAATCTCTGTAATGTCAAACACAATATGCATGACCAGCAGCATTGTCTGTTTCACTACAGCAATGGCAGCTTTGTGAGTCTGTTCACAAGAAAAACACAAGAATGAGTGCAGCACGGAGCAAGTGGGCCAAGGCTGACAACAATGGCTCCACAACTCGATCCATCTCCACATTCAATTCCTCAAGTATGGCTCCCTCTGGACCTTCATACTCCATGGGTTGTAAGCTAACTCCCAAGAGGAATGAAACATGGCAGAGAGGTCCCGGTTCCTATGACGCTACCTATGATACCAAAGCGCGCGGACCTTCATTTTCTCTGGGTGTTCGAGAAACAGCCAAAACTGCAAGATCATCAGGTCCAGGTCCTGGTTCTTACAATCTTGAAAGCTCCTCGTTTACAAAAACATCTGCACCATCTTTTTCCATGGGTGGACGTTCCAGCAGCACATCAAGTTCAAGTACCCATAACAGTAGCCCTGGCCCAGGTGCTTACAATCTTGTTAAAGATACTCAATCTGGAGGAACCTCTTCCTCTTACAGAACTACTACAGGAGGTGATCATCATCAGCAGCAGCATACTGGAAGTACAGGATACAACAGTTCATCATTTGGGAGATCGACAATCACAGCATCTGCACCTTCTTTCAGCTTTGGATCAGCAAGACCCATTGCTCCTGTAGATCGAACCCCAGGACCTGGATCTTATAACTGCAGAACTCAGTTTGCAGGACCTGCTTACAGTATCAATTCCCGCAAATCCAAATTGCTTGCAAAAGATGTCAATCCAGGATCTGCTGCTGCTGCTGCATATCAAGAGGGTGCAGCAGGGAAACGAGCATCTTCCTTCACAGTTGCAGAAAGAAGCTAAGTAGTTACCAGACCTACCAGATCTGCAGAGAGGGGACACATTGCTCCTACTCCTCCTGCAAGGAATGGGGACATACTGCTGCTAGTCCTCCTCATGAGCAATCATTCAAAGAGGACAAATCTCTACAATGTCTGTAATGAGAAAAAAACAGATTCTAAGGCCAAAGGTTAGTGCAGAGCTTGAAGATCATGGGATTACCAATTGCAAAAGCTTGAAATCCAGCTTGACTTTGTGAAGCTCAAAAATTCCTGTACGTATATCTGAGCTTCTCCTCATACAGAACTGATCATCACCAATTGACTCAAAACTCTTGCTGGTATCATTCTCCAGCAAGTTGTAAACAGAATTGTTTGTAGCCAAGTTGCCATTCTTAAGCTTTTGTCTTTCGTTTTTGAAATTAAAGAACATGATACTCAATGAATGCTCATACAAAAGCAAACCATCAATCTGCATCTGTGCGGTCTGAGAAGCCTTCAACCAAGCTAGTCCAGCTCCAGGTTGTTTTGAAGCAAAGGGAGGGATCAACACAGAGTCAGTATCTGTGGACCTCTTGGTTGAAAACTTCCAACTCATTTCTGCAATATGACACCAACTCTTACCATCGTTGCTAGGCAAGCAAGCAAGGTTCCACTTGCAAATCAATTATCTAACACTCTTGCACTGTCTTCCACCAAACATGTAGTGTTTGAGAAGAAATCAACTCACATAAAGACTAGAAGCACTTTGGATTGGTGACCAAGTCCAAAGACTCCTTTGTGTGCAATCAATGAATGGAGATGGAAGTCAGGAAAAGGAATGAGAATTCAGAATTCAACAAGCTCTTGGGAATAAGTATGGTGAGAGTCAAGTCATTTTTTTTCTGATGAATCTCCTAGACTACTGTCAGGTTTCCGTGTCTGTGCTCCTGATCAGCAAAGAAGCAATACAGAATCTGTAAGATATCAAACCTGGATTCTGTATCTGTGCTCCTGATCAGCAAATAAGCAATACAGAGTCCCATAAAATATCAAATGCTCTCTTTCATGCTCCTTGAGAACCAAGCCTGTTTGCTCAGTATCATTTCTGGGCATCCCACAATCTGGAAATTTTCAAGTGGGCAGATCTGATGTCTTTTACCACCTTTCAAGTACTTGTGTGCTAGAGTATCCTGCTTCTCTGACAGAAGGATTTGGATTCATGCTCAAAGTGTTTAGCATTAGGATCTGCTCTTGAAACCTCTGATGTGCCCAACTTGGATTTGGAAAAGAATTTGAGAGCCTGTTACTGCAGTGATGGATGGCTTCTCAGAATTATGGTATGATCATCTGCAAAAGAACCAGTGCTCAGATTTCTTTACTTGCAAGAATCACAGCTTGGAATGGCAAAATTGACTAAAACTCTTGAACATCATAACACTTTCTCGGCTGCAAAATGAGATCCAGCACCAAACCCTTTTGAGGTACATTTACCAGAGAGGTGATTGTCACAATATAGAGTGCTACAACATATCCACGGAGCTTTGAAAAGCACCTGGCTTGTGACTAAGCCCGCATATTCAGAATTTGTCAGCGTCCACCACCATCAAGAAGGAACTTGCAGCTCTAGCACTGTGCACTTGTGTCAGGTTTACTGGATTACAAAGATGAGTGGAGATTGAGGTGATGAGCATGCTTACCATGCTTGAAGATAGACCGATTCTTCACCACTCGCAATGCTTGTGCATACCAGTGTTGTGCACTGACTGCAACCTCATTGCACGGCAGCTCATGTATTTTCTTTCACTGCCCTGTATAGCGTCACCTTCTTCTGGATGCAAGGATGTTTCTCTCGCGTAGTACATGTTTTCCTCGATACCCACTGCTGCACAATCTCTTGATTTCCTTCTTGAAAAGTTCTTCGGACTGGGGCGCATGTATCAACGACTTTGTCTTTGGAAATTGCGCAAAAACCTGGCGCTGAATTGAGCAAGCAAGAGACGCAAATGCGTGAGGTATATCCCTCACGTTTGCGCATGAGGCCTAACCCTAACCCTAACCCTAATACCATAGAGTGCTGTGCGGGTGTTTTTGCTTGAGATCCGTGGAGTTTCGCACTTGCGTTGCACTGCAGAGATGTCGAGATCGGTCGTGGCTGTCGCGCGACTGGTCGGAAGATCACGTCGCTCTGCCCTTGCATCGTCTCTCTCACCGATTCAAGCTGGAAGTGGACTAGCCGCAGATGGATCGGGGTACTGCGACCACTCGATGGCGAGGAATCGAGCAGTGTCCGGGGCGCAAGTGTGGTGCAACAAACGGGTGCATTCTCGGGCCCTGAGCGACCAAATGGCTGCTAAATGGACGCAGGTTCCTTTTCTTCTTTTTGCACTACAGTATCCCAGGTGTGTTGGTCTTTTTCGGAAGAATCGTTGTTGCTCAGGGTGGTGCATGGCAGCTTGGATTAGGTCTTAGCTGCAAATGGAATGTGCTGTTCTGGCAGAGGATTTGGAACACCGAGGTGTAGGACTTGAAGAAGCTCAAGGGCATACGTACTAAATGAATTCACAATCTCATACTTCTCTAGGGTGAACGGTTTTGAGAAGCTCTTTTGCGGCGTTGTTTCTTGCAAACCAGTGGCCCTCCCATGCTGTTTGGCTCCTTCTGTGCTACATTTTTAATCAAAAAAAATGGACTCCCTCACAGATATGATGAGTACATACATTTTCCTTTAGGTTTAGATGCTTGCTTGTGACAGGGGCAAGCTGAAATGGAATGAATCTCACCCTGACAAGCTTGTTGCAGTTGCTTGAATAAGGATTACTATTGACTGTTTTGGTTAGCTATGTCTCTTGAGTGCTAGCTGACATCATGAACAACTCTTCTTGTTGATTCCAGAAATGCAAGAGAAAACTCAGGACACAGATTTGTATCATAGTTTGCTCATAATGTTTTGTGGTTTATTTACCTATCTACACCCACAGTTGGTTGATAGTGAAGTCTGTGTATTCATGGCAGCTAGTCACTGCTCTTCATGTGACAAAGGTGAAGGTCTGACGCTTTATGAGCAATGCTCATTAGGTTATTACTGCATTCAGTGTCATATTGTGTTCAAAGTGTTGTCATGGAGGATTCTCTGCAATCTTCCAACAGTTGTAGGGTGTAGCATACATGACTGCAAAATGGAAATGTCCCACAGTTGTATGCTTGTTTTCATGCTTTTCCTTGACTGACTATGTTGTTTGTTTATTGTCAATGTTGCCATTGTTTTACAGGTCAAGGAGGGCGTGGAGTCCTTGAAATTTGGCAATGGAGAGCATACATCAGGTGCTATTTGTTTGTTATTCCTTTTTTGAAGGCTGCCAAAAAACTGCACTTGGGTTGTCTTTTTGCCTTCAAGTGGGAGAGCTCTCTATGTGATCAGTAGCTACCATGTGGCTGGAGTCCTTTATTTCAAAGGTTGTGAATGAGTTCTTCCTTTTACAACATTGCTACCAGATGCTTCAACAAAATTTCAGGAGAATGTCTCTGGTGGGACCACAACAAGTTCAGAAGGGGTACAAAGCTCTTCCTCTAATTCTGAGGGAAACCAGGGTGCTGCTCGTACAGCAAGGTCCTCAAACAGTACAGCAGAAGGGGCAGGGGAATCTTCAGCTCAGACTGGAGAGTCCTTTGCTGCAGCTGCAGGAAAGACTGTTTATACTACTGTGAGTCAAGGTCTTCAGACTGCTACAGCTTCTGCTCATGCTGCATTTCAGAAAGTGAGGGAGGCAAAGGTCGTAGACTCAATAAAGACAAGTTACTCATTTCTGAGGGAAGAATTGAGCAACACTCGGCCAAGGAGAAAAGCCAGAGCTGCTCCTGATACAGGACCACCACCAGCTGAGAACACAGAGGTGACTGCTGTTGTGCCTGTTGTGAAAAAGACAACTGGCTGGGAAAAGCGATGGGAGACTTTGAAAGAAAAGGTACTGAGGAAGAAATTGTATGCCAGTCATCTCCTTTCTTTTCTTGGTTGCTTTTCTGGCCTCTTGTTCTTGATTCTCCACTTTAGCCAAATCTATCTGATGTTTGTAAGCTGCCTCATGTAGACAAATTGTTTTTGCTTTCCAGCAAATCACAGTAAACTGATCTGAGGGACTTTTTGATTGGAAACTATCTACTTGCAATGACCTAACACCTTCCATGCTGTCAAATCTTGTGAGAGGCTAAGACTGTTATTGGACTGTAGGCCCGGGCACATCCAGCATTTAGGCGGCTCAGAACTGTGAAGGAGCACCCTGTGGTCACAAAAGGACAAGAAGTAAGCTTCTTGTTGCTTTCATTTCTCTACTTTGTCTCATGAACCTGGAATCTTAGGAGACCTTCTTCCTTGGGTATGTTTGTGAGATGTCTGATACTGCATTCCCATGTTCTTGGGTTTTTTGTTTCCATTCTGGTGAATGTTGCATGTTCAGTTCTGATTTTTACCTGATTGTTTAATCCTGTGTTCATGTGCTCATGGTACATTTGTCATAGATATGAGTGGCTTCTGCTTATATATATTGAAGACTCCAGTGTTGATTCATATGGTCACAGCTTGCAGAGGATTTGCGGGAAAGATGGGAGACCAGTGACAGTCCTGTTGTCCACAAAATACAAGAGTAAGTTTTACTATAGTCTTTCTTGATGAGTCTGTTACAAGTTCATTGCTGTGCTGTGTGTCTAGCACATTAGAAAACATGTTGTAGAGGTTTACATGCGTATCTTCCTGGTTCTTTGTAACCCACCAAATTCCAAAGTCCTCTGTTTAATCCTTTGGTTCTTCTACTTTGTTCACCAATTGAAGTCAAACCCTTTCCTCTGTCTAATGCTTTGTATTGTGCTGAGCCTACTTAAATCTTGTATGGGTGCAGCCTAAATGAGTCAATTTTTGGTGAGACTGCCACAGCTGTGGCTATGCGGGAGATTCGACACAATGATCCGTGAGTTTAGTTCCACCTTAGATTGTACTTTCATTTGGACTGGGGTCGACCTTGCTCTCATCACAATTTGACCCTTATTGAGTTAGTACTATTGACATGCATTTACACTGTGTGTGCCCTGTGTGGTCTTAACACTGCTTAACTTAATATCACAACATGATCTACAGATTGTAGCCTGCTCTATATGCAAGACTCCAGTACTGATTCAACACATCTTCAGTTTGGGGGCAAGTTTGTGATGCCTTGAATGGGTCTGAATCTGTGTTATCCAGTTCTTGGTTTTGAAAGAACCTGTTGTTCCCATTCTGGCATATCTATTTTTGATTGAACCAAAACATCTGTTGTTTTCTCAAATTTCAAATGCTGGTGTGGTTTGGAGTTATGTCCGGTTCCACCTACATTACACATGGTCCAAGATAAAAAGGTTCTGAAGTCCTAGTTTTGTACAATCAAGTAAAAGTGGCCACCTGCCCGAAACATTTTCAGTAGGGCCTACCTTGTGCTTTTGTTTCTTGGGAAAAGTGTACCTACTTGCCCAGAAATCCTGAGCCTAGTTAAAAGGGATTGTAACCTAGTTCCATTTCCAACTCCGGTGTCAGCACAGTGAAGTGGTACACTCCAGTTCCAGTTCTGGTCTGGTAGGATTCTGAACCTCTAGTTCGAATGCCTTAATGAGTGAGAGTGAATGGTGTTGTGAATGGTAGTCCAATGTCACTCTCATGTCAGATGGGAGATCCTTGTTTAAAATACTTCCAATCTAAATGCTCCATTCATGGTTGCTATGGAACAGGTCCTTTTCAATTACTGAGTTCATTTTGGAGGTGCAAGAAGACATCAGGCCAGTCCTTCAAGCATACCTTAAGGTAATAGTCTAGCAGGGCCTAGAATAATGCACATGATAATCCGACACACGTGTACTGTAGTACTTTGGCAGATTCAGCAGTAACCTGCCGAATAATTAATATATTTTGGGAGTTTTAATTCAGCAGCTTAGTTTGGATAAGATTTTGACAGGTATAAAGTAAATATAATATAACTACCTTCACTACCAAAAGTTTTCAGTTGTCTTCCTGGTTGGACTGTTCACATGAACCTGTAATATACTGGAGAGGGCTAGGCTTCGAGTCTGACCATAAATTTTGAATTATTTGGCATAATAAACTTTTTTTTTTTGAAAAATTCGAGAAAATTAAAAATAATTTAATTTGTGCCGAAGCCACCAAGGTACTACAGTATTCATGGGTTCTTGTTGCAATCAACAGATGTAGGTGCTGTGGACCTCTGATTTTCTATCTGTTGCATATTACCTTGTCACTGGTATTTTCTTAGCTAGGCTGCATCAAGTTCCTGCCCTGTAGAGTAGCAGGTATTTTTACTGTGAGACTGTTGAGTCAACATTGATTTGATAATGGGGCAGGGTGATTTGAATACCTTGCGACAAAGGTGTAGTAGGGAGGTGGTTGAACGTTGTCAGGCTGAGCGGCGAGCACTAGAGACCCAAGGAATTTTCTTAGATAATAAGGTGAAAATTTCTAAAACATCAATATATTGTCATCTCTGTTCCTTTTTCCATGATTTTTGTTCATTGTTGTTTCTCCTCACATTAGGTTTTACTGTTGTGTACTGGAACAGATTCTGCACATTTCAGATGCTGAGGTCAAGGATATCAAACTGCTGGGAAATTACCCCATAATTATTGTTGCTGTGAGTATCAAAATCCTCCCTCTAGCATTTGCATATTGTTGACTATTTGCTTTGGTGTGAAAACACTGGAAATAGGTTCACATCACTTGTATGCTACATCCATGTATGGGCTGCTGGTTGCAATAGAGAATGCCAAGAGTGTGGGATGTGGAATCTTCAAAAACTTAATTCTGTTGGAAAGGTAAGCATTAGCATCAATCTGACCTGAGTAGATATTGATTTAGGAGGCAAGAGTGAAACACAAATGTTCAATGGCACACAACCAGCTGAAACTGCAGACAGAAGTTGGGGTTCTAATACTCATGAGAGGGATTGCAAGGACCTACGCTAATATGTGTACATGTTGTGTGGACCATCAGTTCCAAACACAGCAGATCTATTGTGTACGGGACAGAGATGGCAACATTACAGAAGGAGCAAAGGTGTGCATTTTACCATTAAAAACACATAACTACATCTGCAGATTCACTGTCTTGCTGTGTCACATTCCTGATGCTGTTGTTGCTTCATTGCAGGATGAAATTCACACTGTGCACTATGCATGGGCAATGCAACAAGTTCTGCACGGAGAGATGCAAGAATTTGATGTCCACAGACGCTGGAAGCTAAGAGAGATGCAGCAACTAGGCATTCAGGCTTTAATATAGGTTTCACATAGTTGCAAGTGGTGCCCCCCCACCCCAATCAGGCTTGTGCTTCCTTGGAATTAAGTATTTATTCATAAGATCATCTCAAAATTGCGATCTGCCTTGGGTGCCCTTCTGTCAGTGACATGTGATGTTTCCACCCCCTATAGATGACCATTTAGCAGGGGTTTCAAAGTTTCAGTTCAAATGGGTTCATCACCTAGACCAGAGCTCATTTTGGTCTAAAATTCTGATGCCCTTTCAACCCATTGAGTTTTGCCATATTTTGTCAGAATTTGGGTACATTTAGAAGTCAGAGGAAAGATTGCCCAAAAGTTTCTGTTGAGGGTCCACTTTTGAAGCCTGTTGACTCATTTGAAGATTGCACCATCTAGATGGGCATTGTTGCTGTTAACATGGCCTTGATTCTTGCTACCTATACAGTGATTTTATAGTTTAATTCGATGAACTCTTGCAATATTGTTACAGTAGCTCCAACTTTGAGTCTTTGTGGACATGTTGTCTAGATAAGATTTGTGTCCAGGTTGAACATTTCGTAACTTGTCCAGGCATCGTAAAAGGGCGTCTTGGGTTTTGCTGCTGCTGCACCCTTTATGGACAAAAAGCAAGCACACTTTCAGTCAGGAAACATTGAAAGGTAGGCTACCAACATGTCCAATTTTTGTTCAGATTAAATAGCTTACATTGCTGCAATTGGAGGAAATAGAGTGTTATATGAGGGAGGTTACAGGAATGTTAATCCCCGTGACCTGTCCTTTGTCAACCTTGGTCTTTTGGAAGGATTCATGCCACTAACTGATGGAGGACGTTCTTTAGTAGAAGCTCCTAGTCAAATCTTTGAACTTTTTGTTGCAGAAACATCAAGCAAAACATCCAGAAGTTTTTATTCTTGGTGGAAATTTGTGAAGGCTGCTTGTGATGGATGGAATTGTTAAGGTCATATGGCAGCAGAAGGATTGTGATATTGAGGCAGGTCACAAGTCAAGATGCAACCATAATAGTCAGGCTTGTGAGGCAGCTTTTGCTGACTACGATAACTTGGGAAGTACATGTTTCACCGCTGAAGCAGGCTTTGGAACCTCACTCTTCAAGTTGCCACAAATTCTGGTACCCACTGTGCTCATGCTCAAAACATTCCCACCTTACCCTCACAGGGATTGGATGTTTGATGTTGTGTGTCCCAAAATAATGCACGAAGTTGTGGCTCAAAACTTGATATTCAAGCTCACAGGTTGCAAAATGACACAGGGATTGAACAAGAGTGGATTCAGGGAAAGGGACATGCTTATTTTGAAAATTGTCCAAGCCTCAATGAAAAAGGTACAGAGCAGCAAGGTTTGATGAACATATTTTTGGAGTTACACCATGGAGTGCAATCCTTCACCAAGATGTTGAGGTGTTTATGGCTCCAAGCAAACAAGAGGTCATTGGGTTTTTTTTGTTCCTTCTGAGTTACTCAACATTGCTTGCAAAGCATGGTTGTAAGAAATGGAGGATATCTGTACATACCAAAGCCATACTGACATGTGAGTATGGCAGCATTTTGTTGGAAGACAGTTGCATAGGAAGTGGTGAAACAAGTGCAGAGAGAGTGGGTGTGGTGTAGTCTGGATCAGAACACCAATGCCTTCAACTTCTACAAAGGTGCTAGTGCAATTGTCATGCTAGTGTGGAAGACATGACAATCTAGCAGGTCATGCTCTAGAAACTTGCAACCAAGAAATCTGTAACGAGGAATCTGGAACCCATGACCTTGAAATCAGGGTCACTGTCAGGTTGTGATGGCATACTTGTGGGAGCCAGTTATTGTTTTTGCAGTCTATGAACAACATCCTGCTGAGGTATTTTTCATCATCTTTTGGGTGCCATGTATCCCTCTCTCTCTCAAGGTTTTTGTTTTAGGACTGCAAAGGATGTAAGAAAGCCTGATGAACTAGGGAATGGACATGAGGTGTTTTGAGAACAGTACCTAGCCCACAAAAATTTCCCAATTTCCACTTCCAGAACTCATTTGGGAATGAATTCCTCCATTTTCACATGCCCTCTTTTGTTCCTCCAAGCTGCAAGCACAGATTCGGTTTTGCATTTGGTTGACAGAATGACCTGAAAGCATGGGAATGCAAGAATTTTGTTGAACTCTCTCCTTGGTGTTCCTCAAATTTTAGTGTTTGGATCTCTGCTTCCAAAGCTAGCTTGCTGGAGCCAGCTCATGAATAGATAGTGAAGTGTGCACTTGCTCTTGCACACACATAGAGAACCAGGAACAATAGTGAAACTGTCCAGAGCTCATGCTCTCTTGTTGCAAATTGTTGGAAAAGCAAGCTCCATTGTGTTCTGCTCACAATGGATTTCTTGTTGCAATTTGTTGGAAAAACTCACTCAATGGTGTTCTTTGGTTCACAATGGATTTCTTGTTGCAAATTGTTGGAAAAGCAAAGCTCCATTGTGTTCTTCTGCTCACAACAGAATCCTTGTTGCAATTTGTTGGAGAGCAAGGGCTCCATTTGTCTTCTTCTCACAATAGTGGTTAGTTTTGCAATTTGTGGAGAAAGGTTGACTGTTGTTGCATTTGCTGGAAAAAAAGCTTCGTGGTCTTTCTCACAATACTGGAGATAGCATTGACAGTAAGTAATATCACAGATTTTGCAAAAGAAACAAAGCTTCAAGATTGAGAAATGCCTTCGAGAAAAGAGAGAAACTGCTGCTGGTAGAAAAAGAACACAATACCAATTGAAGCGCGGACAATATGTATTTCTGCGATTTGCGTGAGCGAGAGAGGCGTTGATCGGCTGTCGAATGCACTCGACCGTAGGACCCGCACAGTAGTCTCCATCTCCTTTGGACATGGAGTTCTCCGATTTGCGTGAGAGAGAGAGGCCTCGATCGGCGGTCGTATGCACTCGCCGTAGGACCCGCACAATCGTCATCTCCTCAGTGTCCGTGATGAAATCGGTCGCACAATCCTCGTCTCCTTTGTGTCCGTAATGAGATCGGTCATGCGGGGAATCGAAAAGCCGAACGCCGCCAAAGGAAAGGAAGAATCCCGCCGTGGAACGACAGTAGATTCAGACACAGAAGAGAGACTGAGAGAGACTGAGAGAGAGAGAGAGAGAGAGAGAGAGGAGATGCATCCATCGAGGAGGTGGGGTTCAGGGGAAGGTCGCGGCTCTTGAGAGTAGCAGCGCGCGACAGGGAAGAACCACGGCACGTGGCGTGGAGCTTGTTGTGCACTCGCGATCTGCAGCTTCTCACAAGGTAGGTGTTTTGGACTGCCTTGCTTGGAATGGAATGAGAAGAAGCAGTCACCGTTTCTTCTTGTTCCTTCTTCTTCTTCTTCTTCTTCTTATCGCCTTCTTCCCCTCTACCAGTTTCCCGACGTCGTGGTGGTTGGTTTTGCGAGGTGTATGGTGATGATCTCAGTCTTTTTGTTTGTGCTTTTGTCGATGGGGTTGTGGATGGTGGATTTCGTGAAAGCAGCGGTGACAGGCACCACGTTGTTCGCGTTCCTGTGCTCTTTGTACGACTCCTTCGTCAAGCGCCTGTCGTCCTTCTGTCACTTTGTGAACCTCCCTTGGCGTGAAGAAGATCATCATAATACTGCTGCTGCTGCCGCCTCCGGCAGAGAAGAAGAGATGGCGGCGGCGGCTGGCGCTGCATTTCCACCTCCTCCGCCCTTCTACAAACTCTACAAGGATTTCCTCGATGATCCTTCGTCTGCTCCATCTCCTCCTCCCCCCGTCGTCGGCACGTACACTATGTTCGGTGGCAACTACACAGTAAGTCTCGCAGTTCTTTGCTTTCAAAGCACCCAAAGTTTTCTTCTTCTTCTTCCCCCTCCTCTTCTTCTGCTTACTCTTCTTCTTCTTATACTTCTTCAAGAGTTTTTCTTTGGATCAGCAATGTTTTTTTGTTTCCTCATTGGCTTTCTGAGGGAGGAGAACTTCTCAAGCGAGGTGATGTTGGTTTCCATTGTCTGGGATTTCCAGCAAGTGCCAGTGGTACCTTTGAAATTCCAGAATTTCTTCAGCGGGGAATCAGATTGTGAAAGCATCCTTGACTTGCATTCTTGCTTGCTTGATGGATTGACCTAAGATTTGAGACCAAGGGCTTGTTTGATTCTCAATCTCCTCCTGATGGAGCTTAAGGAAGTCTGTGCTTGTGTGGTTAGAAGAGATATGAGGTTTTGTGCAGTATGTTTTCGTAGTGGGAATGCTAATATCTGATGGAATTTGGTGGTGATCTTCTCTTCTTCTGCTGCTGCTGCTAGATGATCTGTTTGTTTGCTTGGCAACAAAAAAAAATTCTTTCTCCTTTGATCATTGAATCTGTGAATGCTGAAACCCTATTTTGCATTTTCTCTCCAAGTAGTTGACCTAATTTGCACCTCGATTATGGAGAAGTGCATTGGGTTTGCACTGGAGAACTTGTAGGGTGAAACTGAGATGGTTTTTTTCAGTGCATTGATTGCGTATGATTTTAGCTTGGTGTTCTGTTTGTATCGGGGGTGAAATTCAGACAAATGATATGCTGCCAGGATTAGAGGAAGAAGGCCTGCGCCAATTATATCCAAAGGGTCCTAATGTTGGTACGCCTTTTTGTTTCCTGTTATGTGCTGTTGCATTTCAATGCATCCAAGCCTCTCATAGTATAGTCTGTACAAATTAGGTTTCTTGTTATAGAAGGTGCTATGCTGGATGAATTGCTTTGCAAATTTATGCTACATTTTTATGTTTCAACTCAATTATTATACCTTTGATTCCTCAGTGTTGAGGGGAAGTCATGCAACAATAAGTAACCTGTGTGGGATTCAGATTACAAAAAGGAGTTGAAGGCATTGAATAGAGAACTTCTGCTGCAATTCTTGGAGCTCACAGATGCGCTTGTTGAGAGGCCTTCACAGTCTGCTCGACAAGTTGAGGCCATGACTTTAATCCTTCGGAACATTCACCACCTTCTCAATTCACTGCGGCCTCATCAGGTTGCGCTACTACTCTTCAAACTTCATTCTGTTTCCCCCTCAATTGCACCATTGTTGCAGGAAAACAAAAGATTGCATGATCCAGGCCTTAATGCTGGTGATGTGATGGTGGGATGCTCAGGCAAGAGCTACATTGATACATATGCTGGAGTCACAGATTCAACGGCGCAAGGAAGCAGTAATGGAGATTCGCAAGTAAGATCATGTTTGGTCTCATAGTACTTGGACATGCACAATTGCAATATTCCTTTTCTATATGTTTGGAAAGCTGTGATATGCTATCCCTCTGTAAGACAACCATGTACAAAAACATGCAGAAGTGTCTTTTTTGTGTAGTATAAACGTGGGAAGGGGCACACATGTTTGGTCTCATTTTCCTGTTTGTGAATGAAAGATGCTTGCACCAAAACCCTACTTTGTGCAACTAACATAGCTTAATCATTGTCTCTTGATATAAGTCCATGACACGACATTCTCAAAGCTGAAGAGATTGTATTTGTGCAAGTACACAGTTTTGTATTCTCTTTAGAGGTGCTTGCTTGTGTTTTCTTGGAAGAAATCATACAACCATTTTGCAGAGAGTGATGTGCTACAGAAAGACCACACTCAGCAGACATTGAACTTGCCATAGCTAAATATTTGAGCAAAGCGAGTGCATGTTACATGGGAGTGATGAAGAGTGGAGAAATAAAGCAGCCTAGTTTTGCTTTTATGATTCAAGGCACTGAGAAGCAGAACTTAGAGAGAATGAGCTTACGGAATATGTTTTGACAAAGAATTGGCACTGCATTCTGCAGGAAGAGAGAGGAGGCTCGTGCACTGCTTCAAGATTCTCTGTCCTTCACAGCAACCCATGTTGATGATCACAGCATGCAACAACCTATGTCTGCAGAACCAATTTTGATGGAGACTCTATATAGCACACAAAAGAGCATTCCATCACAAACATTTGGATATGGCCAAACCCAATCCTTTCAGTTATGAGATTCATCTCTTCTGTGTTTGTTGTAGACACATTACCTGTTTGTCTGCAGTTAGCTTCAGCTCGTGTAGTAGCTTCTGCTTTTTCTTTTCAGGCAATTAGTTGGCTGTCACAATTGAACACAAAAATTTTGATTTGTCATGGTGGCAAGTTTTCTTGAAAATGAATTGGGGAAAAACTCTGGCTTTCATTTCCATTTGGGCAGATCAGATGTAAAGAATTGCACAGAAATACATTTACAGGTAGCAATGAAAAAAATTATCAAATTTTTAGAGTATTCTTTTCAGGCACTACAAAAAGTCTGTAAAATAATGTGCAAAGAATAGTAGAAAAAAAGGTTGAATGTAGCTGCTTTTCATTTTTCCATTTGGAGGTAAGTATATAGTTTTATGGAGGGGGAAAAACTAGGTATGTAGGCCTACTTGGTAGTGGAGGTGAAAAATTTAATACTTGAATGGCATAATGACCAATTTGTTGGTCTTTGTGTGTTATTTCCTTGACTACCCAATGAATATCATGAAATGCCTACTAAAGTTAATAAACAATGCCATGTGTTTAAGGTCTTGAATTATGGATGTAATTGTCCCCCAATTATTGATACAAGTTATGTGCACCTCATTAACACTACTTCTCTTAGTTGTGACCTCCATTTTGAAGCCGGTTTGCAACCAACCCATGAGAATTCATGAATGAAATTTAAACTACGAACTTCTTGATTGTTTTTTAGCCACTCTAGCAAATTGACACCCTTGTACAATTTGGGATTACAAACTCGTTCTACTTTGATCTCTTGTGAGTTGGCTTCTTTACATGTCTTGCTTGCTATATTGGTTTCACATCTATTTCCCTTTCATCTATTCTAAATATGAACCTTTTTGCACCCAAAATTAATAACTCTAGGAAACATTGAAAATCATCTAACATATCAATTTAGAGTGAGGACATTCTTAAAAATTATTAAAATATTTAATATTATGGAGATTTTGCTCAAATATATTTTGCTTTGCACATATAACTTGATTTTGAGATGCATAGTTTTGGAGCAAATCTAATGTGCTCACAAGAAGGGTCCTTGCATGCTCTTTAGGAAAACCATAAATGTATCTTGTTTTGTGCTCCAAAGTTCATGCTTTAGATATTAAGTTTTAATGCTTGTGCACTCAATATTTTTTGTATATCTAAACTGCAAAATCCTTAAAATTGCATTAAACCACTTCCATTATTAAATAGACCTTTCCATTGAAGGGGTTTGATTATTTGTGCACACCAAGTTACTAAACCAAACCTTTTGTTATTCTAAGTGGGGTTGATGCTTACTCAAAAGTGATATAATCTTTTCCCCATCACCAAACTCTTTGTTATTTTAAGTGGGTCCCAAGGGGTGCCCAAGTGACACAATTTTCTCCCATGATTGAACACAAAAATGTGCCATCCATTGATGGGTGATGAAAATTTTGAACGCTAATTTTATACACCAAATGTTCATCCATAGGGTACCTATTGAATATTGATTGGTTTAATCATTGATCAATAATTGGCCCTTGGTCAAACTATTGGCATGATCGGTCATTGGTCATTGTTTGATGATGGGCATATATACCTTACCTTTTATTTGGCTATTTTCACAATAATCTTGACATTGCCCAATCCTTGCTTGCTAAAAAGGAAACTAGAATAAGAAAGATAAAATGAAAATACTTATTCATTGATGGAAATGGAATTTGGTCATTAAAATCTACCCAACCCAATTTGTTAAGGTGAAATCACATTGTTTTGGAATTGGGTATGATGATTGGGCCAAGTGTACATAGTGGGGTTATTGTTGAAGGTATGTAATTAATATTTTTTCTTAGGCTCTAGTTTGAGATTGTAGGCTCACACTTGGAAGTCCCATAAAGTTTTTGAAGTAGAAAAAATATAATAACAACCACTAGTTTCCTTTTAATGTCCATTTTATGTTTTAGTCTTTCATTTACATCATCCATCCATTATAGATGTAATGCCAAAAGAACATAATTTTAAGTATGTGGGCCTTATAGGTGTGCCCTTAGGGATATGTGAATTTAATTAGTTGCATAATTGGAATTTATTTATTTATTTCAATTGTGAAGGTTTTTTTCCCCAAAGACTTAAAGGCATCCCTTAAATGACATCCTTAAATATTTCACCAAAGGTGAAATCCTTAATGATATGAACATTTTAATGATATTCTAAGTTGAAGGTTGTGGTTTGTAATTTTGCAAGGTACTTTTCCTTTTGATTATCATGTCATTTAAAAGAAATATTATAGGTTTAGTTGCATTTTTTAGTTGGTAACATTTGTGTTTATTTGGTGAATCATATCAAATATGTGCAAATATTTGATATTTAAGTTCTTTAAATTTTCAAATATTTTTTTATTTAAGTTCCATTTGGGTGTGATCACAATCAAACAAGCCAAAAATCATGCTGGATGATTACCAAATACAATTTCACTAACATGAGCCACAACAAGTGTAACCAATGTTTTGTTTTTCATGTTTGGAAGTGGTTATAATTTGTTCAATGTTGAAGTGCAACAATAGGGGTTTTTATGTATAATGAGGTTTGCAAGAGGTAAATGGAAAATGATGAATTGAAATTTGTTGTAGGCCACAAATTTTCACACATTAACAATTCAAACATATCTTCCCCTAATCACAAATGAATGCATGCATCAAGAAAGAGGAATCGAAAGATTTGTAACACAAGAAAAAAAGAAGGGTAATGGAATCAACAAGGTAGCGAATGTACATGGAGCATAGACCTAACATTGTGTTGAACATTGTAGTGGTAGAGTCAAGGCCCAAAATTCCCCACTTAATTTTATGTTCATTTTCACCATCGCCATCCATGCTTAAAGCATTATATTTCAAAACCATTGCTTTGACAAACATAGACAAAGACATTCTTTTGTTCCTCTTTGCACCTTGAACCAATCAATGTACCATTTTCATTTTTTCCAAAAAATAGAAAGTAAAAATGATGTGATTTCTTTGGTTGGAAACTTGAATTGTAATATGCTTTTAGTAGGCCTTGAAAGTGTATATGGAATGCCTCCAAGGTTTTTGAAAGGAAGAAGTTTATACTTTTCAATGTTCTGCAATAGATGGGAAGATTTATTATTGGGCATTGATGAAGTTAAAGACCGTATGTCAAAAAATTGGTGACAAGATTATGATATAATTCATGTCAAAATGAATTTGTAATATTGTGTTCAACATTTAAAACCAAAATTATTTTATTTTCTACATAGGTGAACAAACTTTGTTCTCATAAACATTTTTTTATTGTCTTTGTTCTTACAATATAAAATGAGTTTAATATTGGATATCACAATCATTGTTCCTCGTAGTAAAATGTTAATCCAACAATGCATAAACAATTCCACGTTAACCAACAATGTTTGACATTAACATCGGAAAAATTTAATATATTTCAATTGATATTGTGAAAACATTGTTTTCAAACACATATAATAATTTTGACATTCTTACCATGAATGTATGAAACTTTGAATCTTAAACAATTGGACATTATACATTTCTTGATTTGTAAATAACAACATCCAACCCTTGATTAAACAATGAGCTTGAGTTTGCTTGTCCATGTTCAATTCAAGACATATTTATTGTAGTTTTGTCATTCATGCTTGTTCAAAGTTGTTCCTATCAATATTTTTCTTTGAATTTTTTATTTCCAATGTCCATTTGAAATCATGGTATGTGGCATTGATACAAAACCACATTGTAATTTTGACATTTTGGACAAGACTACATAAAAAAATGTTCAAAATGGACTTAGAACATTGAAATTTTATACAAATGTGTGAATGACAAAGTTTGATGCTTCAATAGTATCTATAGAAAGATATACAATGAACAATGTACTTGCCATTTGGGTCTTTGATGAATAGCTTTGGGCTTGATTTGGAAAGACGATGTGAATTTGTTAAAAATTATTTACTATCCACAATTTATTTGATTATCCACAATTGTGTTGCAGAAAGATATTTGACAATAATTTTATTTATTTTTGTATGAATTCCAAGTGAACAATGATTGAAGGTTTGCTATCATATGTAGGTCCAGCTTTGCTTGCATTGCAAAATTTTCAAAAAAATTAGAAAGTTTTTGGAGAAAGCCATATATATGCAATTTGGAAAAAAACTAGAGAAATGTGAAGGGTTGGGCTCCACATTGCTCTGCACTACCAATGCCAATGAAATGAATTTAAAAAAAGTTGATTTTGTGAAAATTAAATTCCATTTAAATGAAAATATTGAATGAATTTGTAATTCAAATCAAATTCTTAAATTGAGTTCAAATACATTGAATATGATTGAAATTCAATTCAATGAAATTTGAATTTAAATTTTGAGATTGAATTGAATTGAATTAAGCACAATATTCTTCTCCCTTACATTAAGTAAGCGACTTCAATAGGTGCATTTTTTGTCAAACATTGACATTACTAATACTACTGCATCTTATTCAAGAATTGAAGCAAATTGTAAGTTGTTGTTGCAAGAGTCATGCATTGGAGTATTGAATGACAAAGTTAAACCTGCCAAGTCCACACAATCTTTCAAACATATTTTAGTTTCAAACTATTTTAATTAAAGTAATGATATAATTAATTAATTGATATGTGAATTTTTTTTTTTCATTTCTAGAGATATAATATCTGCTTAATTATTTTAACTTGGTAAAGTTTTTAATTAAACATTAAATATAGTTTAAAGGAACTTTCAACATCATAAACAACAATAATACATTAATCTACTAATGCAAATTGGTTAATATATATAAACCCATTGTTATGTATATTGTAATTTTTTTATGGTGTTTTTTATTTTCAAAGAATATTATTTTTTTGCAAAAATAAGTTATTAACATTGTATATTTTATTAATGCATGTAATTGAATACTAATTTTGTGTAAATTATGTTTGTGATTCTTTTCTTTTTTTTGAAAATTTGGCTTCAATAATGACCCAATTCTTTCCTTTTTAAGAATAGAAAGAAATTACAATGTTTTAAATTTTTATAAGGCATTATTACAAATCATTTTGAATTCACCAAGGGTAAGTCAATATCATAGCCCCCAAAAAAATTTATTTAAAAAAGTGGACAATTTTTTGGGATTCTAACCACTTCCACACATCCTAGTAGGTTGTTTATAATTTTATTGAGGCCAATACAACTACCAAAAAATTCACGTACTATTATTTATTATTTCTTTTATTTTTATTTTATTTTTTGAAAATAGATATCATATGTGAAAATACAATGTGTATGTTTGAGCAAATTGGAAATTTACATACAATACTATCAAAATACCATGCATAACTATTCACATATATTTCATCTTTTGAATTGATGATGTATTTTTTATGATTTGAACTAATTTCAATTCAATTCAACTTTATATCCAATTGAAAATGTTCTTATGTAGTCTTTTCCACCAAAACTTGCAACACAAAAACTACAACATTTAGACAATATTTTTAGGTCATTTTAGCAAATCAACACCTCCAAATATCAAATGGAATGATAGGAACTACTTATGTAAATAAAGTCTATGAGGAAAAATATGGCAAGTTTATATACCATCATTGGATCCAATAATTAGTCCCAAGAATAATAAGGAGTTCAAATAAATTTGGTTTTCACAAAATTCAACATTTTGCAATCCAACATAGCATAAGATTCACACCTATGGCTTGCATATCAATTGCAAACATCAATTTAGTATGAAAGGACTTAGAAAATTTCTATGATATTATTTCTTCTATTAAAGTTTTACAAAGTCAAGCACTTCTAAAATATCCAAACTTAACATTTTTTTGAAGCCTTCGAAGGTGTATAGGTGCTTGAAATGCATGTTTCCTATAAGTCCCAAGAGAACTTTCCCAACTTGTTGGAAGTTGGGGCTAGGAGGCCAAGGATTGCCATGATGCCCAATGTACTTTGTTGGCAATGAAATGGACTATTAGACTAGCCAACAATAGATCATGAGAACATCTTGCTTGCACATATAGAACAAGCAAACATGGCAACAATAATAAACAAGGCTCTTACACTACAATAGTGAGGCAAATGGACATTTGAATCCTTGGAAGAAGCAATGGATGTAATGGAAAGGGGGCACATTTTTTTGAAAAAAAACAAGGAAACACTGAAACATACTTTTAACATCTCTTTCAGATCATTTGAATGGCAAGACAAGATAAAAGAAGGTTGGCTCACAAAATATGTTAATTAAAGAAAAATATGCAACATATACACTGCTTGGACACTCAATATGCAAGAATGCAAACTTTCAATTGTCTTGCAACAATTCAAATGAAAGTGGCAAAACTCAAATAACTTTTATGAAAGTGAAAGATCACAATGGAATGGTTAGAACTAATCATTATGAACTAGACAAATACGAATTCGTTGGTTGTGTATGCAAGGTTTTGGACAATCATTGATCAAGGAAAACATTAAAAATGGATTTAAAGTTAATTTAATAATTCAATCCTAGGAACATGGATGAAAACATTGAACCAAGTAATGTATACATAACACCACCTACCAACATTTTAGATAAAGAAAACAATGACAATCTTGATGGAGTAGTTAATGATCAAACAAGAATGAGGGGGAAGATGGAACTATCACACAAGTATTGAACATAGTAACAATATTAGCATAAGATGTTGGATTACTATTAATGATTAAGAGCAATCAAATCTTAGGTATTGTGTGGATATGTCTAAGAGTCCGATTGCTACACATGATACAAGTCCAATAGAAGATGTCAATGATCTAATAATTGACCCAAATCAACTTACTTGTGAAATGCAATCAAACCAAAGTTTAACATTAATAACCAATGAGTCATTATCTCTTGCAAATTTGTTGTCCCTCCCACATTTGCTTGTAAGAAAAACAAGGGGCCAAGAGTCATTAGTTCATTATAACTATGAACATAAGCATTCTAAAATAGGCCAAAAGGGTATCCTTCAAATGTAAATAAACAAAATTGTCAATTTTGGAGGTTAAAAAATAGGACACATTCTTTGAAAATTAACATTTAAATTACATGAACATATGTAGTATGACATGAAAAAGTTTTTAAAATCTTAAGATGTGTTAATTTCTTTCCAACCTACTTTCATTCACTTTTCTTAATTTGGTGCTATTGTTTCATTTTGCAAAAAATAGATATAAAGTATAGTCATGACTTTTCATTTTTTTAAATTCATTCTTATGGCTCACTCAAAGAATGTTTAAAAATGTTTTACCATGTTACAAACACAAAATGCATTTGCAATTCATTTTGAAAAGTGGGTTCTTAGCATTTAAAGCCTACATAAGGAAAAAACTTATTCTTGAAAGGCTTAACATTGTCATAATTGAAATATTCAAGTTCCAAAAAATGCATATTAATATGCATGATGGCTCAAACATTCATAACACATCATGTTTTGAATAGTTTGATTTGGAAAAAAATTAGATATAAACTTGCAATAAATAATAAAATAAATTGAATAATAATATGAATTAGGGATGACCATATATGGTTTATTTAATATGGCAAGTGCATCCAATTTTTTTTAACATTTTTAAAAGGCCTAAAATGCAAAAATGTAAAATCTACTTTCCACCTTTTTTTTTTTCCAGTAATGATCACCAATTTGCCTATTTTAACATGTTTTGTGCCTTAATCATGCATAGTTATATCTAATGAATATTTAGATTTTATAACAAAAAGCCATGGATAAGGAAACAATTGGAAAAATCAAAAACCAAAAAGGAAGGAGGAGGGGAGGGCTAAATGAATAATTAAATCCTTGAATGTGGTTGATAAAGTAGTTCAAAAGGTTATTGGGAAAACATCATAGAAATTTTTTATGTGCAACTTGGTATATAATTATTATTAAAAAGACATGGGATTAATTTCACCTAAATTTTGCAACAAGTTCAAAGGCCCGCCTTTTTTCATATAAAGGTGTGAACCTACAGTGTATAAAAAATTTAAAAGTTCAAGCTAAAGCAAGAAACATAAGGTTCAAATGCAAGAGATGGCACATGTTGTGGTGATGTCATGCCCATATGCATGGCCGCATACATGACGACTAGTTACGGGCATGCCAATCATGCCTTTAGGGTTAATGACGCACTCCCAATTCCTTGAAGGACTCAAATTTGAGTCCAAGTAGAAGATAACAGAAGAGGGAGGAGTCGGGGCACGCTCCCTAACTCATAACACTTTGAAGGGTAGAAGGGCATGTTGGAGTTCCGGGATGGGACTAGGAAGAGTTGACAAGTTTCACTCATTCACACGGGCCTGCACACAACCCACACAAAGTGGTTAGTGCATAGTTGGAACACCTTTGGTGCTAGGACGAACCATAGGCAACACGAACACATTAAACTCACCACAGCCCAGACTTGGGGGAGCCACCATCTTCCCCCTTATAGTATATTCTGTGGCTAGCCACGGAGCCCACATCCAAATGGTTTTTCTCTCCCGGGAGTCCCGAGTGGGAGTCTCGAGTGGGAGTCCCGAAATCGTGCCAATTGGGACTCCTGCGACTTTGGAACCCCATAACTTGCATACAAACCTCGAATCGAGATGCAATCTAAAGCAAAGTTGTAGCTTTTGTCAAGAGCTTTCCAACGGTATGTCACATGCCCTCTATAGCCATGTAAATCGAGTCAATTCCCGACTTTTTCTGGTCGGGAGTCAAACTGGCAGTTTGACTCCCAGCCCTTCTTTTGGCCATAACTTGTGTTTCAAATGTCCAAATGAGCAATGCGAACCCATTTTAGACATCTAAGTTCCAAGAACTTTCCAATGATATAAAAGATGTCACAAGTCATTGAGTTCTGACCCCTGAAATTGTTCTCTGAAGTTTTGAGAGTCCACCGGGACTCCATCTCCCAAAGTGGGAGTTGCCTTGAGAGTGCGAGGGTTCACTCCAATTCCTGTATTTGCTTCCTATTTGCCTTCGGCCTCATTAATTGTATTGGTGGTGTGTTCGTATTACTTTTTTCCTAGACCTTTATTGCACTCTTAAAGACTGGAAAAAAATTATAAAGTGCATAGCCTTCGATCTTGTTAGGCTAGAGGCCGAAGGCAACCGCTATTTTTGTGAAGAGTTTATCATTGGTCGATAACTGTAGATCTAATGAAGTTTCTGTCCAAAATTCCAGACCTATAAGAAAGACTTCATTAAAGTTTCTTTGCCCATAATTTACAGAAGATATCCAACAAACAGGCTAAGATAGAAGGCCGAAGGTTTTGCCACAGTATCTCTATACTCAATTTATCAGAGCTGTAGGTCTAGTTCAATAAATTCACACAAAATCTAATACCACGACCGAAGTGCGTTGTTGGCTACTATTATTGATTTGTTTTTTTTGACACTCTTTCAAATATTCAATTTGGCTAATTTGTAATCAAATTGGGTTGTAGGCATGAGAGCCGGTCTTATACTAGAACATATCAATTACACACTTTGTTGTAAGATTGTTTACATTAAGCCAAACTGTAGGCTTGGGCTATTAAGTTTTTTCAGTTTTGCTTGTGCTTGTAGCAAGGGCATTATCAATGGTTTTTTCAATCCAAATGGTGTTACCGTTTGTTGTTCAGCAAATTGCTGATCTACCATTGCAAAATGTAATTAACTTCATCAAGTTTGTATATTTGGAAAGAATATCATTACATATGGTGTTTAATGGCGGTTATCAAAAGAGTCATTTTTGTTTTTCTAGCCTAGTCACCAAGGTCGGAGGAACTTTTACAGTAATGACAACCTTAATTATAGCAAAATCAAGTCGTAGAAACATTCCGAAGCTTAATAAGGACGGCAATGTTCAGGCAACCAATCTTTTTTCCATTGCCCAACATCGTGCCTTCGGCACTAAATGTGCCATGCCGTGTACCATTGCATAGCAAAATTTCTTTCGGCCAAATATCCTTACAAAGCTAGGCCAAAGGCAATAGTAGCACCTTTATCTTTTTACAAAGGACTTACAGCCTCCGACCTCACTTTCACACAAGTTGGTCAGAGCTTTACTCAAGGACACAATGACTTTAATCTATTCTAACTCCACGGATCTCACAATTGTTCTTTCAGTCTATGGTAACATTTTAGTTTTTTATATATTTTATTGTATTTTCATTTTAGTTAACTGATGGTTCATAAGATATTCTATGAAAAAGTTTAATACCATAATCTTAAAATACAATATACTATGTGTAAATAAAATACCACGTGTAAATAAAATAAATAAATTAGTATATTCGTTCCTACCAAAAAATATCTTTTATACTT
>Ga0116229_10001748_pt1 | contig 34561 bp, 28 predicted proteins | sample S1TSphgellanicum_3_FD_87313 | JGI IMG/M metagenome (GOLD analysis project Ga0116229, IMG submission 87313) | Host-associated microbial communities from peat moss isolated from Minnesota, USA - S1T2_Fc - Sphagnum magellanicum MG | ecosystem: Host-associated > Plants > Peat moss > Unclassified...
CTTTACCCGCGAATGTTTACCAAATTACACTGGTTGATCTATAAATTTTTTAAAAATTCTTTAAAATTCTTGCTTCTTTGGGCTTCCATAACATTCTCGCACCAAGAATGTCATAACTATGCTCAAGACTTCAAACATTCTTGTCGATGATTCTACTGAAGGCTATGTGCTAGTGAAACTAGCAGACTTTGGCCTGGCAAAAACTTATGACAAGACACTAACTATGGGGAACCAAACAAGTGGGGGCACAACAAGGTATGCTGCACCTGAGGTGAACCTTCATGATGATGAAACGATACGTGGAAAAAAGACCAGAAAGTTTCTCACAAAGGCTGATGTTTGGAGTTTTGCTATGGTATGTTTTGAGATTCTTATCCCATTCACTGGCATGGATGTGAACCAAAGTGAAATTCATGATAAGATTGCAGAGCCAAACTTTAGACCGCTTTTGCCAAATGACTCTTGTTTCGATTACCTACGATTCTGTATCACTAGTTGTTGGAGTCATGATCAAGAGAAGCGGCCAAATTTCTCCACTATTTGCCAGATGCTCAAGCTTGCAAAAGTGTTGAGCTTGGGCGTCACTTCCTTTGACGCTTGCAAGTCATTATACTCTCGGAACCCTCCTATATGGATGGATCCAAAAAATGAGGATTTTGAAATCAAGTATTGCTCAAGTTCATATAGTTGTAAATCTAACCAATTTTTTAATTTCTTTCCTTTTGTAGTCAGTTGTTAGATTATGTAGTACGTATGCTATGTTGTTGACATATTGGGTCATGCTCCTCTATGATTAGGGAATTTTTGTTTGTCCCTTTGTGCCATAATATTCCCTTGATATCCGTTTCTAGTCCACATTGAGATTTTTTTTCTCCATGCTCGATCTTTTATAGCAAAGAATGTTGCATGTCAACACAGGTTCATTTCAGCTTCCATGATTGGAAGGGATTACTTAGAATATCGCTCACCATTGAAGTATTGCTCGCCACTACTAGGAGAACCTTGGTGAGCTCATCATTTTTTGCTTATTAACATGTTGAATTTTGATAGTTTGTTTTGCCTAATTTTTGCTGAATGCTTGCCTAATCAAATGTTGGTATTGAAGTTACTTGTTCTGATTTGTCATGGTGATCTAAAGAGGGTTTATGCCATGGATGTGTCTCTTCTTAATCGTAATTTTTTTCGAAAATAGGGAAAGATCACATGTTCTTCTTCATTTGATTGACATGTTAATCAAGGCATTTCAAAAATTTAGGATCAATTCTATCCTTAATTCACAAAGGATTTTAAATGTCCATTGTGATAGACTAGCAAAGTACAATGTAATGAAAGTTCTTAAATGGTACATTGTAGATTACAATTAAGAACCAATTGAACAACTTGAGAATGTTAATAATTTGGTAAATTTGGTTTGGTATTTTGTTGGTGTAGGTTGGATGTCGTGAATACTACACGTCCCCTGTCACAAGGTAATAATAAATGCCTTTTCTTGATCATGAGTTATAATAACCTAGTTTGAAACATTTATTTAATGCTTTGTCCAAACATTTTAGGGGAATTGTTAAAAAAAATGAAATTGTCTCATATTTTAACCTTTATCATATAAAAGGGTATGAAGTTGAACAATCTTGTTTTTCTCACAAACTCTTAGTAGGGTACCTAGATTTTCCTACTCAATGAAAGAAATAACTACTTACAACTTGGCAACATGTGTGCTATCAATTTGATCTTGTACTTTAAATTCAAGTTATCTATATTAGGGTATTGATGGAATCTATAAATATGAAGATCCATATGATGAAAGTCTTGCAAAACTTCTGTAATACTTGATGGTAAAATATACATGTCTTATGATTTGTTCATAACTTAGACCCTTCTTTCTCATTGTAGGTGGCGTTCATGATGCTGGACAGGTGTGCGTCTCTAACACCACACTTTTGTTTACTTGTTGGGTTAAACTATATTGAACCTTAGGTGATTTACTCCAACAACACTAAATCACATATAGCAGCATGTTAACTTGAAGGTATATTAGTTCAAGGGTGAGTGTATTGCTAAGGATTTGTAAAAAATACCTTCCAAATCTTGGTTGTACAACTTTTGTGTTTCATAAGTTGAGCAATCAAACAATGGGATACTAGTTATGGGACACTTATTTCAATTCAATTGAAACAACAAATCAACCAATGACCTTTGATGAATGAAAGTTCATGACATACCATGAGTTGGAGAACAAGTTATATAGAGGTATGACTTATGAACAAGTTCACACACCCTTGTGGACATTGAACATATGCCATTAACAAAATATTACTCATCTTTTAGTTGTCCAATTTATTCAATTTTGAAATGAGATAACAGGGGCTACACTCAAATGATCATTGGACAAGTTTGCCATTTTACAAACCCACAAAAATGATAGGGCTTGGTTACACACCTTCTCATTGGACATGCTAAATTAATATTAGAACCTCCACTTTCATATCATGAAGCCCACTCATTTTCTATAGAAGATTTTGTTTTTCATTAAATTTTATTTGCATCACCTTCTCTCATTTATTGCAAAGTGTGTGATAATGAGGAACTTTTAAAACCAGTGGATAGATTGACTGTTTCACCAACAGTTGCTCAACCTATATGTTTATAAGCCTTTTCTTGGACCTTTTATCCTGGGCAATTTGGTTAGGTACCAAGGCATTTTCATTTTGGTGTTTAGTTTGATCAGCCTCTCATCACCTCATCCAAGTTGTTTTACAGAATGTATTTGATAGATTTGACACATTCAAGAACAATGTGATCTAAAATCATTCCCAGAATGTCCAATCTTGTTCTCGCTTGGATTTCCATTTTAGTTGTAAGGATTGACTAGTTACTATCATGTTCCAATGGAATTTCAACAAACTTTATACTTAGATGCCAACTATAATCAGATAGTTATCTTTATTCTATCTTCCACAAAATGGCATATCCTTTTACTGATCTATTGCAATTGTTGTTGTTGGAGGCCATGATCAGGCATATTGGATAGATGACCCAACTGGAGGTGTTTCTTATAGCATAGCAGCAAGAGGACTAAAACTTTGGTGGAACACTGAGAAATATTGGAAATGGATTCCTCAAAGAAATTGTCCGGGTGCTAGGTTTGTCTCAATTGATCATCAAATATTGGATATTCTTAATGAAACTTCATAAAAAAACTCATAAGCCAAGCTACAATTCATGTGTTTCATATTAATGTAAAAAGTGTGAATGGACTCATTTTTTATTTTTTACTTGCTTAACTTATGCATTATAATATGATGCGTGCTTAGTTATGCTCCACACCAAAAGGTTGTTTGGTGTGTCAAACAAGTATGTAATGAAATATGTGCCATAACTGTTGATAATTGTGTAGGTCAAGTGAAGTGGCACACTTGCAGGAAGTTTGTTGGTTTGCGGCGCGTGGTTCGATAGATTGGCCTCTTTTACCAGGAGCATATACTTTATCATGGCAACTACAATTGACACCAGAGGCATACCAGGTGGACCATGGTTGGTTAAGATATCCTGCTGTATTTAAACTTGGTTTGAATAACAGCACACCATTCAAGCAAACAATGCGTTATTTGGCCAATGAAGATGTAGAAAGGCAAGAACAGCTTGGAACAAACTTGACACCTGTTCGTTTGGTTGGAGACAATTGGTTTGAATATGATGTGGGAGAAATAAATATCTTGGATTCAGGGGAAAATGTAAATTTCTCTTTTATTATGGAAGAAATTAACGAAGACAATGGTTTAGGATGGAAGCGTGAGCTTTTGGTGGATGGTGTTGTGCTTCGTCCGACTTCATTAGCCAAAACAATTGGTGAAAGTTTATCTACTGGCGAGCTTGCAGAAAGGCATAAGAAATTTGTAAACCAAGGGTTACCTGTAAAGCAAAACAGGTACAAAGGGAAGAACAAAATGGTTAATTTTGTAAAGCAAGTGTTACCTGTAAAGCAAAACAGGTACAAATGGAAGAATAAAATGTAGCCAGCTAATATTGATTCATGCAACGTGAGAACACACTAGAATAAACTTCTAGTAACTGATATCAATTGCACACGAAGGTTGGTCGTATTTCAAGCATTAGGGGTTGGTACCTTTTCTGTTTTTTTTTTGGAATAGTGCAAAAAGGACACATACAGGGGAATTCCATACTACAATTTCACTTTTTAGTATATAGGGAATGGACATTACTTGAAATTTGGGGGGTGGGTTTACAGATTGTGCCTTGTAATATTTCAAATTTTAGAATCTAGGTAGCTAGTGAGAGCCAAAATGTTTTATTAAGATCTTGTGATTTATGTAATTTCACATGTTTAGAGTCTAGCAAGACTTGAAATTTTATGACCTCATGACTTACATAAAATTTACATGTTACAATTTAGGGGGCTACCAAATAGGGGATGAATGGTGTAGGTCTAAGGGGAAATGTGTGATAACCATCTCACTTCATTTTTGGGTTTGTATTTGTCAAATCTGGTGCATATTAATTTTTTCTCAAACAAGAACCTAATGTAGCTCTTAACACAAAGGCCAATATAGTTTTTGTTAATAGATGCAAGATGAGATGCCAACTCCCAAGTCTCAATGGACAACACTAGATTTTTACTTGTAAAAGGACCTAAATTACCATGGTGGTTCTCTTTTTGTCAATTTTATTTTTTTTAAATTGGTGGGTGTGCATGCACTTGTAAATTTCCTAAAGATCTTGTTGTGATTTCCGTACTAGTTGTATATCTTTTGCTTTTGAAGGACCTATAATGAGAATTATAATCCCATATATTTTTTGGTTTGCAAAGTAACCCACCTAGGATAGTGTCAAATGATTAGATTTTTTGGGCCCATTCATACTGTTGTTTATTAACCAAATGCATAGTCTTGTCCATTTATAAACTGGAATTGAAAAGATTTTTATGATAAATGGCCACTACTGATCTAAATAGGCTTTATAGGCATAAGAATCCTCACTCCCACTCTTACCAAGGATGTGCAATATTGGATATTCACCAATATAAAAGAAAATTTCTCAGAGTGCTGTATAACTTGTGGAACCCAATACCTCCATAAGCAATGGATAAATTACCTACTCCGTAGTTTTGAGGCAATGATAGATTATGGATATTAGGTCTACAGATTCTGGTGTAATGATTCCATTATTAGTAGGCCCTGACTTGCTTTGAGCGTAGGGTTCCACCTGAGGCCTTCAATGCAAGTCCCTAATTCAACTTGCCATCATGAAGTAGAAACAATTTACTGAAAGAAAATTGCATTTTTGTTGGAGCCATAATTCACAACCTGGTGTCTACTTGGGGGTTGGGGTGAGAGTGGAGTCAGCAATTTGGGACTCTTCTATTGCTTGACTTTGAGTAAGGTTGTTGCTTAGACAAGAAAATGGGAAATAGGGCCCAATTTTGTTTGAATGCAATTTTACAAGGACCTGATCTAAAAGAATGCAGACAAGTTGTTTCACTACAATCAAATTTAGGGTTTCACTACAAATCAAATTCTAGGGTCTTGCCCCTAAAATGCCCATCATGTTCCCGCCAAAGTGTGTGTTTTCAAAACCATCTTCTCTTTTTTATGCACATTGGCTACTTGTGTAATCTGAAAGGTGGGAGTAAATACTTTTCAGCATCCTGGGTTGGATTGCAGGGCTGATCTGGTGCAAAAGGTGAAGTTCCCCATACTCATGACTTGAAGCTTTCCTCGTGCCTTGATGAAGCCCTTTCCTTGATCATGTTGAATGCACTTGTAAACTTTGCTGAATTGTTGGGAGAAAGTGGTGAAGAATCAAGCTTATCACTTGATGCATCATGATATACTTCTTGGTGATGGTCTGTCGTGATGTCCACTTTGTTCTCATCGCCCAAAACAACCAAGCTCCTGTTCAAGGATCTTTGAGGTCTCAATTCTTTGGACTTCCACTTCCACTTGAAAGGCCACCAAGAATTTTGTTTTTCGGATTTTGAGGCATCTGTTGAAGCTTGCTGTGTTTTCTGTAATCCTTGAATGGGTCCAAGTCTTTTTGGAAGGGAGCATTTCTCCCAGACTACTACCGCATTACTAACATGCTTCTTGTATACTACCCTCTCTCTCTCTGGTTCCCAGCTGCTTCTTGTTTCCCTGTGAGTTGAAACTTCTGAATTAACTCGAGAGCTTCGTCGTAAGAGTTTATGAAAAATCTGGGTTGCATGGGTCTCTTGGCTGTTGCTATTGCTGTTGCCCAGTGGAGATGCCGGTAAAGATGAAGGTGCACGTGGGAGTTTTTTCATGGATCTTGTGTCATGTCTTGACAAAGATCTGCCAAGTTTTCGAAGCTTACTTCGCTCCTGAGGCTGTTGTCGGTCTGCCAAGTTGCCTAGCTTTGCTGGAGCATGGTTCTCAAATTCTGATGCTATCTTTTTCACTCTGAGTCGAGACAAGTGTCTTGTGTTTCCTGGGAAGATGTCATCCTCATGAAGAGTAACTGGCTGCAAATTATGCTCATGTTGCAAAGAGTCACATTTCGAATATCTAAAGCTGTTTGCAACAGTGGCTTCACAAAGCAGGTTTTGGGAAAACCGAATCTGAAGCATATCATAATGCAAAGGAGAATGCAGACCTGCAATTCCTGTATCTTCTTCTTCTTCACCACCCCATGTGCTTTTGCTTCGTCTTAGCACACTGTGGTGGGCTTTAGAACCAGAGAATGATTTGGACCTCAGAGGAGCATCAACAACAGCTGGTGGAGTGTCAAACAGAAAGTGCTGGCTTACGCTAGAAAGCTTGCGTACTGTTGGGGTCCCATCCAGATAATTCTCTGGTGGTGCATCATATGGGGACCTATAAGAACTTGCCATATCCAAAGACATGCGCTTTGTCCTCCTCCTTGACTCACCCATCCTTGACATCCTCATTCCAATCTCTGTTGTCAACAAGCTGCTAGTGCATGGTTCAACAAGCACTGTTGCCTTGACTGAGTTTGGATCATCATCAAACTTCTGTTCCTTGACATACTCCTTGTTCTGCAGTGCCAAGAGGTCCATGCAATTAGAGCTCCTGAATTCAAAATGGACCATGACAAAGAAGCAATCCAACACAGAGGCCACAATGTCTGTTCACATCTTGTTTACAGATGCCACCATATTCTTTTGGCATAAACCTCTGGAAGTGAGATTTACTTTATCAAAGAGAGAGAAGAGGGAAAATGGTTTCAAGACCAACAGGACAAGTCAAATACAGCATGAACCAGGCATGGTTTTTATTACAAAATCAATTGATTCATAAGCCTCTCTAAACATGAGGAGAACAAGGTTCTTTGCCAAGGAAAAATGCTTTGCAAAATCTCTACTACCTATTCGATCATTACAATCAGTTCAATATCTTCTTTGGTACAGTCTTTACAGATTCCAAGAGTCGAGAAGGTTTTCTTTCTTGGAAGCAAGCAACCATTGTTCCTGCTGAACTGAACCTTGTTTTCGGGAGAGAAAACAAACACATGTTCAAACAGATTACTAAAGTTGGGAGGTCGACCTAGAGAATTTTCTTGGTGATAATAAGAACTCAAGGAGAATTTGTAATCTCACAAGAGAAAAAAGAATCAGAAATTCTTCACCACAATCACACTTGAGAAAGAATCAAATATGATCTTTTGTCTCCAAAATGCTAGAGAGGATCATGATGATGCACTAGACAATAACGAGACAACAAGGGTTTTTGTTCATGCTTGCCTTGATCTCCTGTGTGGATGATCTCCACACCAATGATGTTCTTGATGCTTCCATTGTTGTTTCTTGAGCCATTGTGGCATGAATACAGTTCAAGCTCGTAATAGAAGTTCGGATAGGATCTTAAGATTCTCGCAAGAATTTCCAAAATTGCACGAGAAACACAAGAAATATCTGCGCTTGGAGTCTCCTAAAAGTAGGTAGGTAGCAGCCTGAACGATCATCGGACACAAATTTGCATCTCTTGGGCAAGTCCGGGCCTTGAAGTAGAGTCTACTTACAATTGCGAGGAGAAGAAAGAGATCAGCGGTGAAGCCGTGGGTGGTGATACAATTATGATGCTGTTGTTTCTCAGACACTTTGTTGGGAAGAAGAGGTTGGGCACAGAGAGAGAGAGAGAGAGAAGAGGGACTTGGAGACCAAAACTCTCTCGAGAACTCACGCTTCTGAGTCATCCGACTTACAAAAAAGCTTGAAAAAATCTCACCAAAAACAGAAAACAGACCAAAAAAATATCACAAGCGAATATCGATTCCCAGCCTGAAAATAGCTTCCCAACAAACTTCAACCTCGAAACTAGATGAGGGACTCATCACAAGACTCACAAGACAAAGCCACCTCGCGGTGACTGCTCACGAAAGCTAAAAGCTCCAATTGAGTCAATCAAGACTTCTTGATGTTTTCTGCAAGCGACAACAAATCTCGCCAACAAAATCAGACCATCTGTAAATCCAACTTGTTTCTGTTCCTCACCTTCTTCTTCTTCTTCTCCATTTCTATGATTAATCTTGGTCTACAAGAAAGAGAAAAAAATCTTATTATAAATACAATTCAGTACTTATCAGCATTAAGGTCACTAAGATTACTACATGAAATTGCTTGACTGCTTCATGATTCTCTACTTAGTTTCTACTAAGATTCTTCAAGCCTTTTTGATCCCACCCATCAGTCCTGATCAACTGCTTCAAGCTTTTGATCCAAAGCTCCTGGGTGATGGAAGCTGATGCTTGTTGACTGCACAAAAATTTGATGAAAAGAGGAAGTTGATCCATATCATGGATCTAGTACTACTTGAACGTGATCAGAAGTTCAAGAATTTTAATCATGACTTTTCTACTCATAAATTCATTAAACCCAATTAAAGCAGACAATAATAATAAAAAGCTTGTAGACATCTAATTTCTAGCTCAGAAATTTCCATGGAAATGAGGAGCAGCTCTTCTTCTTCTTCTTCTTCTTTCTTCTTCTTGAGTGAAGTTGTGGGTACCTAGTGGCTAGAGTCAGAGAACAATAGAGTGACAAAAATGTCGATGTCTTTGGTCTTCAGCAAAGTTATGAGAGACTTTTACTTTCTTCCTTATTTTGTGCATGGAAAGATGCCGAGAAGCTTCAGCAAGTCCCAAAAACACTCATGACCTGACCCTGTGTTGACCCTACACGGATGCAACGACTACACATTCAAACTATCCAAACTGAAGTGACTGATATGTGTTTGGTAACAGCCAAGGATCTGGGCACTTATTTCAAGAATGTCCCTCTCCAAGAGCATTACCCAACATAAAGCACTGGTATAAAATTATAATTTATTTTTTCCCCCATGATACGCAGCAGATGATCATCACAGCAATTGCTTTAAAAAATAGGCAGGGTGTTTTGAAGAAGGAAGCTCCCACCCCTTTGGTGGAGGAAAAATCTCACATGCTAATGTGCCCTTGAGATCCTAGAAATTTTCTGCAGGTGCTTTACTATTGGAAAGCTGCGAGTGGAACAAAATTGGGCACCCTTTTTTTCTGGCTACTCTCCCTCCACTGAACACATCATGCTTTTTACCACATATCTTTTTCAGCACACTTGCGTGCACAAACAAGTATGTGATACTTTATCTTCATCTCTCTCTTTGTGTAATTTTTGTCAGTTCTGACTTGAGAGATGAGGGATTGTGGCGCAGTTTTTGTCTGCTTATTTTGTGAAATTAACAGCCATGAAAGTGTGCAAGATTTCAATAACCACCTTCACCTTAAAGTGTCGTTGAAATCATGTAAATTTTTTTGCCTTGCATAATAAACACATTGAGATTTCAACTTTGACATCAGGAATGATGTATGATTGATTGTGAAGTATGAAATTCCTTAACAGCATTTTCTTTTAATGGTGTTAAATAGATAAGTTAAGCAAATACCAAACTTTTCAAGCTCAAAAGTATTGGTGCCTTCAACCACGCTTTCTGTGTTACTTTCTGCCGTGTTGATGAATTGTGTCTCATTTGATGATTTTTTGGGGACAATTGGGATGTCTTTTTCATTTACTTGGCAAGTCCAGAATTGGCAGGCAACAAGAAGGAAATAGGGTTCAAGAATTGGTGAAGAGTATCAAACCCCTTCAAGAAGAACCAAGGTATGTTCCAGTGTTGGTCTGGGATATAGGCTGGTATATTCAGAAGTAAATACCAGACCAACACTGGTTATGTTCATATGTTCCCAAATGAACGACATGAGGGATTTTGTATTTCAATGGTTAAGGGGTTTCAGTCTCTATCTCTAGTGCAACAGACTACAAAAAAACATTAGGAATCTTGTAATCACAATAGCCTACTCGAATAGAATTTAAGACAAAGAGCTGGTGTTGAATGTTTAAGGGTTACATTAGTATTACTATTATAAACTTATTCTTTCCATGTATATGTACTTTAACAACATTTTAACAATGTGCTCAAAATTAAATATTAATGAAATGTCAATCAATCAATGACATAATATTATAATAACATTGTAATACAAATGTGTTCCAATATTATCACAACATCATATCAATGATTATATCAACATTTTGTTAACACTTACCATGATTTTATAACATCTTAACCATATGTCAAACTAATCTCGTATTTCACAACATTCAAATTGAAAAAAGTATAGCACATAATGGATTATCACAAGATTATGCTAAAAATCAGTAGAACCCAATAAGCACAAGGGGGTCAATTCGCTTGAGTACTTATTCCCAAGTTTGCAAACCATTGTTTCCCAATGCTTGGTTTTTATATGATAAGCAAACCAAGTTTTTACTCTTTTTTTTAAAACCATGGTTTACAAACTTGAGGATGCTCAAATTTCTCATTTTTCTAGGGATTTCGTTGGAGTGTGGTTTGTCACATTAATAATTCCCTAGCTTGTACATGGGTTGTATCTATTCCAATAGGGAAAGAACACGTATTTATAGTGGATTCCACTTTAGGTCCAAGTTTTTGTGCAATGTTGTAAAGGAAGTGTAGTGGCCCATTTCTAACATAAAGTTGTTCCTTCCATTACACTCCGGCCACTGATACTCAATCTATCTAAATGTTGGAGTGTGAATGGGTTTTGATTCCAATTCAGTTTGTGCCATCAAAGTCACTGGTTGAAAGTTGAAAGTTAACATAACTTGAAAGAAGGATAAGCTAGCCTACTCCACTTTGAGGGTGAACATATGATCTCTACAAACTATAGACAAGTTGGTATATATTATGGATTTAACCAGAAAAATGGGGATGGGCGTTGCATCCCCTGAACAACAATATGGACTATTAATTTATATGTTCTGAATAATAGAATAATAAATCCAAAAACAAATAATAATCTAGTTATGGAATGTCATGTTTTTTCAATTTTTGATGTTGCATCAATTGCCAGCATCCAAAGAGGGATTTAGCACCAAATGGCAACATGCTTCTAGAGCCCGTCCAAAAAGTGAAAACTGCTATAATAAAAAGACCCCAATCTTAACTCCAAGTTGAAATGTGATAAAAAAAATCTTTGATGTTTTGTCACTATAACCTGCACAAAATATGGAACATGCAACCCATTTTTTCCCTTCACATTTATGCAAAATTTTGCACAAAAAAAGGGGCTGATATGCAACCTCTCTGGAATATCTACTCTTGGTTTTTTTACTAATGTTTTGTGTCTTCATCTAATACAAAATGTTATGTTCCCACCTTGGAAAAGCAAGCAAGTTGTCAAAGTTGGAATTGAGAACTCTGGGGGAAAATGGCAGAGCAACTTTGGTTGTCCAGTTGTGTGAATCTGATCACACAGAACAGGCAATTCACTTTTGCCTGGGAAGAGGACCTGCCGCTGTATGTGGTACAAGCCACAAAAGGCTCATATAAGTCTAGTTGCTTAACAGCTGAAGCCTTGCATATAACAATAAGATGAAAATCCAAATTGCAGCTCAACAGTCGAAGACAGCCAAAGTCTTGTATAAATCAGATGTTAATGGAATCAAATTGTACCTTAGAGTAGGTGCACAAGCAGCAGTATAACAGGCTGCAAATCAGATCTTCTTCAAGGTATCATTGCACTCCATATCCAGTCGTGAAGTTAGAACACATTCTTCGGATCCAGATAATTACACCTAAAAACAGTTGCATGAATTCTCATACTACTTGTACATTATGTTCAATAGCTCCAAATGGTTGAAAAACATCTTGATGGATCTGACTTACTGGATTCACATCATCCTGTTTGTTGCAACTGGTACAAATCATCAACAAAACAATTTCCGAAATGAAAGGGTTGTTATTGAAGACGCCAATTTATTGACAGACTTCAGTGATTAATTTTAAAGTTCATGGTGTAGGCTCAGTACCTGAAACTGTGCATTTGTGCAACTGTACATCACAATTCCATAACTGGCACTGTGCTCTGAGAGTTGCATACATTGGCTAATCTGATTGCACAGCTGTGGAGTGAAGACAATTGGAGGCCTAACTTGGCTACAATCCTTAAAGCCATCTGCTTCCTACAGTATTGGAGAAGTTCAATTTCTATTTTTTTGGCATTTGCCACTCAGAGATGTAAGGACTTAGTGTTTCAGGTCTTAAAACCATTCTCTCTTTCTTGAATGCTTTCCTTGCCAGTTGAGAGAGCATCTGGGGGATTGGGTTTGCCCTTTTTGGCAGTTCCTCGGTAGTCCTTGAAATTATGGAAGCCAAGCCTGTGTAACCATGATCTTGCTGTTTCCATAGAGATTTTTCGGTGCAGCCCAAACTGCAGTCCATTGCCATTATCCAGTATGGGTTTTGGCTGTGACCACAAACAATAGGATGAGTCAGAAGAATCAAATGCCTCAAGTAGAGGATATACTGACCACTGCAAACAGCTCTGCCCAGTGATAATAAGAGAATTATTCTGCAAAGAACTGCCAGATTTCAGAATCCAAATCATTTGTTTTAGCCTCTACTGAGTACCATGTAAGCAGGGTCCTAGGAGAGCAGGTCATGCTGATCCTGCATGGCCCACAGAAAAATAAATTGGAAGACAGTTAAAAGAGATTCGACCTGGACATTTCTCAGAAGATCAGTGTTGCAAAAGTCACGGAATCGAGCAACTATGGATTCCCTTCCCGGCAGGTTGCCATTCTTTGGACAGTTCTCCTCAATCCAATCTCGAGCTCGCCTTTGCAAATGGTCTGGCTGCAGTAACCATTCAACTTTTACATGTTTTCCCTGCAGAGAAGGAACTGCTCCTGGTCAGACATTGTAAAGTGTAATGACCTAGATTGTGGCAAAAGGAGGTCTTTGTTCATAACAGGCTTAACTGTCATTCCTGATTAAGTGTATGTGCTGGCAGAACTGTTCACACATATGGTCCACTCTGGAAACTGTGTGTGAGAGAGAGAACCTGTTGGGAATCTGAGAAAGATCCATCACCACGTGTGTCCCAGTCCTCTACCCATTTGCGAGCAGTCCTCATGGACACCCCCACTGACTGTCCTCCCTGCCTATATGCCTCACTCACCTGCTTCCACAAAATAAAGACACTATAATGAGCACTGCATGTATCTCATGTTGTTGCAGGCTCTTCTTCTCTAAAAATACATTCTACCTACCAGCAGAATGGGTGAAAAGAAAATCTTTACAGGCTCTTCTTCTCCAAAGATACATTCTACCTACAAGAAGAATGGGTGAAAAGAAAAATTGGCCATTTGAAATTCTCACAGACGAAGTGCATACTGGATGCATGCAGGTGGTAGCTCTGTAGCAGACACACACCATAGCAAAACCAAAATTTCTGTCATGAACAGATTACAGACAAAGCAGTTTTTGAAGAAGGGCACCTTACATGGAGAGTCTGGGGAGGCGAGAGCCATATGCCTGTAGAATTCAGAGACACAAAAGAGTTGACGGGTTTTCAATGGCAATTCCAACAAGTGTTGCAGAGCTTGAGCTCTCCCCTTCACAAAATCGGCATGGGTTTTGTTTTTGTTTGCTCCTCCTCCTCCTCCTTGCCGTCCTCCTCCTCCTCGCTTCCTTGACTGCTCAGGCTCTGGATCCTCCTCTTCTTGTTGTTGATGATGATGCTCTTTTTGAAGAGCCTCAGATCCAAACCCTAAATCCTCATTGAAGTTCTCTGCCAATACTCTATTCTCTTGGTAATCCTCAGCAGGTCCATAGTAATCCTCCTCAGACATGTAGTGAGTGTCCTGCACATCACTTTCAGTCTGTCGATCAGCATCAGGAGCACAATGCAACAACAAAATCCCTGGACTTTAGATCCCAGGCTCCAACTCCTCTCCAAGTCCCTGTGCTCAAGGATGGGATTTTTCCCAAAATTCTCAAGGAGCTACTACTACCTCGAGGATTCCTCTTGCACGAAGGTTTGGAGAATGAGTTTGAAGCACTAGCTGCAGCAGCAGCAAAGATTGGGGTAGAAGATGGGAGAAAACAACCAATCATACCGCAGCGGTAGCCATTAGGATTTCATGAAAACTCCTCCGCGATGCATGGGCTTCTTGGGCATCGAGGTAAGGATGATGATGATAGTGCTGAGAGCAGACCAAGCTGCGTCCTCCCCGGTGGTGGTGGTGGTCTTCTTCTCCTTCGCCAGCAGTTTCCTGCCCCGACGACGCACCGGCGAGATTGGTCACCACCGTAGGAGGAGAGAGCACATTACAAGGTGTAAACGCCGATGTCGAGGAGTGTTGAAGACATATCTGACATCTCACCTCCTGATGAGGCTGCGGCGACATCATCATCATCATCCTCCGCTCCCCCACCTCCCCCCTCTCCTCCCTCTTGCTCTCTTTTCTTGCTTCCTATCCTCGTCCTATTCTCGCCCTCTCCTCCAACTGAAGAAGGAGCACTGAACCCTAACCCTAATTCTGATTCTTCCTCTCTCTTTTGTCTCTGGTTCTCACCCAAGTCTCTTCTCCCATATGCGAAGTCTGAATCACTCGCTCTTCTCGTCTCCTCTCCTTCTCACTCTTTTGGCAGGGGACTCGGGCAGTGAACAGTAGAGGGGACGCTACATCATGAGATTGTAGCAAGGCAATGGGTAGATCTTTCACAAGCTGCGTTGGTAGTGTCTACCAGCGCAGTCAATTGCAGCAATGTGGGTTCTCAGGGAATTGGTTCAATGAGTGGAGCTCTGACAGGGCATCCTCTTCTTAGTGTGAAAGCAGAAGCAGTAGCAGCAGCACGGCATGGATCTCCTCAGGATTCAGATGATGATCATCATCATCAAACTGATGAACAGCTTCACTTCCTGGACAGGGTAATGAATGCATTTCTCTAATTTCAAACTGAGATTGCAATCTCATTGTTGTCAGTAACAAGGTCGAGAGAAAGGATGATCACTCAGCTGGCTGGCTGGCTTTGATGTTCTTCTATCATCATCCCTTTCTTCTGTTTGTTTCTGAGTGTGGAAATCTTTCAAGCTTTCTCTTCTGTTTGGATTTGCAGCAGAAGGCTCTGGAAGCTGCCATGTCTGACGTCAATGGTTCTTTTGGCAAAGGAATTGTTACTAGGCTTGGCAGTGCCGGTGGAGCCTTCGTGTAAGGTCCTTTCTCTATCCATCTCTGATAAGCTTGAATGTGTCCTCTTTCACATCAGAAGAAGACCAGAAGAAGGCCTAAACCCATGAAGATGATGATGTCCTTGGTGTAAATTCTGCATTGTCAGCTCCTCTGTTGAGAAGGAGAAGTTGAAAAAAGCTGATTCTAATATCGCCAGATTCAACAACAGTGTTGTGCTTTGTTTTTCAGATAAATCTAGTACAAATTAGAAGGTTGCTGTTGTTTGATATCACTGAAGGTCCAATCTCATGATGGATTTTCCAAGGGTGGGCATTCAAAATTGGAGTTCGTGTGTGACATGCGCATTTGTGGATTCTTCAGGGAGACATTTCCAAGTGGTTGCCTTGCTTTGGATTATGCATTAGGTGGGGGTTTACCAAAAAGCCACATTGTGGAGGTGTGCAGCTATCTAGTGCCATGGTGAATTTGGACTGTGCATTGTCATTGTGACTATTCATCAGAGGTTGTTTGCTTTAGATGATGGATGACCCACACCATTTGAGACTTGTTTTTATAATGAGGCACTGCTGCCTCATTCTTTTGTCAAGCTCATTGATTTGACAATAGTGTTGCACAGGACCTCATGTAGTTCTGTATGCTTATGGCTGATTTGTGGTTGTTGTTAGACGGATTTTTGGTCCCAAGAGTAGTGGGAAGACAAGATTGACACTCCATACAATTGCAGAGATTCAGGTCAGTTCTTCACTTCCCCTTCTCTGCAGTCATTTTTATTTGAGAGCAATGCAATTTTTGGATTGATGTCTGCAATACCATTTTGTGGCATGTGGTATGCAATAGTGAATGGAGGAGGTGCTTCACATTTCCTTTTTCCAGTTGTCAGACTTACATTGAGAATGCTGTTGAGGACTTGGAAGCAGAACAAGGTGGCAATGCAATGCTAGTTGATGCTCAGCACTGCTTTGATCCTTACTATTCCAAGGCTTTGGGTGTCAATGTGGAGAGTTTGATTGTCTGTCAACCTGATAATTGGGAGATGGCCCTTGAGAGTGGGTTCTGTTCTCAAGCACCTTAAGTATATGAGGCATCCATTAGTGTTGAAGCCAAAGATCGGATTTGTGGGATTTTCTTTTAAATGATTGGGCTACATTTGCATATCCAGAGTGCTTGAATTCACCTGTGCATGCAGATAGAGGCCACCCTAGACCACAAGATTTAAGCAAGGCACATTTTGGGTCTCTTAGCTGCCAACCGAATGTGCAGATCTGGAGCAGTTGACATAGTATGCATTGATTCTGTGTCTGCATGAGCTCCACAAGCTGAGACTGAGGTATTGCTTTCTTGTTTATGTCTCTGGAGTGCTGGCCAACATTGTGCATGAGTCTTCCCATTTCTTCCGGGTTTGTTGTTGTGGGGTTTTTTCTGCAATTTCCTAGATGTGTTTGACCTCCTCTGAAAAAGAGAAGTTGTGGGCAGGTGTTTGTGACATATAGCTGTGGAGGCACACATATTGGTGTAATGTTGGGGAAGGGAGAGATAGGGATGCAGTAGATGGGGCTTCAAGCACATCTAGTGAGCCAAGCACTTTGTAAGATGTCTGACAATGCTGCACGTGCTGGTTGCACACTAATATTTCTCAATGAAATTTGGCATAAGGTCAGTTGTATTGCTTGCGTTGCTGATTGATTGCAGATTACTGTTTTGACTCCAACATCTGTTCTTTTGCTAACAGATGCTCTACACTGGCATTCTGTTGTGCAGCTGGCTGTGATGTACAGGAATCCTGAGGTTATGAGTGGAGGTTTAGCTCTTAAGTTGCTTGCCTCCCTCCACCTTGAGATTTGCAATACTGGTAAAATCAGATCAGTGAGCTCTTCTGTGTCATCTTGAAAGTCTCATCCAGTTTACATATCCAGTTTACATAGCAAGTAGTGGGACTGTTGCAAAGCACCTTCTGATTCATGTAGTAGCAGCATGAAAGTTTTCACATCAATGTGTAGCATCAATAGGAGGCCACACCCATGAAATTCGTACAAGGGGTGTTGTGTATGCAGGCTGTACAAGAAAGCTTGCTGATGAACTACTCTTGAGGAGCAGTAAAAATGGCACAGCTTTTGTTACAGCTGTATTGATGAAGAGATGCTTAGTGAAGAAATCCTGGGTAATATAGACTCGCTGTACCTATGTTCAGTTGTAGGATTTTTTGCATTCTGCAGTGGGTTTTTCAGAACATGAGGTGACATGCCATTGATGAAAACTGACACCAGAGAAGTGCCACTGCAGGGGTACAAATCCCAAATGATCCTTTGTCCAGGAATTGGAAATGAAAATGCCAAAGAGTTTGCCTTCTCCAAGATTGCTTGCATCAACCTTCATGGCAAGAGACATGGATTATACAAGCAGATTAGCAATATGTGTTGCTGATGCACATTGACTTCAGTTAAACTAATTAGTATCCATACATGTGAGTGGTATTGAATTGTATGTGGAATCTAGACTGAGTTGTATGAACGAAAAGGTGTAGCCAGCTCTTTCTTTCATGAACAAGTGCTTGATTTTCCAGACGATGTTCCCCTTTGCTTGCAGGGACAGAGTTTTAGTCCATCTTGCCAGCTGTAGAATACAGATCATGGTGAAAAAAACTGTAAAGTTGCAGTCCAAGGGCAATGGTGTCTGCATCTTCTGAAATATTGTAGAGTCTTGGTAGAATCTGAAGAGCACTACAGTGGAATCAGCATCCTTTCCCAGCATCCTCAGTTTGAAGTGACAAAGTTGCCTTGAAGGTTACAGAACTGTAAATGAAACTGGAACAGAATTCTCCACAATTTTTTGGATCATCTAGTCAAAATTGCATTTGAATCAAGCCTACAATCAGCTATGATGAGCAATCCCTGAAATTGAACCATCCTGAAGGTTCATAGATCTCTCATTGACAACTTATCCTATGAGAAATTCCACTCTGATCTGTGGGTGAAAAGATTGATCCAATTTGCAGATGCTACTTGTTCAGAAACTCCTGGGTGCTTCTACCTGGATGAGGTTCTCAATTGACCTGGGCACTGTGCGGTTCACCAAGCAAATCCGCCTCCCATTAGCTCGATCAATGCTGTCAGCGCTGTGACTGCATGGAAGTGGATTGCAGGTTTGCTTCGCTTCAAGCTTTCGCTTCACTACTGTAAATCAGCTACTTACATTGTGAGAACACAGGAAGAAAAGACTTTCCCTGCAGTAAAAAATCATTGCTGCAACAGAAGAAGGAAATGCTTCAGTTCCTGTGTTCTCCAACTCCTGTGTTCTCTTTCTCTGGACTTCTCTGCCATTTTGCGCATGTTACTGTTCTCAGCACTGTAGATGCAAGTGGTTTGCACTCTCAGCAAGCACTATAGACGGACAGCACTGGAGATGCAAGGTACTGTAGATGTAGCCAATTTGCACTGTAGAGGTCAGTGTCCATAGACTCCCTAACCTTCTTGCCAAATTTGCTCCTCAGTTTGTTGATGGAGTCAAGGAGGTGCTTCTTCTTCTTTACCAGTTAGTATTGTTCCAGAACATCTAGGACTTCAAGAGAATGCAGGTAGGTTGTGGACAAATGCACAATTTCAGTTTTTTCTGGATATTTGTGAAGAGAAATTATGGGAGTATGGTTGGAAGCCTTTCCAAAAAGCAAATTGGAAAGATTTTACAGAGCAGCTGAATGCACATTTTTCGAGAGTACATCGAGGTTGGAAGCAAATATGTGACAAGTGGAACAAGATGAAGGATAAGTATGAGACCAAAAAAAAGAAAACTTAGGTGATTGGTGCATCCCCTTCTGATTGGCCATGGTTTGAGAGATTTGATCAGATGTTCATAGAGATGTTTGGAGGCACAACCAAGATTAATGGCATTGCCAATGCAATTGATCAGGGAGTGCAGAATTTACATTCACATTCTGAGGTTCAAACTTTTGAGGTGAGTGATGATGATGTGACACAAGGCACTCAAGAACACTCTAGTCCAGCACAGAAAGCTCCTGTTTTTGGTCATGGAAATGAAGAGGAGGTTCGTGTTCCATTTATAGGATTAGACGCTCCAAGATCTAAGGCTTGTAAATTGCTTGGTGTGCAAGGCAAAGCCAACAAAAGAATGGAAAATAAAAGAAGAAAATTGGATGCAGGTTCCTTTACAATTGCGAATGTCATTAAAGAATTTTTAGAAGGTGTGAGGGATAAAAAAGATGAAGATGGAGATGATTGAAAAAATTGCAAAATAGATGCTTGAGAGTGAACAAATAGGTAGAGAATTGATAGTGCCAGGTCAATTGCAAATGGCAGCATTGTTTGCTAAGGTTTTAAAGCTTAAAGATTCTTGAAGACGACAACTTTATGCACTTTGAGCTTGACCATGGGCAATAGGGTAGTTCTGGTGTTTGTTTCATGTATCTTGTATAAGGGTTTGAACCCTTTGTTGTGGCTTGGAATTTTGTTCACAAAATTGATGTGGTCAAAAGTGTATTTGCATTTTGACCCATGATAATAAAACCCAAATGTTTGTTTCATTGTTCTATTGTTGCACTCTAACATCAATTGTGCTTTCATAAAGTAAAAAAAAATTGAAGGCCAAATGGTAATGCAAATGAATAATTTATTTTTCAATTGGGTTGTCAATCAACCATTGTTCAAACAAAGCAATTCTGGGTTTTTCTCCTTCAATCTTTGCAATCTCTCCTTTTCTAACTGGTAGTAATCTATACCTAAATCCTTGGTGATTGTCTTGAGGAGTTGTTACATTTGGAGGACCCAATTTAGGTGCACCCATTCTAAACAATAGTTGTGAAGAACACAACAAGCAATAGCAACTCTTGCAACTCTAGCACCCCTTGAATTAAAATGTTTCAATATGTGCCACCTGTTTTTCAATGATCCAAAGGCATTTTTGATGATTACTCTTCTTGAGTTCATACTAAAATCATATCTTTGTTTATTCACATCAACTACATTACAGGTCTTTCAATTTTTTAATAAATATGGTCAAATTGGGTATGTTGCATCACCAATGATATAAGGTGTACATCTCACACCTCTAACAACCATCATTGGCTCTTGTAAAATCTCACAATTCTTAAACTATCTCTACACACTAGACATTTTGAATTGCCCACCATCATGAACTCCACCAAGTTAGCTAGCACAAACATTTTAAAAAAAATTTGTTGACATCGCAAATTGCTTGCATCACAATGCTATGAATTTTTTTCCTATTAAAAAAATCACTAGTCACAAGTGTCACTCTTTTGTTAAGGAGTGTTGCTAATTATATGTGAGTACCATCTATGGCCCCACAAATATTAGGCAAGCCTATAAGATCATGGAAACAATCTATAATTTTTTGTAGATGACCACTAGATGGAATGTTAATGTACTTGCTAAACAACTTGTTTTTATCACATATGGCATCACACACTACGTCCACATATTTCCTTATGGTTGATGCTCTCACATTGAACCGATTAGCCATGTGTGTGCCACTAGTTCCATGAGCCAACCTATAAATCCCAATGGCTACAATTTTTCTTATTTCTACTTGTGGTTGGACAAGATTCACACATTGGGATTGAAGAAATGGTGTCAATTCTTCAACTAAACTATTGAAAGCTTCAAAACTCATCCTATAATAACCCATGAATTTCCTATTCCTCATTTCAGGGGTTGTATGCCATATTGTACTCTCCACAAAATCCCATTGAACATGTTGCTTAAGTTCTTTCCACCACAATTGAAATGGAAATCTTTTTCTACTCAAAATTGCACTTTAAAATGGTAGGAAGTGGAACCCTATTGAAGAGTCATTGTAAAAAAAATTACACACTTGTGATTTGAAGAGTGCACAATTGCCCAATGTCATAGAGAGCAACATCCAAATTAGCACAACCCTTCCAAGTGTAATGGGATCCATTGCAAAAATGAACTTTGAAAAAAATTGAAATTAAAAATTTGACGCTGAAAATTTGGACTGAAAACTGAATTTAAGGTTGAAAACTGAAAATTAAAAGAAGTATGAAAACTAAGAAAAAAAAAATTAGAAATAAACTAAAAACTAAGTAAGAGAGATTATGAAAACTATAGAAACATATGGGGAAAAAAAACTTAAAACAAAAAAACTGAACAATGAAAGTTTGGAGCAAGTATTAAAAACATGAAAGAGTTTGGAGTCTCTGGAAAGAAGAAGAGCTTGGAGTATATGGAAAAACTGAGGACTCTCTGTTCTCTGTAAACTGTGTTCTCTGGAAAGGACTTCGGGTACTTTTTTTGGTGAAAAGTTTCCAGCTAACCATAAGCCCAGGGCCGTCTGCTGCCATCTTCCTGTTTGCTGGCAGATGGTTCGCCACCTGTTTGCCTTTTCCAGTGGGGACCCGCCAGCCCCATATTCGCCAGCAGCAAACGGCTGTACATTTTCCCTCATGTGCCTGGGTTTAATAACTTATGTGCATTTTAGCACTTTGGGAGTCGTCATTCCTGTCCGTCATTCCCAAGTTCACCATTTGATTTCCATGGCAACAGGTTATCTGTAAAATCAGCCCGTTTCGGACCTCTTCTTGCACGTGGGAAGAAGGTTTTTTCATGAATGACTTTTCACTGTCAAGACTGCAAACTGGGAAGTGTGGGGTTCACTTTGATTGCCAGAACCAGCGAGCATGAAGTGATTAGAACCTCTCATCTCTTCTGCACAATGTGGGTTGTGACTTGTGACACTTACACAGATACTATCTGCACCACCACCTGCTGATGAATAGTGAGTGAGTCATGAACCAGTGTTGACTTGTTCGCATTCCAGTTCCCAATTCAATTCCAGGAGCTGGAACAACAATGAATCAAATGCAGGTTCAGAGTTCAGGAGTTCAGGGCTCCTGTTGGAAACACAACAAAGTAGTGTGAGCAGCTTGCTGCTGGGAACCAGAACTAGACTGTGATTTTGACGTCCATGATTTATGAATATTTTTGATTTTTTTTTAAATGTTCAATAATTCAATCCAATATTTTTGCAAATGTTGGCCTTGAACCACACCAATGTAGGGATTCAAAAGTGGAATCTTAACAAGCTTTTGAAAAGGATCTCCTAAAACCCTAAACCCTAAATCCACAACTACAAAGCTAGCCTATCACCACTAGGTTTGAGAGCTAGCATGCTAATTTTTGGGAAATATTTGCCAAAAAAAATTATATCACAAAATTGGGGGAAAAAAAAAAAAAAAGCCCCCTGTATATGTATCTGTACCACAACTATGAACCAAAAATCCGCCAACAAAAAAAAAACCAACCAATTGCTTAAACCCCACAAAGCTACCTGAGTTACAGAGGTCCTTTCTTTCACGCTAGGCAAGGTTACCAGAGGTAGTAGAGTTAAATGTTTCGTGTTTAAAAGTAAATGCCTGGAAGATTAAAAAAAGATTTCTTCAATCGAGCGGTTCGTATGCGATTACGTGGCTAGTTTATTGAACAGAAGATTAACGCAGCAGCAACCGCCGGATGTGTTGGTCGTGACCAATCAGGGGTGAGAACGTGGGCAAGAACTGACCGTCGTTCATCGAGTGGCCAGGAGTGGGGAGGTGTGGGCGGGTCCCACCCCCCCAGTTTAGCTTCCCAGCTGTTCTCCCCTTATGAAAAAGCGACCCGGAGTCTCTTTTAGTGGTTTTTTAAAAAACAATTTTGGATTAGCATTTTTTATTGGAAAAACACATTTTACACTGCAAAACATATTTTTCCCAAGTTTTTCTCAATTTCTTTTACAATATAAAGAAAATTCACCTCAAGAAAAATCTATGCTACTGGTCATCAAACAGCCCAAAGCAATTTTGAAAATTAATTAATTAATTAGGTGACAGACATGTGTAAGCTTCAAAGGTAATAAGCATGATATATCAAAATTTCAAAATCACTAGACAGCCAACAATATGATTGCCTCAAATCACTATGGGAAACTTCAAAATGACCGGAAGTTCAGTCTTCTTTTTTGATTGCCAAAAATCGCCAAAAGGTGACACAGTTTTAGACAATGCCCAATAAGAAGACCAATCTGGTGTGAAAAAATTAAAGAGCATAGTACCTTCCTTGGCAGCTTAGACACTAATTATGTTATTCGTAAAAATGTTTCACATTTTCAAATAAAATCTTTCAAATAATTTTTTTTGTGAAGGAATATTGAGAATGTTTTGGAATATTCAGGAATACTCAAATTTCTGACATTAAATCTTTAAAAATTAATCAATTATTTGACAGAAATGTGTTGAAGCTGTCCTTGTACGACGTGTAGTACCCAAATATTAGGAGTCTAGGACAAGGCTGGTATGATCAAACTGGAACACAGCCTCTACTCCAGAGCTACCATGGGTATAGTCATATTAACAATGCAACTACTTGAAACTTTTGAAGGGCTGAAACTGGACATGAAGAAACAGTTTTGTTTGTGTAGCAGCTCTGGAAGGTTTCAAGAGATTTGTTTCTCCTCCTAGAAGGTGACTACATCTGTCATTTTTTAAATGGGAACATGTGAACTTACCAAGTTCTCTAGAAAGTTCCCTACCCATGAGATCCTCATGAACCTAACTTTGTTTACCGACATATTTGCAGCCCAGTGGCAACTCTCCAGTGGCAAGTGCTGGTCCATGCAACAAGAATCTGGGCTCCCACTTCAGTGGCTTCACATTAGGAGGTTGTGATTGGAGCAGACCCTGACTCCTGAGTCCTCAGCAAAGACAATGAACTCAAAACGGTTCAAGTGAAGTACTTGTGTTGCAGGATCTGGCACAATTATTAGTTTTCTTAAATCGTGAGAAAAGTTAATGCATGATGAGAGCTTGAGTTTATGGCACAATTGGGTGCATGAGATTTCGTTACAGAAAATTTACTGCATTGATTTCATGTAGTTTCAACATTATGACACAATCGGTACATGATATAGATGGAAAATTAATTTACAACATAGATTTGATGCAGTTTTGATATTTGTGGCAGCTGCTTAGAACAATACCCAAGTAATTTAGACCTATGTTCAATGCTTTATTCTTTAAAATAATTTTACAGGCAGGGTGCAAATTGCAAGAGTTTGTTTCAAGTGGTTTTGGTCCAATATGAGAGCATCTCCAGCCGCGCTCCGTGGGTGATCTTGCACAGTAAAATTAGATGAAGAAAATCCAACATATGCCGGTTTGGCTCAAGAAAATGGTTTTGTCTCAACATAATTGCACAGGTTCCCATGGCTGGTAAGAGGCGCAGCAGCGCTTCGCACCTGCAGAAAAGACAGTAATAAATATGATCTAACTGCTACTCGGTGTTTCTGATTGGCCCATCATAATGATTGGTCCAGGTGGTTTGCTATTAGTAGTCCCCCACTTATTTGCAGTCCCAATTTCAGTTTTATGTGGATTGCAAAAGAGTACATAACTAAACTTGAATGTGAAAAATATTTTGGCAGGGTCACATACTGAGCACAGCTGGAGTGTGGATGCTCTCTGAGGGTAGAAAAGTTTTTTCTCTCTTCAAGAAGACAGCATTTTGTCTAAACCCACAAAACTCAGAGCTTGCAGCCCTATTTGCTGAGATTTGTATCCAGAAAACATGGATACAGTTCAATCATAACTACCATTAGCAATTGTCAGTGCGATTTGACACTCAATTGGTAAACCCCATTCCCCACAGATGATGGGTCCAGAAGAAAATAAACTCAGGTTGTAAATTCATAAGCTCTTGCTATAGAGGACTGGGACTCAGGAAGTGTGGCGTGCCTTGAGTTTTTGGTTTTTACTTTGGTGATGTAGGTGAGGTGGTGATAATCCATTAATAGCTGATTTAGTCAAATTTGGCTGTTAAAAATATGGAAAGGAAAAAATTAAACATCCTTATATATTTTTGGCCTAACTAGTTGAAGCATGTATAGAAATCTGGTGATTTCTTGGATTTTTTTCTAAATTTGGCAAAAATTTCAACAAAAACATTGAATTTTACAACAGAAAAAGTCCAAAATTTTGCAAAAGTGTGAAATTTCTCACAAAAAAAAGAAGAGGTGGTATATTGGTAAGATCCCAGTTTCTCTAATATGCTTATCATAAGTTTTCACTCAGAATTGATTATGTTCAAATCTATTGCCAAATAATAGTAACACCAGTATTTTTTCTTGTGCATACCCTAGTACTTTTACTGTTTAGACAACAAATTGTTGCATAATTCTTTAAATTTGAGGTCTTAACTTTGATACCTGGTCTTTTAATTCTGAAATTTTTGACAAGTAATGATTATATAGATAATAAACATTGTTATGTCAATGGCAAGATTGCTTCAATTTTAAATTACTGTCATGGAAGCTCTGCTGTGAGTGATAGTTGTAGCATCCATCTGATGCATGTGGTTTCAGGTTTTGTACCATCGTGATTTGCATAGGTATTCAGATTTTGATGTAGGTGATTTTGAGTTATTGGCCATTGGTGCAAGTATTTGGATTTGTGTAACAAGCTACTCTTCACCATGCCATCATTGTGCATTGGTCATAATTTTTACAAAAATTCTAAGTAGGAATTCTAATCTTAATCTTGACCAATTTTGAATGAAGGTTTTGTTGTCTCAATCTATGAATTTGTTGGTCTATTTCAAAACATGGCTCCTGAAATGCTACCAAGTAATTTCAAATTTATGTACTTATTTTGAATCCCCACAAAGACATTCATACCCCCCATCACCAACCTTGTTTCTTGCAATGTATTTGAATCCAACAACATTGGTGGGCAAAGAAACTTTCATCATGCCCTTAAATTGCAATCTTCTTCACTTGAAATATTTGTTGGAGATCCAAATGCCATTCTTGCAACTATTGTCATAGATGTTGATGATGAATGTGTTCCTCCTCCCAAAAACCCTCAAAATGTTATTACTAATGTTAATCGCAAAGTTTAGGAAATCTGAACTATGAAAATGCCTTGGGCAAAGCTCATTTTTAATGAACTTGGGTTGGTTTCTACTGTGAGATGTCATGTTTGTACCAAAATTGAAAAGGAGGAAAAAAATTTGGTTGCTAAGTGGGATTCTATCATGAAACATGTAGGTAAAAGGAAAGTTTCTAATGGTAAGTGGATCATGGATCCAAAATGTATGCACATTCAAAATGAAATCTCTTATGCTCAACTTTTTACAACAACAACCACCATCCTTCAAGAACTAAATAATGGTCAAGCAATGGAGGACAAGCAAAAACTTGTTTAATTTGTAACTATTTTTAAATTTTTGAATAAAGATAAGCCAATGACTAACTATAAAAATTTCTAGCCCTTGTATGGGTTTTTGAAATTTTGATCTAATCCCAAGAAACATTAATCTAATGGGGTTGGTTGGGAAATTGTAGAACACATACAAAATGAAGTTCTAAAAGCTATTAAGCTTGCTGTCCAAAACTCCAACTTTATTTTTCTTACTTGTGATGAGGTCATAACCATGGATAACACAAGTTGGGCAGGTGTCCATGGCTACATTGTCTAGGATTAATGTCGGATACCATTATTATTAAATGTGCAGCAAGTGTTTTTTGAATTAGTGCTAATAGCTCGACTTTACTAATCATGAATTCTTTGATGACACAAGGAGATTTGAAACATGAAGATTTAACTTCAAAATTGTTGTATTTTGGTGCTAATGGGGTTAACTCCTTCCAAGGCTTTAAATTAGGAGGGACATTCTAGATCCAATGACAATATGCTCCATTTGTTGTTGATGTGCATTGTATGGCACATCGGACCAATCTTGCAATACAAACCTTTTCAAACGTACCTTTGCTTTTTCACATTGAAAATTTGTTGCAATGCTTGTATGGTTATTTCAATCATAACCCTAAAAGGCATTTGAAGTTTACCAAATTGGTAGAAATCATGGAAACTAAAAGCAACAAAATTCTATGGAACATTAAGATAAAATGGATCTCTATGATCAGCCTTGTCAAATGTGTACTATCTAAATACCACACTCTTCTCATCAAAATGGCATTGGATGCACCCACAACACCTTCTATCAAATCTAATTTGTTTTTGTTGATTGACGTGGAAACTATGTTTAATTTGATTGTAATGATGCCAATGTTAAAAGCAGTACATTCTTTGATTAAGTTTACACAATTAAAGGATGTTTTTTTCTACAATTTCATAACAACAATTAAAATAGGTGAAAGGGATGTTTATCGCATGTTCTATGATAGGCTCTTTTGAAGGTAATGTGTTTAACTATTTCACTACCTTGATCAATAGTGCTCATAAGAACATCAATCTTTGTTGGATTATAGATCTAAACACCAGAATTGACCATCTAACTTTTGAATTTAATGGGCAGCATATGTGAGAAACATCTTTAGATTAAATTGGGGTAGCAATTTTTGTTACAAGGGAGATATATGGAAATGTTGCATCTATGAAACAACAATGTCAAGAATCTCCCACTCAACTTATTGTTGAATTACAAGGTTGGTTCCCTACTCAAGGTTTTATGGATACATTAGGTATTGTTTACCCACAATACTAGTTGCAACCAAAACTTGAAAAAAGGTTTAATGTTAAATTGGCAACCATCAAGGTAGCCTTTTGCCAGCCTAAAAAGGTGGGACTTGATGAAGTATGGGTTTTTAGTTTGTTTTCAACTATTGTTTTTGACCTTCAAAGATCTTTGTTTGTGCTTACAATGTTAATTTGGTGATGCAAAAACCTTTTGATGTCAACCCAATCACTAAAAATCTGAAAACCTTTACTTTTTTTAATTATGAAAATAAAATCCCAAAGTATATCAAGTTGGCTGAACTTGTTGTTGTGCAAGTAATTGGTTATGTTGAAAATGAATGTTTCTTTTCTACCTTGACCTTTATTAAAACAAAATTATGGAATTGGTTAACCATGCATTTGGAGCTTGTCATTTACATGTTCAACTATAAGTTTTTCATTTTGTAAAATATTCCTTTTGGAATAGTTATTTAAAATTGGAAGAACAACAAAATTCAGTACAATGCATAAAGTTGAGACTTGAACTACTACCAACTTGCAAGCTATTTTTTCCTTTGTATCCTTCATAATACCTATCTTTTTTTTAATTCTTGAAATTTGTTTGGCACTTGGATTTTTGGGTAATGGATAGTAATAGGGGCATTTGGTGTTGTTAAAATGATTTGGAATCTTAATCTAGCTTACAAGCAACAACAACTAGTTGGTTGTATTTTGATTGGCAAAGTGAAAGTATTGCCTTTTGTTTCCATGATCTACGATTCTTTGGAATCTACATGCAACCCCTATCTTAGGACTTACAAGGATTTTTCTTTGCATTCAATATTATTATTGACTAATGAGCTTTTTTTTTTTTTGCAAGCTAGGCCTTATGCTACAGTGGGCAAGGCCTGTTCTGGTCGAGGTTGAATTCCCTCACATAGCATGTTGCTATGAATTAAATTTTAAATAACACTCATTAGTGAAAAAAAAAACTAGATTAAGGATGATGAAATGTAACAGCAAATTTGACTCAAAAATAACTGTCAGTAGAAAATCAGAATTGATCATTTTATTTCCTTTGTTTAGAAAAAAAACCTACATATTTTCCCACCATGTAGTTGGATAAATAGACCCTCAATGTGTCCATGTGGCAATTCAAGCTCCAGCACAGACTGCCATGTAGCAAACTTAGCTAAAACTGAAAACCCTAAAAAAATAAAAACCCCCACTGGCTGGTACATGTAGTTCAGATTTCCTAGGGAATTAAATTCTCCTTTCTTTTTGTTGGTGGGCAATGGGTAATGGGGCATTTAGAAATTCATTTATTTATTTAATTATTTAAAAGGCCTTGAGGTGCTCACTGACTATAATAATAGACTACAAAATTTTATGGGAAGTTGGAATATGCTAATAAGAGGAAATCTGACTCCAACAAGCACAGATCTTATATGCAGAGTAACAGCGTAGGACCCAATAAAAGCTTGGACCTCATAATTGAAGATTGCAGTTTGTGTCAGATCTCTCTGCATGCAAATATATATGTTCATACTACATAATTACAAAACTACTTCTCAACCCCATCATGAAGGAGGACAATGATGTGCATTATTCATGTGTTCTTTATAAGTGTCAAGTGATGAAAAAACATGCAGAGGTTCTCAAAGTCTAGTTCTCAAATATTTGGATGTTTGGTGTGTTGAACAATCAATCCAACATAACACATTTCTAAACCAAGGTTAACTTGTCTTATAATATCATGATGATTCAAATTAACTAGTTGTATAACATTAAAGGCAATTTGCATTAACAATGGCTCGAAGGTGTCATGAGGTGATGAGAAGGGAACTTAATTACTGGTCTCTTTGGAGCTGGCTTTGGAGCTGGAATAGGGACTAGGATAGGGATAGGGATCTTATCCCTATCCCTATCCTAGTGGGTTTAGTGTTTAGATCCTATAGGGATCTTTTCCCTATCCCTAGGTAGTGCTTCTTTATGGAGAGGCAGATTAATAATACCCTAGTACCTAGGCTAATTAGCCACTAATTAATTATTTTTGTAATTGCTGAAATTTTTGGAAAATACCTACTTGCCATGTTGAAAATCTGAAAGAAAATCTCAAGGATACTAGGTTCATTATTTAGTATAGTGCCTAATTGTAAAATATTATTATTTTTACTACCAAACGTAAATGACAAAAAATTATTATTATTAGGCACCTTGCTTCCGAACCAGTCTAGGTACTAGGGAGTTGCAAAAACACGTGGTCTCATTCTCAGTGATGGGCCTATACCTTAGGGCGACTTTAGACGAGGGTCCAAGGTCCAAGGACCAATGAATTCAAGCAATCTTATTGGTTGAAAGCTTTAAATTGGTCCCAAGGCCTTTAAATGAGCATCCAAGACCAAAAAGTGGCAAATTGAAGCTAAACCTACATGGCACCTGTTTTGGAGGAAAATCAATTGGTTCGGACAAAAAAACAGTGCTAAAAGGAGAGCTCCTGATTTGGAGAACCAAGAATCAGGCTAGGGACCAAGGTATAGTCCAATTCAAGGATTCAATTTGCTTCAAATGAGTCCAAATTGGTTCCTAGGAAATTGGACCCTGGACCCTCAACTAAAGTGGGCCTTACTATGGGTTTGGACTTCTGAGGGTTATTTTTGAAATGATATCCTTGTACACAAACACAAAAAGGTCTCTTTTTTTTTTGGTGAAAAATCTTAAATTTCCATACCATAGCTGACACGGATCTGAAATTCCATAAAAGCCAGATCTGACTTATTTGTTGTTTAAGTGTTAAAGGTACTTTGCTAATGAGGAGATTTTTTCCTCGAAGTATATTGGGATACTTCTCAAGATCTAAAGGTGCATTCACACCTGATGTTAAGTCATTGTTAAATGAAATTCTAGGTGGCATCCTAGGTGTCACCCAATGTTAAATGGGAGATAGCTTAATGTTAAGTGAATGTTAGCTTAACATAAAATGTTCATGGTAAGTAGGTGTAAGTCCTAAATGACTAGCATCGTGTTAGGGGACTCAACACTAGAGTCCCTAACACCAAGTGTGAATGCACCTTAAGACACATATTTTGATATCTAAATCAGAAGATATCAAAATATGTGATAATAATAAGGAGCATAAATCAATCATGCCAACTTTGACCATGTGATATTTGAACATTTGCTCCTATTTTAAAAGTAAGTTACATGTGGAAAGTTATCAAGTGTGAAGAATCAATGTGTGACATATTAACAACTAATTGTAAATGAAGTTCAAATGATTACATGTTTTAAAAAATGAAACTAAACTAAAACATTGCTCATCCTAAACAAATCCAAGAATATAAATCATGGTAAATCCCTTAATTTTTTAATTTTTTTTCAAAAATATGAAATAGAATTTGAGAGGCATATGAAAGGATTAACAATCAAAGGGTATGCCATATTAGTTACTAGGTCCACCATTCTCACTTTTCTTTGAATAACATTAGATTTCATAATGAGTTTGAAAAATATTTGTTGCAAATTCAAGTGACAACCTAAAAGAATGCAAGCGTCACCAAAGTTGATTTGTCACATACTATAATTCCACATGATTGTGGGTTGCAATAGAACCTTTTCAAAACTTTCAAGTGTCGATAAAAAATATTGTTCACATTCAGTTATACCCAATATTGGGGATAAACAACTCCAATGGCATCTAGTATTACATTCCACCTTTATGAGTTGCACTACAATGTAGATGTAATTATGTCACATGCAACATTCCAATTCTCTTTGAGCAAATGGCAGCCCAATGAACCCAAATCTTCTCACCATTTAAAAAAAGAAGTAAGATGTTGCATAAAATCTGAATTATAAATAATGACCCATTTCATGTGGATTCATTGGTGGTCATATTGCATCAACCTATGGAAGGACTAAAATTTGTCACCTTAGAAGGACAAGTCATTGTTGAACAATAATAGATTTACAATTGGCTTTGAAAGTCTTTAACTACAATTATGAAATCACAAATGAAAACATTTTTTGTATGAATCAACATTAGGACGGATGGCATTGCCTCCATCAAAGGAAGTGCATTAGCAAGCCCTGAATTTGTTTGCAATGAAATCACCCTCCAATAGAATATCACATTAGATGAATCACATCATACATGATTTATAAACTAGAAAATATAAGGAAATGGAACTATCAACAAACATTCATGCAAAGTGGTTGTGAAACCCTATGTCCCACAATATTTCCAAACTAGAAATACACCCCAACAAGGTTAATGAGTCCTTCCATGACATTTACAAATTAGAAATACATACCTGGTGGGTTAATAAAACCTCCCATAACATCTACAATTTAAAATACATTCAAAATTAAGACACAAGTTTAGTGAGACCTCCCACAACATTTGCTATTGAAAATGCACACCCATAACCAAGGCAAAGAGGATCAATATTGAGTGAGATCTACAAATTGAAAATACACATCACAATAGTAAGGCAAAATGTTAATGAAATGTTATAAATCAACCCCAAATTGAAAATACAAGCAAAATTTTAAAAGGTAGATTGGTGAAGATCCTCCCACATGTGCCATTAATTGAAAATGGCAAGAAACAAACAAGTTCAATTACAATCATGCTTCCATTTGGATAAAATTACAATTAATTTGTATGATTCGAAGCAATGGCCTACACTCTATCATGATCCTTGTTAGAGACTCCAACATGAACATCTAATCCATGTGACATTCTTAAAGATCTTATTCCCTTTGGTTTTCACGATTACAACAAGCTTTTAGAACTCCAAATGTTGTTTAAGTTAATTACTAAAATAATTGTATATATTAATTATGAAAGTCTCAATTTATGAGAATCAAATTAAACAATATTGAACTATGAGGTTGATCTTATGAACAACACAATGGACATTCATTGAAAATGATGTTCAAGATTTTTTGATTTGCCTTGTGATTCATGTTTCTTGGACTTGAAATAAAAAAGCCCCATTACACCAAAACCCAGCAACTTTTTTTTGACAAATCCTATTTAATCAAGCCTCCACCCTTCACAATGTAGCCATGATGACTTTAATGAGATTATTGAAGCTTCACCCATCCACAATCCATTCAACAAAACACAAAATGAGAACTTTGATCCATGATTCAACCATGTAAAATGAAACACATATCCACTCAATGGCTATAACATTGTCACATGAGCAAGCTATGAATTGGGCAAATTGAATGACTTTGACAATGACCTCTTGAACTTGGAGAATGTACATGAACTTAACAAGGATCTAGTTGGCTATATTGGATCAATGCATGTTCAAAGTATTTAGGACACCTCAACTCCTAAAGAGCTGAAACAAAAGACTCATACTCTAGCATTGCATGACCATGTGACAAAACATGAAACACAAATTTCCCTTAAACAATTTTTTTCATTGCCTTCACTTGCAAGTCTATTTACTCGTACTAAAACAAACTTAAGAGTGCTATGAGCATACAATTTCATATTCTTAAAGTGCGCACAATCCTTTGTAGTGAAATCCTCAACCCATTTTCACCGGGGTTTTGGCATATCACACGCTGAAATTTGATACTTGCAATGATGGTAAAACCCTATTCAGTGGGCAAAAAAATTGCTTTACCATCATTGGAAACCTTGTTAACTTACCATCATAGATACAATGTATTTACAGTTATTCTCAGCCCTTGAAAATTTGAAATATTCTGTTTCCTTCTCTTTGCAATGAATTCTTTCATTTGTGCCAATGCATAAAGAAATCAATCAATCAATCAATTTAAATTATTATTTTTGAAATATTCAGTTGAGTCTGTCTGACAGGTTTTTGAAATAATAAAAAATTTGGGGAAAAAACTGCTAATTCTCAGTGACAGGTACGGGAGTCAGTTGACATGATGGAGTTGGGCTTTCCCAGCATTTCAAAAGGGCATTTTTGTCTTTTTTCATGTTTTCTTGATTCTTGAAATTGCTCCCATATCATGCTTATAAGTTGTAAGCAGCCTTTTTTTTTGGGGGTGCGAAATTTCACATGTTGCAAAGTTTCGGAAATTTTTTGTCACAAAATTCAATGAGTTTTTGAACCAAAAAAAACAGCAATTTTTTCTCAAAATTTTCAAAAAAATCTTTGAAAACCTTCAGATTTCTACTCATGGTTCAAGTAGGTAGCCAAAAAGTATAACGATGTTTTATCTTTTCCCTTTCATATTTTGAATAGCCAAATTTGGCTAAATAAGGTTATCGATATTCACCACCTCAGCTACATTGCCAAAGTGATTTATTTTGATTGCCGGTCCAAGCATTAAACCAATGGCCAACTATATGACCCAAGCTGGTCCCCCACAATATCCCAGCCTCCCTTTGGGCATGTTCCGTAAATAGTGTGTGTATCGACATGAAATATGCTTCATGGGTTGCATAAAATTGGGTGTCCAGTAAAGCCGCATGGTGAGGGGCAGCACTCCCAAAATAATAATGGGCATAGGATGCCAAGTCCGACCCCACATTTTGGGAATCTCCCCCACCCAGGGCTTTA
>Ga0116229_10001749_pt1 | contig 34541 bp, 32 predicted proteins | sample S1TSphgellanicum_3_FD_87313 | JGI IMG/M metagenome (GOLD analysis project Ga0116229, IMG submission 87313) | Host-associated microbial communities from peat moss isolated from Minnesota, USA - S1T2_Fc - Sphagnum magellanicum MG | ecosystem: Host-associated > Plants > Peat moss > Unclassified...
AGGTGGGTGCGGCCCGGGCGCCAGGGAACCGGCTTTCGCCGGCATGCTGTCGTATCCGGAGCTGATGCTCCCTTGGTTTTTACGTTGGTCCTACACCTAGGAAAGTACGCGTGCGAGCGCAGTTGCCTTCGTACATTATCGCACCCACGGTCAAGACTTGACAGGCCTTGGCATTTCGTTTAGCGCGAATGCTTGCCCAGAACGGGTGCGTACGCGGCAAGCGCGCGCGCTCTTGCCTCGGCGTGGTCGACGATCGGATACGGATAGTCGCGGCCCAACCGGAACTGTAGCGCTTCGGCTTCGAGCGGCGAAAGCGTCCAAGGCTCGTGCAGCGCCGAATTTGGTAGCGCGGCGAGTTGCGGCAGCATCCGGCGAATGAACGCGCCGTCGGGGTCGAACTTCTTACTCTGCAACGTCGGATTGAAGACGCGAAAGTACGGCGCGGCATCGGTGCCGGTCGAGGACGACCACTGCCAGCCGCCGTTATTGGCCGCAACGTCGGCGTCGGCCAAGTGTTGTTCGAAATAACGCTCGCCCAGGCGATAGTCGAGCAGTAGATCCTTTGAGAGAAACGAAGCGACGATCATGCGCAGCCGGTTGTGCATCCAGCCGTACGTGTTGAGTTGCACCATCGCCGCGTCGACGATTGGATACCCCGTGCGCCCCTGGCACCACGCTTCCCAATCGGCCGGCGAATCCCGGTACGTTAGCTGCTTTGCCGCCGGCAGAAACGGTTCGCTCTCGACGTGCGGAAAATTCGCCAGCACGTGCTGGTAGAACTCGCGCCAGATCAGCTCGGAGAGCCAGGTGTCGATCCCCGTTGCACGTGCACCGCGCGCGCTCGCCCGCGCCGCAAGCGCCGCGGCGACGCAGGTCCGGATGCCGATCGTGCCGGCGCGCAAGTGCGGCGAGAGCTGCGAGGTGCCGGGCCGCGCCGGAAGGTTGCGCTCCGCGGCGTACGCACCGATTCGTTCAGTAACGAAGCGTTCGAGCGTCTCGCGCCCGGTCGCTTCACCGCCTTGGGGAAAATGTTCCGAATGCGCGTGGCCGTAGTCCGCGGGGTCCGGAACCGCGCGCGTGTCGCCGATGCGTTCGCGCGCGGCCAGTTTGCCGGCGGCAGCCGCGAGCGACTCGACCGGCGGCCGCGGGTCCGCCGCCAATCGTTCGAGCCAGCGGCGCTTGTACGGCGTGAACACCGTATACGGCGCGCCGTCCGCCTTGTGCGTTTCCTCGGCGCCGAAATAGACGTGGTCGGTGAACGACTCGACGTGGACGCCGTCGCGCCGCAAACTCGCGGTCACGTGCGCGTCTCGCGCGCGGGCCTGCGCCTCGTAGTCGAGGTTGAAGTACAGCGCCGTGGCGCCGACGCGCGCGCTCAAGCCGCACAACTCGGTCGCGAAATCGCCTTCCAGCAAAGCGAGGTCGCTCCCGCGCAGGCGCAACTGCTGGCGCAGTTGCGCCAGCGCATCAAAGAAGAATGACACGATGGGGGCGCCGATGCGCGGGCCGCGCAAGAGAACGGGGTCCAGGACGAAGGCACACACGATGCGCTCGCTGGCGCGCGCCGCCCGTTCCAGCGCGACGTGGTCCGCGAGGCGCAAGTCGCGGCGGAACCAGACGATCGAAACGGCGTGCTGCACGCCGGTTAGACTCCGGCGCGAGGAGGTGCGGCACCCCCGCGGAAGTCGCGAGCGTGCAGTTGGTGCTTTCGGAGCTCGAGCTTCCGCTCGTCCACACGTTCACGATCGCGCGCAGCTCGGAGGCGACGGCCCGTTCGGTGGTCCTGCGCCTGAAATGGAACGGGATCGAAGGCTTGGGTGAGAGCGCCCCGTCGGAACGCTACGGCGAAAGCATCGCCTCCGTCGGTGCCGCCCTCGGCCGGCTGGCGCCGGGCGACGACCCGTACGCGCTCGAAGCGCTGCTCGACGAGGTCCCGCCCGCGGCCCGCTGCGCGCTCGACATCGCGCTGCACGACGCGATCGGCAAGGATCTCGACCGGCCGCTCTGGCGCCTGCTCGGCCTCGATCCCAGCCGGACGCCGGTCACCTCGTTCACGATCGGCATCGATACGCCCGAGGTGATGCTCGCCAAACTCGACGCGATCCACGACCACCCGATCGTCAAAGTCAAGCTCGGGTTCGACGGCGACGTCGAGGTCCTCGAGGCGATGCGCGCGCGCTACGCCGGAACGTTGCGCGTCGACGCCAACGAGGCCTGGACGCCCGAAGAAGCGGTGGCCAAACTCGCGGTGCTCGAACGCGCCGGCGTCGAGTTTTGCGAACAGCCGATCCCGGCGGGTACGCCCGAGCGGCTGCGCTGGATCCGCGAGCGCTCGCGCGTGCCGCTGGTCGCCGACGAAGACGCCAAGGACGCGCGCGATCTGCCGGCGCTGGCCGGCTGCGTGGACGGCGTCAACATCAAGCTGGTCAAGTGCGGCGGCATTCGCGCGGCGCTGGCGGCGATCCACACGGCCCGCGCGCTCGGCCTGCGCATCATGCTCGGCTGCATGCTGGAGAGCGGCATCCTGACGACCGCCGCCGCCCAACTTTCGCCGCTGGTCGACTGGGCCGACCTCGACGGCCCGTTCCTGACGGCGGACGATCCGTTTACCGGCGTCACGTACGCGGAGGGCAAGCTCGTGCTGCCCAACGGGCCGGGCCTCGGCGTCGTGGAGCGCGCCTGACGTGCGCCGCTACGCAATCCTCGCGCTCGGCCTGTTCGCCTCACGCGCGGCGAAAACCGCGCACGGCGCGATCGCGTATTCGGCCGATCCCACGGTCGCCGTTATCGATGGTTCGCAGGCCGGCAAACGCGTGCGCGACGCCGTGCCGTATCTCGACAGCGACGTTCCGGTCGTCGCAACGCTCGCGGAAGCGCTAACGTACGATCCGACGTCGCTGCTGGTCGGCGTGGCGCCGGCCGGCGGCGCGCTGCCGCCGGATTGGCGCAGGGCCATCTTGGAAGCGCTCGATGCCGGGCTCGAGGTCGTCAGCGGCTTGCACGATTTTCTCGGCGAAGATCCTGAATTCGCCGCAGCCGCGGCACGCAAGGGCACGCGCATCTGGGACGTGCGCACGCCGCCGCCGCCGCGCATCTTCTCGGGGGAAGGCAACGCCGTCGCGGCGCGGGTCGTGCTGACCGTCGGCAGCGATTGCGCCGTCGGAAAGATGACCGCGTCACTCGAATTGACCAAGGCCGCGCGAGCGGCCGGCACCGATGCGCGCTTCGTCGCCACGGGACAAACCGGCATCGTGATCGCGGGTTCCGGCATTCCGATCGACCGCACGATCTCGGACTTCACGAGCGGCGCGGCGGAACAACTGGTCCTCGAAAATCGCGACGCGGAGTTGCTCTTCGTCGAGGGCCAGGGCGGCATCAGCCATCCCGCCTACGCCCCGGTGACGCTCGGACTGCTGTACGGCAGCTGCCCCGACGCGCTGGTGCTCGTGCACTTGGTCAAGCGCACGCACGTCGAGGATTACGGCACGCCACTGCTGCCGTTACCGCGCCTGATCGAGATCTACGAGACCCTCTGCGCGACGGTCAAGCCGGCGCGAGTCGCGGGTATCGCGCTCAACACCCACGGCCTCGACGACGCAGCCGCGCGGCGCGCCATCGACGAAGCTCGCGCGAGCACCGGCCTGCCCTGCGACGACGTCGTGCGCAACGGTCCGGCCGAGCTGTACGCCGCCATGGCACCCGCCTTCACCAGTAAGACGGCCGCGTTGAAGTGAAGCGCACCCTCGCGCTTCTCTGCATGGTGACCCTTGCGACGGCAGGCTGCACGCGCGTCGATCAAACCGCCGGCGCGGGCGGCCGCCACCCGTGGACGCAGGCCGGGGAGCTGCGCGTCGGCAGTCCCGACGAACCCGATAACCTCAATCCGATGTTCGCGCACACGGACGCGACCGACCAGATCGACGCGCTGATCTTCGCTCCGGTGTTCCGCTACGATCCGCACGGCGATTTCGTTCCCGAACTGGTCACCGCCATTCCGACCTACGCGAACGGCGGAATCTCGAAGGACTCCAAGACGATCGTCTTGCACTGGCGGCGCGGCGTGAAGTGGTCCGACGGCGCGCCGCTGACGCCGCGCGACCTGCGCTTCACCTGGCGCGCGGTCATGAGCGATCGCAACAATGCCAAGAGCCGCTTCGGGTGGGACGACATCGTCGCGTTCGACGTGCCCGACGATGCGACGGCGGTCATCCACCTCAAGGCGCCCAATGCCGACGTGTTGGGCTGTTTCGGCGGCGGAGGCGGCAGCGCGTACCCGCCCCTGCCCGAGCACCTGTTGGCCAAGCTGCCCGAGCTCAACACCGCGGCCTTCAATTCGCAGCCGATCTCGAGCGGCCCGTGGTTGCTGCGGGCTTGGAACCACGGCACCTCGCTCGAATTCGCGCCGAACCCGAACTACTGGCGCGGGCCGCCGAAGCTCAAGGCGATCAGTTGGAAGATCGTGCCCAGTCCCGACACGCTGGTCGCGCAACTGCGCACGCACGAGATCGATTTGCTGCCCAGCGTGAGCGACACGTACGCCGGGCGGCTTGCGGACGTGCCGGGCTTGCGCGTCGTCCCGCACCTCTCGGCCAATTGGCGGCGCCTCGCGATCAATACGAGCCGCCCGGCGCTGAGCGACGTGCGCGTGCGCCTCGCGATCGCCGAAGCGATCGACTGGGACCGCATGAACGCGACGGTCTACCACGGGCTCAACCTGCGCGCGCACAGCGACATTCCGCCCGACTCGTGGGCCGCGCCTTCGATTCCGTTCTATCCGCACGATCCCGCGGGCGCGCGGCGGCTGCTCGACGCGGCGGGCTTCAAGCTCGGCCCGGGCGGCGTGCGCACGAACGGCACGACCGCTTTGCGCTTCACGATCTCGGCAACCAATAAGCCGGGGAACGAACAGGCCGAAGTGCAGATGCAACAAGCGCTAGCGGCCGACGGGATCGAGTTGACGATCAAGAACTATCCGGCCAGCTTGCTGTTCGCGCAGAACGGACCGCTCTACTCGGGCCGCTACGATCTCGAGTGGTCGATCGATACCAACGGCCCCGATCCCGATAACCAGGGCAGTTGGAGCGGCGACTTCATTCCGCCGCGCGGCGCGAACACGAGCTTCTTGCGCGATCCCGAAATCACGAAACTCTCCGATGCGGCGATCCGAACCTTCGATCGCGCGCAACGCAAAGCGCTCTACCAGCGCGAGGAAACGCGCATCCACGAGCTGGTCCCGGTCGTGTTTCTCTACTGGCAACGCGCCGTGGCCGCCTACGACGACGACCTCCACGGATACCGTCCCGCCGAGTACATCACGGACAACTGGAATTCGTGGGAATGGTCGATCTAGTTTCCCGAATCGCACCTGAGGTTGCCGTCGTTCGCCGCTTTGCGCTATCGCTCAGCGTCATGCCATGGACGACCCGGGATACCGCCGAATGTTGACGCTGGTAACCGAGCCCGAGGCCGGTGAAGAACTGCTCATCCGCGTGGGGCCGACCCGTGAAGCGATCGTTTCGTGGAACACGCTCGCCGCGGACGGCGCGATCGAGTTGCGCGCCGGGGCGCACGACGGCCGGACCTCGCGTTGGCTTCCGTACGTCACGTTCTCGAGCGAACGCCGCGCGTCGCTCAACGGCGCGGACACGTTCGTGCACATCGATACCGACGTCGTGCGCGCGAGCGTCGACCTCGTGACCTTGGGCGCGCGCTCGCGAGGGCCGCTGGACGCACTCTTCGTCAGCACGCCCGACTACGGCGCGCCGTCTTCGATCGTCGCCTTGCCGGCGCTCGAACTCGACGTGCCGCCGTATTCGCAGTTCGAACCCGCGTATCCGCAAGAACGGGGCTGGTGCGCGCCCGCGTCGCTCGCGATGTTGCTGGCCTACCGGTCGTATCCGCTCGACGTCCCGGTCGTCGCGCGCGAAGTGTTCGATGCGCGCTACGGCGGAACCGGAAATTGGGCGCTCAACGTCGCCTTCGCCGGGTCGCTCGGCTTTCGCGCGGCCGTCATCCACTTGCGCGAACTCGCCCACGCGCACGCCTTTCTCGCCGACGACATCCCGCTCGCGCTCTCGATCGCCTGGCGCGCGGGCGAACTGCCGGGCGCGCCGCTGCCGGCGAGCGACGGACACCTGGTCGTGTTGCGAGGCATCGACGGAAACGGGGACGCGCTGGTGAACGACCCCGCGCAGCCCGCCGTCTCCGTCGTGTACCCGCGCGGCGCGTTCGAACGCGTCTGGCTCGCCCATGGCGGCATCGCCTTCGCCGTTGCGCCCAAGCCGCTACTCGCGACGCTCCTGCGGCTGGCCAACGGCTGACGCGGCTTGCGCCGCTGCGCAGAGGAACCCCGCGCCCCGCTCGGCAAGCCCGGGCCCCTATGAAGATTTCGCTTTTGTCGCGGCTCCGCGTGCTTGCGGCCGCGGCCTCGTTGCTGCCGGCAGTCGGCCTGCCCTCATTCGCGCGCGCGGTCGAGTTCGCACCCGCGATCGACGGCCCGTCCGCGTATTGTCTAGCGTCGGGCGGCGTGGTCGAAGTGCGCGAGGCATACTTCGGAACCAATAACCCGAAGCCGCTGGCGCTGGCCGGCCGGGCCGCGTTCTGCCGCTTCCAGAGCGCCGACAAATCGTCGCGAATCTACATCTTGACGTCCACGCTGTTCGCGACCCAGCCGACCCTGGCCGCACTGGCGTATTATTCGAAGACGCCGCTCGCCAAGGGTTGCAACGGCAATCCCGCCTCGTGTTACTGCTCGCAACTCGGCGGCACCGATCTCTTCGGCGGCATCAACGCAGCCGGCGGCGCCTGGGTCCTCAAAGGTTCGATCGACGAAGACCTCGACACGTGCATCTTCCCCGATCTCTCCTCGATCGACAGCTGGGGGTTGACCTATCACAGCGCCGGCATCATTCGCGGCAAAGATCTCTCCAAAGTCTTGCGTTACCACAACCCCAAGGCCTGATTCGCGACGCCGACGCAACCCGCCGACCGGGTGCGCGAGCGCGCGCCGTCCGGCGCTCCGCTGCACATCGTACTGGTCGAACCCCAGATCCCGCCGAACACCGGCAACGTCGCGCGCCTGTGCGCCGCGACCGGTTGCGCGCTGCACCTCGTCGAGCCGTTGGGCTTCTCGATCGGGGATCGCGAGCTCAAGCGCGCGGGCCTCGACTATTGGGATGCGGTCGCGTTGACCGTCCATCCCTCGCTCGACGCGTTTCTCGCGACCTGGCGGCGCCCGCTCTGGCTGCTCTCGACCCGCGCCGGCCGCGCCTACGCGGACGCCGACTTCGCGTTCGGTGACGCGCTCGTCTTCGGTAAAGAGACCGCGGGACTGCCCGCCGAGTTGTTGGAGGCGCATCCCACGCGAGCCTTGCGCATTCCGATGCGCGGCGAGGCGGTCCGCAGTCTCAACCTCTCCACGGCCGTCGGCATCGTCGCCTACGCGGCCCTGGCGCGGCTGCGCTTTCCCGGCCTCGCCTGATGCCCACGCGGTCCGAGTTCGCGCGCATCCAAGCCAGGGTCGTCGGCTGCGAGCGCTGCCCGGAGCTTCGCGCGTATTGCGCCGAAGTCGCGCGCACGAAGCGCAAGGCCTACCGCAATGAAGAGTATTGGGGGAAGCCCGTGCCGGCCTTCGGCGATCCCGCCGCGCGCGTGCTGCTCGTCGGCCTCGCGCCGGGAGCGCACGGCTCGAACCGGACCGGCCGCATGTTCACCGGCGACGCGTCGGGCGTGTGGCTCTACCGCGCCCTCTTTCGCGCGGGCTTCGCGAACCAGCCCGAGCAGCGGGACCGCCACGACGGGCTGGTCTTGCGCGACGCCTTGATCACCGCGGCGCTGCGCTGCGCGCCGCCGGACAACAAACCCACCCCGGACCAACTCGCGCGCTGCTTTCCCTACCTTACGGCCGAAATCGAGACGCTATCCCGTCTGCGCGTGGTCGTGGGGCTCGGCGCCATCGGCACCCGGGCGGCCGCCGCCGCGCTGACCGCGACCGGCTACGCCGCCGCCGTCCGCGTTCCGTTCGGACACGGCGCGGAATCGCGGTTCGAGCGCGCGGATCGCGCGCCCGCGATCCTGCTCGCGTCGTATCATCCGAGCCGCCAAAACACGAACACCGGCGTGCTGACCGAGACGATGCTCGACGCGATTTTCAGCCGGGCCCGAGCGCTGCTCGAATAGGGGGTTCGCCCCCTTTGGGGGTAGCAGGGGTCGCCGTGCGGAGCGCGCAAATCGCCTTCCAATCCGGGTCACGGCCGTTTTCGGCCGTCGCAGTTAGCATTTCGGTCCGACCGCAGGGAGAACATTCGTGAACGCTCTTGCTCGCGCTGCTCGTGGCTGGTTGGCTGCGACGACGTTCGCTGCCGGTGCACTCCTGTTCGGGGTAGCCGCGAACGCGCAAGGGCAAGAGCCCCTGACCGACTTCGGCACCCCGCCGGCGGGCGAAATCCCGATAATCTTCAACGACCATCACGTCTACGCGCGTCCCAGCCACCTCAAGCAGGGCCGAACGCTGACCGCGATCGTTCGCCGGGGCACGATCCTCGTGCCGTTGCGTTCGATGTTCGAACAGACCGGCGCTTCGGTTTCATACGATGCCTCGACGCGCACCGTCGACGTCTCGAAGCCGGGTGCCGACGTGAAAGTCACGGTCGGCAAGGCTTGGGTCGTGGTCAACGGCCAGGAACGTCCGCTCGACGTGCCGCCGGAAATCTACGAAGGTTCGGTCGTCGTGCCGTTACGCGTGCTCTCCGAAGGCATGGGCGCCTACGTGCAATGGGTTCCCGAGAAACACTTGGTCGTGATCCGTTACGTGGAGACCGTTCCCGAAGCGCCGCCCGCGACGCCGGCGCCGACGCCGCGTCCCACACAGGCGCCGACCGCGGCTCCGCCGCCCAAGCCCACCGCCCCGCCGCCGGCACCGAAGAAGGTCTACGAACATTACGTCGCGGGCGATTACCTGGTATCTCCCAAAGTCTACAACGAGCTCAGCGCCGGCAACACCGGTCACTCGTCGTTCGAAGTGAAGGGCGCGGTCGAATTCCCGCTATTCGGCCCCACGTGGGAAGTGAGCGCGAACTGGCGGCACTACCTGTATCCCCATGATTCGGCCCTCGGCGTCGGCGGCTGCGCGCCCGGCACCGTCGGCTGTAACACGGTCGTTTCCGGCGATCCGCACTATCAGCGAGGCATCTGTCCGGCACCGGGCGACCCGGGCTGCGTGACGACCGTCGGATCCTCGCTCACGGCCGCGCAAAGCGGGCTCGGGCAAATATACGTAAGCGCCTTCAACGCGGTCGAGAACGACGTCGACACGCACTTCGGTATCAAGGTGGCCTCACCGCGCATCTACCTCGCGGTCGGAGCGCTCTTCCGGGCGTACAACTATCTCGGCTATCCGACGATCGGCGGCGTCGGCTTCGGTCTCGAGAAGCTTCCCGACCTCGACCAGCCGTTCTCGATCTACGGAAGCGCCTTCTACTACCCCCACGTGAGCGGTAAATATACGTATCCCACGTCGTCGCTGCTCGGCTCGCTCTCGGGACTCCAGGTCACGATGGCTTATTCCGAGTGGAAGTATGAATTGGGCGGCGCCGCGACCTTCGGCCCGGCATTCCTGGACTTCGGGTACCAGGGTTCGCACCTGACCGCCAAGGACAACGCTCCCGCCAGCGTCGGTATCAGCGGACCCTACGTCGGCCTCGGACTACACTTCTGACCAAAACGGTCGCACGTTTTCAAGAGGGGCGGCGAACCGTCTCGCGGGATGCTCGCTTGGTCGAACCGGACGAGGCTCGGCCACGTGCACGGCGTCCACACCGAAGGAGATTCCGGTGAATCGTCTATCACCCGCGCGGCCCTGGTTCATCTCCCTCGTGGCCGTGGGCGCGGCCTTGGCCTCCCCCGGCGCGATGACCCGGCCGGCGCTGGCGCAAGCTGCCGCATCGCCCGCCGCGGACTTCGGGACCCCGCCATCAGGCGAGGTGCCGATCCTCTTCAACGACCGGCACGTCTACTCGAAGCCCGACCGCCTCAAAGCCGGCCGCGTGCTCGCCGCGCTGATCAAGGGCGGCACGATTCTGGTGCCGCTGCGCTCGCTGTTCGAACAGACCGGAGCAACGGTCAGCTACGACCCCGCGACCAAGACCGTCGACGTCTCCAAGCCCGGCGCCGAGGTGAAAGTCACGGTCGGCAAACCCGTCGTCACGATCAACGGCGAGGATCGGCCGCTCGACGTGCCGCCGGAAATCTATCGTGGCGCGATCGTCGTTCCGCTGCGCGTCATTTCCGAAGGCATGGGCGCGTACGTGCAGTGGGTCCCCGAGAAGCATCTCGTCGTCGTGCGCTACAACGCCGCTCCCGTGCCGACCCCGCCGCCGACCGAAGCGCCGACCCCGGCACCAACTCCCGCGCCCACCGCGGCACCGTCGGCCACCCCGGCTCCGAGCCCGACGCCGCTGCCGACCATCGGCTATGAGGCGTTCGTGGCCGGCGACTTCGACATCTCGCCTAAGGTCTACAACGAACTCTCGCCCGGTGAGAACGGCAACGGGTATTCGATCCAAGGCGCGGTCGAGTTCCCGCTGGCCGGTGAGCGTTGGGCGCTCGACGGCGACTATCAGGAACTCCGCTACACGCATCCCTCCAACGCCGGATTCGTCGGCTGCGTCGCCGGGCCGGGCTGCGGCACGGTGGTCGGCAGCGATCCCAACTATCGCTACGGCCTCTGCCCAGCCGCGGATCCCGGCTGCGTGACGACCGTCGGCTACCAGAACATCGAGGCGTTCAACGGCCTGGGGCAGGCGTACGTGCCGGCGTTCACGGCCATCGAGCAGACGTTCGACGCGCATCTCGGGTTCAAAGTCGCAGATCCGCGCGTGTACATCGGAGTCGGCGGCTTCTTCAAGCAAGAGAAGTACCTGGGCTACCCCAACCTCAGCGGCGTCGGTTTCGGCCTCGAGAAACTCCCGGATCTCGAGAACCCGCTCTCGTTCTACGCGAGCGTCTGGTACTATCCGTCGATCAGCGGCACGTATACGTATCCGACCTCGACCTTCTTGGGGCCGCTCTCGGGTACGAACGCGACGCTTTCGTATTCGGCGCTCACGTACAAGGTCGGCGGGACGATCGACTTAGGAAAATCGCCGTTGTTCATCGACTTCGGCTACCAGGGTTCGCACCTGGGCGCCAAGACGAACGCCCCCTCGGACGTCACGATCAACGAGCCGTACGTGGGTCTGGGCTTGCACATCTGATCGCATAGCGGCCCGTGCGCATTGCAGCGCATTGCAGCGCGTTGCAGCGCATTGCAGCGCATTGCTTTCGCGTTGCAGCGCGTCGCTAGACAACCATAAGGACGTATTGCGAACGATCGCCTCGGTGCAGCCGAACCGTTCGCTGCGGCGCAGCCGAACCGTTGCGCGACGCTTTCCCGCTATGGCGTGGCGGGCGAGGGATTTGGCGGCTTCTTCACTTTGAGTTCGAGGCCGAGGTCGCGTAGCAGCACGGCGGGCACGCCCGAGGGCGCGTCCATCATGAGGTCGCGCGCCACCTGATTCTTCGGAAAGGCGATGACGTCGCGGATCGACGTCTCGCCGCACGCCAGCATGGCGACGCGATCGAGACCCCACGCCATGCCGCCGTGCGGCGGCGCGCCGTAGTGCAGCGCTTCCATGAAGAAGCCGAAGCGGTCCTCGATCTCGGCGGCGGAGAGGCCGAAGATTTCGAAGATCTTTTTTTGGAACGCGGGATCGTGGATGCGGATCGAGCCGCTACCGAGTTCGAAGCCGTTGAGCACGAGGTCGTAGTGCTGCGCGCGCATCGCGAACGGATCGGTTTCGAGCAGCCCCTCCTGTCCCGGCGCGGGCGCGGTGAAGGGATGATGCGTCGGCGTGATGCCGCCGGATTCGGGATCGCGCTCGAAGAGCGGGAAGCCGACGACCCAGCAGAATCCGAACGTCGCAGGATCGCGCAAACCCAGGGCATCGCCCACGTGCAGCCGCAGCTTCCCGGCGACGTCGCCGGCGAAGCTCCGCTCGCCCGCGACGAGCAGAATCGCGTCGCCTGAATTGGCGCGCGTGAGCTTGCGCAGCGCCTCGACCGTTCCGTCGTCGAGCAGCTTCGCGATCGACGATTTCCACCCGTCGCTCGGAAACGACAGCCAGATCAAGCCGCCGGCGCCGAAGGATTTGGCGACGTCGGTCAGGGCGTCGAAATCGCGCCGCGATAACGACGCGCCGCCGGGATAGCGGACCGCGACGATGCGGCTCGCTTCGTTTCCGACGTGCTCCGCCAAGAACTTGATGTTGGTGCCCACGAAGGCGAGATCCACGTCCGTGAGTTCCAGATCGAAACGCACGTCGGGCTTGTCGCTGCCGAAGCGGCGCTGGGCGTCCGCGTAGCTAAAGCGCGGGATCGGCCGCGGGATCTCGACGCCGAGCGCGGCTTGCCAGACGTAGGCGATGCAATCTTCCATGACCGCCATCACCTCTTGCTCGTCGGCAAACGACATCTCGACGTCGAGCTGCGTGAACTCCGGTTGGCGGTCGGCGCGCGAGTCCTCGTCGCGGAAACAGCGCGCGATCTGCATGTAACGGCCGATGCCGCCGATCATCAAGATCTGTTTGAGGAGTTGCGGCGACTGCGGCAACGCGTAAAACGTGCCTTGGTGAACGCGGCTGGGCACCAGATAATCCCGCGCGCCTTCCGGCGTCGACTTGATCAAGCACGGCGTCTCGATTTCCAGGAAGTCGCGCGAGTCGAAGAAATCGCGCATCGCCTTGACCAGCTTGTGCCGAATCGTTAAGTTCCGTTGCAGTCGCGGGCGGCGCAAATCGAGATAACGGTATTTGAGCCGCAGCGACTCGTCGACGTCGGCCTCGACGTTGATCGGAAAGGGCGGCGTTTGCGAACGTGCCAGGATCTCCAGGCGCTCGGCCGCCACTTCGACGGCGCCGGTCGCGAGCTTGGCGTTTTCGGTGCCGGCCGGACGCGCGCGAACGACGCCGCGCACCGCGATGACGTCCTCGTTGCGCAACGACTGGGCCGCCTCGAACGCGCCGCCCAGCGCCGGATCGAACACGAGCTGCGTGATCCCGTCGCGATCGCGCACGTCGATGAAGATCAAGCCGCCGTGATCGCGACGCCGATTGACCCAACCACGCAGATCGACCTCGGTGCCGGCTTGCAGGTTGCCGATCGCGCCGCACGAGTACCGTCCGAGAACTGCCATCTTACCGCCCCGCTTCGCTTTGCAAAGCGGCTTTGACGCCGTTCAGATAGTGATACTGGTAGACGATGTTGCGCGCCAGACCGGGCTTCGCGGCGCCCGCGCGTTCGAGCGACGAGAGCAGACCGGGCCGGCGCGCGACCGCGCCGTGCAGGGCCAGCGAAAGCGGCGTCATGCCGAGTCGCGCTTGCACGCCGAAGGACGGATGCTTGCGAAAGAAACGGACCGTCGACTGACCGGCCAGCGTCATCTTTCCCTTTTGCTCCGCGTACGGCACCGGATGCCAGTGATAGTCGACCGCTTTGGGTTCGTACACGATCGTCAGGCCGGCGGCTTGCAGCCGATAGCCGAGTTCGAGATCCTCGTGGCCGTAGCCCGTGAAGTTCTCGTCGAACCGGCCGACGCGATCCAGATCGCGGCGTCGCACCGAGGCGTTACCGGTCAGAAAATACAGCCACGAGAGCCGCTTGCGGCCCATGGGATGCAACGGCCGGCGTTCGCTCGGCCGGCTGGCCAGCCGCTCGTAATCCGCCAGCGACGAGACCTGCAGCTCCATGCCCACGACCGCGACGTTCTCGCGCTCGCGATGACGCCGCAGGTGCTGCGCCAGCAAGTCGCTCGACGCGATGATGTCGGCGTCGGTGAACAGCACGATCTCGCCGCGCGCCGCGGCGATGCCGGCGTTGCGCGCCATCGCGCGGCCGGTGTAGGGGCCCGGCAGGTGGCGCAGGCGCGAATCCTGCGCGCTGACCTCGGCCAAGTATTCGGCGGTGCCGTCGTTCGAATTCGAATCCGCGACGACGATCTCGTACCGCTCGGCGCGCAGATCCTGGCGCAGTAGCGACGGGATGACGTGACGCAGGGTGTCGAGCCGGTTATAGGTCGGGATGACGACGCTTATTTCTGGATTGATCATGATGTTATTGCCATCGCCTTCGCGTCCAAGAGTTCGCCGACCGCGGCGAGCACGGAGGCGCGCAAGGCCGCGAGCTCCGCGGGGTCCTCGTTCGACGGCTTCCGTAGGCACACCGACGGAACGCGATACGGCGACCACTCTTGCGAGCTCAGGTTGAAGTACCGGTGTTCGAAAACGACGACCGTGGGCCTGCGCACGGCGCTTGCGACGTGTGTCGCACCGGTATCGACCGTCACGACCAAGCGGCTCTTCTCGAAGACCGCCGCCCACTGGTAGAACGATAGGCCGCCGGCCACCGCATCGGCCACCTCGGCGGCGCGAACGGCGGCGGCCTGCTCGAGGGCATCGACGCCGTACGTCACGACCACGGGCAGCGCGAACTGCCGCAGCCGCCGCAGCAGTTCCACGGTGCTCGCGACCGTGCTGCCGTGCGTGAACCAGCGCAGGCCGAGGTGGAACGCGATGCCGCCGGCCGGGACGTGGGCCACGGCGCGGCGGTCGACGTCGTCGATCGGGATGACCAGGTCGGAAGACAGCTGCGTTCCGCCGGCGAGCCGCACCAGATCGAGGACTTGCTCGGCCTCGTGGCGGACCAGGCGCGCGGGGTCGCGCTCGGAGAGCTGCGGGTCGGCCTCCGAGATGGCCAGCCGGGTCAGGTAGCGGCCCGCGGTCAAGCGCACCAAGTAGCGCCGGACGTAGGTGTACCCGATGCGGACCGGCGCGCGCGTGGCTCCGACCAGCCGAAAATCCGGCACGCACGGCGCGAGCGCGATCGCCAGATCGCACGCGTCGCGGAAGCGCTCGCCGGACTCCTCGAGCCGGGCGCCCGCCGGCACGACGAGCACGCTATCGACGTCCGGATTGCGTTCGACCACGACCGCGTTGTAAGAGCTGCAGGCGAGCGTGATGCGCGCGTCCGGCCACGATCGCCGCACCGAGGCGATGGCCGGCGTGGAGAGGATCAGGTCACCGACTCGATCGAGCCGGGTCAGCAGGACGTTCATGCGCCGCTCTGCGGCACGCTCCGCCGCGCGCGTTCCAACTCTTCGTAATACGCCTCCGCGGCCAGCGCGCGGGCGGCCGCCAGGCGGCGGGCATTCAGCGGCTCGTCCGCGTTGCGATCGCCGACCGCACGCAGGAGGCCGCGCGGAATGCCCAGCGCGCGCGAGACCCGGTGCAAACCGCGCCGCACGGGATCGTCGCCGGTCGCCAGCACGACGCGCCACTGCGGATGCAGCTGATGCAACTGGACCGCCGTGCGCGCCTGCGCGCGCCGTTGACGTAGCATGCCGTCGACGTCGCTCGCACGCGGTCGCGGTTTGTAGTGATACGCCAGCGCGAAGCGATTGAAGACGCCCTTGACCCCCGCGGCCCGCAACCGCAACCCGAGCTCGATGTCTTCCCAGCCGTACTCCTGGAAGTCTTCGGTGAAGTTACCGGCGTCGCGCAACGTCGCGAGCGGCAACGACACGTTCGTCGTCCAGAAATAATTGGCCGAATAGTTGGCCGGCGTCCAGTTCGGCGCGGGCAGACGCTCGAAACTCTCGGTGTTGATCACGGCGCCGCGCACGATCGCCGCGGGCCGGGTGCGATGCGAACGCAGATGCTCCGCGACGAACGCGGGCACCGGCAGAACGTCGTCGTCGATGAAGATGATCCGTTCGCCGCGCGACTTCGCGATGCCGGCGTTGCGCGCTTTCGCCAAGCCGGCATTGGCTTGCGAGACGACCGTGAAGGCGCAGGTGGCCCGCCCGCGCGCGGCCGCGATCACGGCGGCCGTCCCGTCGTGCGAGCCGTCGTCGACCAGCACGACCTCGTAGTCGCCCGCCGGCACCGTTTGTTCGAAGCAGGCGTCGAGCACGCGGCCCAGCAGGTGAGCGCGGTTGTAGGTACACAGCTGTATCGTCGCCAGCACCATTCAGTGTTCGCTTCCGCGGCCGAGCAGCCCGCTCAGGGCCGCCAGAACGCGCGGCACCTCGAGCGCTGCGACGCACGCGAAGTCGGGACACGTTTCCTTGCGATGCTGCGGCGGACACGGATAGGTCGCGCGCACGATCGCCGTGCGCGGACCCAGCGGCGCCCAGCGCTCGGGCTCGTCGGATTGCAGCGCGAAGATGCCGACGGTCGGCGCGCCGACGGCCGCGGCGACGTGCATCGGGCCCGAATCCATCGCGACGACGGCGCGCGCGCCTTCCGCCAGCGCCGCGAATTCGGCGATCGAGGTGTCGCCGGCAAACGAGATCGCTCCGCTCTCGCGCGCGATGCGCTCGGCGAGCGCGCGGTCGCCCGGCGCGCCGGTGACGACGACCGCGACGTTTTGCGCCGACGCCAAGGCGCCCGCGAGTTCGGCGAAACGAGCGGTCGGCCAGCGTCCCGACGCGGCCGCGATCCCGCGCGTCGGATGCAGGATCGCGTACGAACCGTCGACGCCCGCGACGCGCAGTTTCGACGCGACGGCTTGGCGGGCCGCATCGCGGACGACGAACACCGGCGTCGCGTCGGCGGCGTCGCAGCCGAGCGCGCGCGCGAAGTCGAGCAAGATCTGCGTCCAATGCGTGCTGCGATCGCCGAACTCGCTCTTGACGGTCACCGGGTGCGTGAACAGCGGCGAATAGAGTCGCCGTGACTGACCGACCCGGCGCGGGATGCGCGCGACGTACGGCAGAGCCGCGGCGCGCGGGGAAGCCCAGGTTACGACCGCCGCGTCGAAACGTGCGGCTGCGATCCGAGCGCACTGCTCGGCGAACGGCAGGTCGTCGGTCCAAACGCGGGCGAGGTCGGGATCGCCCGCGAGCACGTCGCGGTGCGGCGCCGTCGTCAGGGCCGTGATCTCGCCGAAGCGTTCGCGCAGCGCGCGCATCACGGGCGTCGCGAGCAAGACGTCGCCGATGCCGCCGCCCGTGCAAATCACGAGCGCGCTCATCGGACCGTTGCGCCGAGCAGCAGTTCGCCGGCTTCGCGCGCGAGCCGGACGCCCGTCTGCGCGCTGGTTCGCGCCGGATCGAGCGTTACGGTGCGGAAGGGCGCGGCCCACGGCGACCAGCGTGCCGGCGCGCCCGCGTTCTCCGCCGCGAACGCATCGACGCACGGGACGCCGAGCATGCCCGCCACGTGCGCCGCGCCGGAGTCCGGCGTCACGAGCGCGCGCGCGCCGGCGATCGCGGCTTTCCACGCCGGCAGGTCGAGGCCGGCCGCAACCTCTACGCCGGCTGCGCCCGCGATCTCGCGCGCGAAAGCGGGCTCATCGCCGAGCACGAGCGGCACGAGACCGAGCGCCTGCAATTCCCGCGCCGTCGCCACGAACGCCGCCGCATCCAGACCGGCGCGCTCGAATTTGGCCGACGTCTGCAACGCGACGCGTCCGTGCGGCGCCGCCGGAGCGCCGAGCACCAGCGGCCGCAAGCGCGCGAGATCGCGTGTCGGCACCGGTTCGCCGTGCAGACCTTTGCCGAGCCCGAACACGGTGACGACCTCGTGGAAGCGTTCGCGCTGCGCCGACGCGGGCCGCACGTGCGCGCGCGTGAGCCACGGCGCCACACGCAGCGATTTTAGCGGTTTCTCCCAACCGTTGATAAAGCCGATGCGCTCGGGAATGCGGGCGGCGCGCGCGAATGCGTAGGCCTCGATTTCCTCCGAGGCGATCAGCGCGACGTCGTAGCGGGCGGCGCGCGCGCCGGCGAGCGCGTCGCGCCGGCTCTCCGGCGTCGAGCCGTGCCGCGGCCACGGGATTCGTTCGAGCACGTGAACCCCCTCGGCGAACGTGCCCGGCGCGAAGGCCGCGCGATTTCCCGCGCCCAGCACGGCGCCCAGCGAGTGGCCGGCGGCGCGCAAGGCCGCGACCAGCGGCGCGCAGATCAGCGCATCGCCGATGCCGTCGGCGCGCACGAGCAAAACTTTCACCGCGCGGAGTCGGACAGCGCGCGCAGCAACGTCGTGCGGTACGCGCCGTCGAGCAACTGGGCGCGGGCGAGCGCGCGCACCGGGCCCGGAATCCGAGCACCCGCGGCCAGCGCGCGGTAGAAGCCGAGCGACCACTGCGGCGCGAACAGCGCGGAACGCACGAGGTTGAGCCGGTACGCCCCGGTGGCGAGCTTCGTGCGCAAGCTCGGGTCCTTACGCAGCAGGCGCGCCGCCATCGTGGCGCGCTCCTGGGTCTTCGCGAGCACGACGTCCAGCGTCTCGATCCGCGGCGGCTTGATGTGCCACAGGAAGGCATCCCACGCGAAGCGATGCCGAACGTCGAAACGGCGCAGCCGCAACCCCAGCTCCGTATCTTCCCAGCCGTAGAGATCGAAGCCCTCGTCGAATCCGCCGACCGCCGCCAGCGACGAGCGCGGCACCGAGGCGTTGCACGTGCATAGAAACGCGCCGGAATAGTTCGCGACCGTGGGCTTGGGTTGCGCGTCGTACGACGGCACGTTGACGATCGGTCCGGACACGACGTGCGGAAAGGGTGAGCGCGCGTGGGCCGCCGCGTGCGCGGCCACGAAGTGCGGCGGCAGCCACACGTCGTCGTCGACGAAGGCGACGAGCGCGCCGCGCGCCCGCGCGATACCCGCGTTACGGGCGGCGCCGCGATTGGGCCGCGGCACGAACACGCGGGCGACCTCGAGCGTGCCGGCCGCCCGCGCGCGCTCGACGACGCCCGCCGTATCGTCGCTCGATCCGTTATCGGCGACGACGACCTCGAAGGCCGGCGCGTTCACCTGAGCCGCGAGTGACGCGAGCGAGCGCTCCAAGAACGCGGCGCGGTCCTTGGTCGCGATGACGACCGAGACGTTCACGGACGCGCGCCGGCCTCCAGCAGCGACCGGGCCATGCGCTCCGCCGCGCCGGCGTGGGCCACGTAGAGCTCGCGCAGCCGGCGCGACGCCTCGGCCAGCGCCGGTGCGTCGGCCGCGTAAGCTGCGACCCGGCGCGCGACTTCGGCCGGCATCAGCGTGCCGCGCAGCTCCGGCATCAGCCGTTCGCCCGTATCCATGTTGGGTTGCGCGGTCAGCGTGAAGCGACGGTCGACGCCGATCACCAGGGCGCGCTTGATCAACGTGCCGAGCACGGGAAGGCGATCGGTGTACTGCAGCGGACCGTTGATGACGACGGCTTCGGGCGCGTTGAGCGGCACGCACACGATCGTCGGCAGCCCGAGCGCGGCGAGTTCGATGCATTTCGTGCCGGGCAAGGTCACGGCCAGGCGCGCGCGGCGCGCGTACCGCATCGCGTCGCGCACGACGGGCATCGGAGCACCGCCGGCCTCGGCCTGTAAGCCGATCCCGCCGTTATGCGCGACCACGCGTCCGCGCGCGCCCCAGACGTTGCGGTGGCCCCCGGTCGCCAGCGCCCGCTCGACTTCGTCGCGCGTCGTGAAGGGCGAGAGCGCGAAGGCCAGCGGCAGCCGCGGCGCGATGCGCCGCACGTGCAGCGCCGTTTGGAGAAAGAACGGAATCATGTTCGCGACTTCGTGGCGCCGCGTGCCCGGCATGAAGAGCACGCCCTCCGGCGCGAGTTCCGCAACCTGCTCCGTCGGCGCGAAGGCGCCCGCCGCTTCGGCGAGCGCGCCGTCGATCGCGAGGTTGCCGACCGTCTCGATCCGCTCGCGCGGATAGCCGGCCCGGGCGATGGCGTCCGCGTTGCCGGCGTCGAGCGCGTACACGCGCTCGAAAGCCTTGACGTGGCGCCGGCGCGCGAATTTATACGCTCGCGCGACGCCGCCGAGCCGTGCGTGCACGCGGGCCGCGTGCATCAAGTCGCCGCCGAGATATTGCACGACGTCGACCTCGCGCAGATTCGGCGGGCGGCTCCGGCCCAGGGCAAAGCGCACGTATTCGCTCGCGGGCACGACCCGAACGCTCGGAAAGAGCCGTTGCGCCACTTCGGGTTCGCGACCGGTCGCGTAGTCGTCGGGCACGAAAAACAGCGTGACGTCCGTATCGGGCGCCAACCGCAAGAGCGCGGCGACCAGCGGCCGGACCCAGCCCGAAAATTCTCCCGGTCCGTTACTGGTAATTGCGATCCGCATGCCGCCCCGGCGATCGTTACGGCGCGTACCGCCGCCGGATTTCGGCGACGATGTCCGTCGTACTCTTGCCGGCCGCATGCGGCGCGAGGCGGATTTCGCCGCCGTGCGCGAGCACGACGACGCGTTCGGGCAGATCTTCGACGCGATACTGCGCGCTCTTGACGTGGACGTCGGGCCGGACCTGGTCGAGCAGCGCCTCCGGCGTGCGTTCCGCGAAGCCGACGACCGCATCGACGCTGCGCAGGCCGCCGACGACGGCGGCACGGTCGGCGAACGGGACGATCGGCCGCTCCGGTCCCTTGAGCGCGCGCACCGACGCGTCGGTGTTGAGGCCGACGACGAGCGCCGCTCCTTGCGCGCGAGCCCACGCGAGGTACGCGACGTGGCCCGCGTGCACGATGTCGAAGACTCCGTTGGTGAACACGACGGTGCGGCCGCGCGCGCGCAGTTCTTCACGCCAGCGAACGGCAGCCTCGAGGTCGAAGAGCGGCGCCGCGAAATCAGCCATCGGCGCCGACGAGTTCGAGGATCTCGGCCGGCGACGCGGTCGCGGTACCGAGCTTCGCGACGACCGCGCCGGCCGCGAAGTTCGCCAGTTCGACGGCCAGCGTCATCGGTGCGCCGGCCGCGAGCGCCAAGGTCAGCACGGCGATCACCGTGTCGCCGGCGCCGCTGACGTCGTAGACGGCGCGCGCGACGGAGGGAATCAGCATGCGTTCGCCTTGGGCGCCGAAGAGCGCCATCCCGCGCTCCCCGCGCGTTACGACGACGTAACGGCAGCCGAGGCGTTCCAGCAGCGCGCTTCCGGCGCGTTCGAGCGACGCCTCGTCGACGATCGCGATACCGGAGGCCGCCGCGGCTTCGCCGGCGTTGGGTGCGACGCAGGTGACGCCCTTGAATAGCTCGATGTTGGCGGGCTTGGGATCGGCGGTCACCACGGCCGCGCCCGCGGCGGCTTCGACGATCTCACGCGAAAACAGACCCTTCGCATAATCGGAGAGCACGACGGCATCGTGACCGGCCGCGCGCTGCGCCACCACGTCGCGCAGACGCGCGACGTCGCCCGGCGCGAGTGCCGCCGCCGATTCCCAGTCGGCGCGCACGACCTGCTGGTTGTGCGCGACGATGCGCGTCTTGCGCGTCGTCGGGCGATCGGTCAAAGTCACTAAGCCCGACGCGTCGACGTCGGCCGCATCGAGCAACTCGCGCACGCGCCGGCCTTCGGCGTCGTCGCCGACCGTCGCCGCGAACGACACCCGCGCGCCGATCGCGCGCAAGTTGCTCGCGACGTTGCCCGCGCCTCCGAGGGTGAACGAGTGATCGCTGACGCGCACGACCGGAACCGGCGCTTCGGGCGAAATCCGAGTTACGCTACCCCACACCCATTCGTCGACCATCACGTCGCCGACGACGAGCACCCGTTTGTCGCGCATGCGTCCGAACAGTTCGCGCGCGCGCGGTTCCACCAGCCCGTTACGCATGGACGTGCTCGAGGAAAAACCGGACGCCCTCGCGCAGCGAGCGCGCGCGAAAGAGGGGCGGCGGCCCGTCGTAGCCCGGCAGTTCGTTGACGAGAATCCCGGGGATGCCCAGGTTGACCGCCAGCGCCACGTCGCTGCCGCGATCGCCGAAGACCACGCTGTGCGCCAACTCCAGGCCGCGCTCGGCAACCGCGCGCAACACCATGCCGGGTAACGGTTTGCGGCAGTCGCAGCCGGTGAGGTGCGTGCAAAAATAGAACGCGTTCAAGGTCGCCCCGCGCACGGCCAGTTCGTCCGCGAGCGCGCGGTTGACGTCCTCGACGTCGGGCGCCCCGAACATCCCGCGCGCCACGCCGGATTGGTTCGTGATCACGATGCGCTCGTAACCCGCGGCGGCGAGGTCGATCAGCGCTTCGGCCACGCCGTCGAGGACGCGCACGCGCCGCGGGTCGCCGATGAATCCCGAATCCTCCATCAGGGTCCCGTCGCGGTCGAGGAAGGCGGCCGGCCTAGCGATGGCGCACGTCGCTCGGCCGCTGCGGCGGCGCGATCTGCGGAGAGCTCGCCATCTCCGCGATCAGCCGGCGCGCGGAGGTCGCCGGCACACCGTAGATCTCGAGCGTGCGCTCGTCCAGCACGACCGCTCCGGTCTCGACCTTGCACCACGCGGCGCCGCGTTTGCGCCACAGAGACTGCCCGTGCGCGACCCCGGCGGCCCATTCGCCGTAGGCGAAGCCGTCCGCGAACACGTACGCCGAAGCGAACGCCTTCGCGCCGCTGCCGGCGCGCACGTTGCGCAGGGCCGCCACGCAGTCGCTCGAAGCGGCAGGCGGGATCGCCGCGCGCGCCTCCACGAGCGACGCGAACCACGTCGCGCCGCAGAGCGCGCAGGCTACGAGCCGCCGGCTCATGCGTCGGGAAATAACGCCTGTTCGACCAGATCGCAGACGATATGACCGAGCGTTATGTGAACTTCCTGGACCAGCGCCGAGTAACCGTCGGGGCCGACCAGCGTGATGTCCGCCACCTCGGCCAGCCGGCCGCCGCCGTTACCGCTAAAGGCGATCGTCGTGGCGCCGATCCGCTTGGCCTCCTCGAGCGCCAGCACGACGTTGGGTGAATTACCGCTCGTCGAAATACCGATAACGACGTCACCCGGCTGCGCGAACGCCTCGACTTGTCGCGCGAAGACTCGCTCGTATCCGTAGTCGTTGGCGATGGCGGTGACCGCCGAGGAGTTGACCGACAACGCCTCCGACGGCAGCCCGCGGCGTTCGCGCAGGAAGCGGCCGGAGAACTCGGCGGCGAGATGCTGCGCGTCGGCCGCGCTGCCGCCGTTGCCGCACCAGAGAACTTTTCGGCCCGCGTTGAACGCGGCCGCGAGCGTGCGCGCGATGCGATCGGTCACCGCTTCGTAGCGGTCGGCGTCGAGCAGGCCGCGGCGTTCGTCGAGGAGATCGCGGAAGGTCTTACGCGTCACGGTTCGATCCAAAACATCTCCTCGCCGAGCGAAACGAGCGCTCCGTTTTCCGGCAGGATGCGACGCACGACGCCCGCATAGTCGCTGGTGATTTCGTTCATCAACTTCATCGCTTCGAGGATGCACAAGACCTGTCCCACCTCGACGCGGTCGCCGAGTTCCACGAACGATTCGGCCCCGGGCGCGGGCGAGCGATAGAAGACGCCGATGATGGGTGCCGTTACTTTTTTCGTGTTGGCCGCGGCGACCGGCGCCGCCGCCGGAACGGGCGGCGCCGGAAGTGGATCTCCCGGCTGGGGCGGCGCCGGCGGCGCGGCCGTCTCCGGCCGAGCGACCAGCTCGTAGGTCGCGTCGCCGAACCGGACGGTCAGCGAGTCGAGATCGAACTCGCGAATCACGCCCAGCATCGCGTCCAGCGCCGCGCGCGATGCTTGCGGCTGCGCTCCTTCGTCCATCTAGGCCGCTTCCCGCGGGGCAGGCGGCAAGGCGCGATACCAACGCAGCACGTGCGCGGCGGTCGCGGCCTCGTCGGCTCCCGCCGTCAGCGTGTCTTGCACGCGCGTGGCCAAGTCGCGGACGACGAGCGTGCCGGCGGCCACCTCATCGTCGCCGACGATCACGGCCGCGCGCGCCCAAGCGCGATCGGCCTTCTTGAACTGCGCCGCGATCTTGGCGTCGCCGTAATCGATCGTCACCGCCAGTTCGCCGCTCTGGTGACGCAACGCCGCGACCAGCGGCACCACGCGCGCGCGCGCGGCCTCGCCGAGCGCGACGACCGCGATTCCGGCCCGAGCGGGCTCGGTGCCCGCCTCTCGTTTTGCCAGCAGCATCGAGAACCGCTCCAAGCCCAGCGCGAAGCCGACGCCCGGCGTCGGCGGACCGCCGAGGGACGCGACCAGGCCGTCGTAGCGGCCGCCCGCGCACACGGTCGACTGCGCGCCCAAGTCGTCCGAGACGAACTCGAAGACCGTGCGCGTGTAATAGTCGAGTCCACGGACGATCCGCGGGTCGACGACGTAGCGCACGCCGACCGCGTCGAGCATCGCGCGCACGCGGGCGAAGTGCGTCGCGCACGGCTCGCAGAGCACGTCGAGCATCGTCGGTGCCGTTTCGATCAGCGCCCGGTCCTCCGGCGCCTTGCTATCGAGGATCCGCAGCGGATTACGTTCGAGGCGCCGCTGCGAATCGGCCGAGAGCGCGTCGCGATGCGGCGCGAAGTGGGCGAAGAGCGCTTCGCGATAACGCGGGCGGCAGACGTCGTCGCCGATCGAATTGATCGAGACCGTCACGGAGAGTCCGTGCGCGCGCAAGACTTCGTCGGCCAAAGCGATCGTCTCGACGTCGGCCTCGGGGCCGGCAAAGCCGAAACACTCGACGCCGAACTGGTGCGCTTGACGGTAACGCCCGGCTTGCGGGCGCTCGTACCGGAAGATCGGGCCGATGTAGTAGAGCCGTTGCGGACCTTGCGCCAGCAGATTGTGTTCGAGCACGGCGCGCACGACCGGCGCGGTCCACTCGGGCCGCAAGGTCAGGCTGCGGTCGCCCTTGTCGACAAACGTGTACATCTCTTTTTCAACGATGTCGGTCGTTTCGCCGACGCCGCGCACGAAGAGGTCGGTTGACTCGAACAGCGGCGTGCGGATCTCCCCGTACCCGTAGCGGTGGGCGATCGCATGAATGCGCGACTCCAACCCTTGCCGGCGGGTACTCTCGGGGGGATAGAGGTCTGCCGTTCCTCGCGGGGCGGCAATCTTGTTCATCTGGTCCTTCTTCGCGCGTGGGCGCTCGAAATGCCTCGACCGCTCTGGAAACCGCTCGCCGTCGCCGTCGCGCTAGCCGCGCTCCCGCCGCCTGTGTTACACGCCGCCTTGGCAGCGACAGCCGGTACTCTCTTCGAAGCGGCTCCCTTTGTCCTTGTAGCTGAGGCGACGACCAGCCCCGGCTTGCGACTCGTCCCGGCGTTCGCCGCGCTGGCCGGCTGCGGCTGCGCCGGCGGACGACTCCCGGGTGCCTTGTCGCTGCCGGCAACGGCGCTAACCTGGCTCGCCTTCGGCCCCGCGGTTGCCCTGGGGCGCCTCGCCGCGGGAATCGCGAGCACCGCGATCGCGGCCCGGAACGTGCCGGCCGGGCGTTTGGCGGCTCGAGTGGACGCGGCCGCGCTACGACCCGGCGACGCGCTGGCGGAACTGGCTGCGCTCGTGCCGCCGGCGTTCGGCGCATCGCTGGCGGCGCAAGCCTTGACCGCCCAGAGCGCCGCTTTGCACGCGGGTGGCGCGCCGGGCGGGTGCCTGGCGTTCGGTGCCGGGTTGCTCGTCGGCGCGCTCGTCCCATGCGCGACCGCCGGCGTGGCCATCGCGGCGGCCCTCGCCGGACCGCTCCCGCCGGCCGCGGCCGGCATGCTGATCACCGCCGGCCTCTTGGGGCTGCGCCCCGGCCGCAGAGCCCGGCCGGTCCATGCGACTCACGACACCCACGCCGGCAGTTCGGCCCACGCCGGCCGCGGAAGCGCCGCGGCACCCGGCGCGGCAGGCAGTCGGGCGGCGAGCCTGCTGTTGGCGGCCGCGCTGACCGCGCTCGCGCTGCGCGGACCGTCGGGGCTGGTCAGCCCGCGGCTGCTGCCCCTAGCCTTGCCCGCGGCCGTGCTGGCCGTCATCCGGCTGCGCGCAAGCGGGCCGGCATCGCCGGCCTCGGGCGTGGCGTTCGGCCCGGCCTCGGGCGTGGCGTTCATCCCGGCCCTGATGGCCGGCGCGTTGCTCGCGGGGTCGCCGGCCCCGGTCTACCGGCTCGATGCGACCGAAGCGGCCGCAGCCTTTCCGGGCTCGAGCCTGACCTTCACCGGGGTCGCGTTGACGGCCGGAAGCGTGACCGTGGTCGAGCGCTTCGAGATCGCCTGTTGCCGGATCGACGCGGCGCCGGTCAGCGTAACGCTCGATCGCCGGCTCGCCGTGCCCGCCGGGACGTGGCTGACCGTGCGGGGCACGGTGGCGCGCGGGCCGGCCGGCGGGCTCGTGCTGCGCACCTCCGGCTGGCGACGCGTGGCGCAGCCCGCCGATCCGTTCATGTACCGCTAGAGCAGAAATTAGCGCGGAGCGGAGCGCGATGCGCTGCCGGGTGAACTCGAAGCGCGGTTACGCGCTCCGCCGTCGAGAGGCCGCGGCCGCGTAGCAGCCGAGAACGTGCGTCCACGCGCCGTCGCCGGCGAACAGCGCGAGCTGGTCCTCCCAGCGCGGCCCGTAGGATTCCAACCGGCGGTGCTCGAGGTCGATGCGGGTCCGCTCCGGCGATTCGGCGACGAAACGCACCTCGATCTCGGTCGCGAAGCTCGGATCGTAGCGGAGATCGTGGCTGAGCTCCCAGCTCAAGACGATGCGATCGGGCGCGTCGTACAGCAAGACACGCCCGATGTCGTCCTCGTCGCCGAACTTGTCGATCGAGAACCAGCGGCCATCGACGCGCGGCTCGACGATCAGCGCTTGAGCGGGCACTTCGCCGATCGTGTACGTTCCGAGCGGCCACCAGGCCGTCATATTCACGAAGACGTCGAAGGCGCGGGACTTGGGGAGCGCGACGACGACGGAGCGCCGAACGGCGAATTCGCTGGCCAGACTCATTGCGTTTCCGCCGCGCCGTGCTCGGCCAGTTGCGTGAACGCCGCGAGCGCATCGTGCCAGAAGCGTTCGACGAACGCTCGCAAGACCGCGACGCCGGCGGGATCGGGTGCGTAAATGTTGCGCGTGCCGCTGCGGCGGACCGTCAGCAAGCCGGCGTCCTTGAGCACCTTGAGGTGCTGCGAGACCGCGGGGCGGCTGACCGGCAGCGCGTCGGCCAGCTCGCCGACGGCGCGCGGCGCCCGCGCGACCAGCTCGAGGATCGTGCGGCGGGTCGCGTCGCCGAGGGCGTCCAGCTGAGCGCCGACTTGTTCGTTAGTTTTCACTTACCGTAAGCTTATACTTACGAGCGAGGCCCGTCAACGACGAATGTGCGGATATCCTGCTCTCGTGCGCCGGCTCACAGTTGCTCCATGCGCTCGCTCCATCGGGGCGCCCGTGGGAGCCCGAGCGCCAATTTAGCCAATCGGTAAAAGGGCCGCGGGTCGTCGCTGCGAACAGCGCCCGACATGTACTGCGCCGCCCGCTCGTTTCGAGCGACGCTTGTGTTGACGTTCGTCCTGGCCTGCGCAACGCCCAGTCTCGCGATCGAACGCAACGCAACCGTCCAAGACACCTACGCATCGGTGATGCGAACGATCAACCCCAAACTCCCCGAGTACAAGAGCCTGGCCTATGCCTCGGCTCTGTTAAGCGATGCGCGGCGGCTGCACGTCGACCCGACGTTGATGATGGCGGTCGTCACGGTCGAATCCCACTGGGATTCGGGAGCCGTCTCGCCGCATGGCGCGGAAGGCCTCGGCCAGCTCAAACCGGGGACGGCGCGCGATCTCGGCGTGAACCCGCGCTCCGCGAGCGGCAACCTGCGCGGCCTCGCGTTGTACTTGCATCACTTGATCGCGTTCTTCAGCGCGGCGCGCGAACCAATGCGTTCCGCGATCGCCGGCTACAATGCCGGCCCGTATGCGGTCCAGAGCAACGGCGGCGTTCCGCCGAACGGCGAAACGCGCCGCTACGTCGGTAAAGTGATGTCGGCATGGCAATCCGTGCGCGCGCAACTCGGAGAGGCCGCTACCCTGTCGGCCGATCCCACCGAAACTCAGATCGCGCGAGCCGTCGAACGGGCCCAAGACTCGTACTGGAACGCGCCTTAACGGTCGGGCTAAGCAAATACGCGTTCACACCGCGCCCGGCAACGCTGAGCTTCCGAAGAATCGCGGCGCCGAGCCGGGCTCAGTGTAAGAAGTAGCGGTGGCTCGAAAAGACCAGTGCGATGCCGAGCCGGTCGGCGGCCGCCACGACTTCCGAATCGCGAATCGAGCCCGACGGCGCGATGATTGCCGTGCAGCCCGCTTCGGCCGCCGCTTCGAGACCGTCGGCGAACGGAAAGAAACCGTCGCTCGCGCAAGCCGCTCCGCGCGCGAAGCCGGCCGCGCGTTCGCCCGCGATGCGCACCGCGCTGACGCGATTGGTCTGACCGGCGCAGATGCCGCGCGTGATCCCGTCGCGCACGACGACCACTCCGTTGGATTTGACGTGGCGCACGACGTCCCACGCGAAACGCACGTCGCGCCATTCGCCGTCGCTCGGCTCGCGTCGCGACACGACTTGCCAGCGTTCCGGGGTCGCGGCCGGATCGTCGTCCTCGGCCAGCACGCCGCCGAGCGCGCTGCGCACGCGCAATTCGCGCGCGAGGCGGTCGGGCAGGCGCGGGTCGTAACGGATGAGGCGCAGGTTCTTCTTGCGCCGGAGCCGCGCGAGCGCATCTTCGTCGAAGGTGGGCGCCGCGACGATTTCGAGGAAGAATTCGGCGAGCGCCTCGGCCGTCGCTAAGTCGACGTTGCCGTCGAGCGCGATGATGCCGCCGTACGCGGACACCGGATCGGCGGCCAGCGCCGCGTCGACGGCCGCGAGCGCGCTCGGCCGTTCGGCCACACCGCACGGGACCGTGTGTTTGACGACCGCCGCGCGCACGATGCCCACGGCCGCGCCGGCAACTTCGCGCACGAGAAGCCGCAAGGTCGCGTCGAGATCGAGCAGGTTATTGTACGAGAGCTCCTTGCCGCCGAGCTGCTCGGGAAGATGCTCGGTGCGAGAGAGGTAGAAGGCGGCGCGCGACTGCGGGTTCTCGCCGTAGCGCAGCGGCGTCGCCAGCGGCAACGTCAGCGCGAGCGAACCCGGGAGCTCGCGCGCGAGTAAGCCCGCCTCGAGGTAACGCGCGATCGAAGAATCGTACTCGGCCGTGCGTTCGAAGGCGCGCGTCGCCAGCCGCCGGCGAGTCGCGAGCAGCTCCGATTCGTCGCCGCCCGCGCGCCCGTTGCCGATCGCGTCGTACTGGTCGGGATCGACCAGCACCGTCACGTATTCGAAGTTCTTGGCGGCCGCGCGGATCAGGGCCACGCCGCCGATGTCGATTTGCTCGACCGCCTCTTCCAAGGTGGCGCCCTCGCGAGCGACGGTCGCTTCGAACGGGTAGAGGTTGACGACGACGGTCGAGATCGTCGGCACGCCGTGTTTACGCGCCTCGGCGAGGTGCGCCGGATTTTCGCGGTCGGCCAGAATCGCGCCGAAAACGCGCGGATGCAGCGTCTTGACGCGGCCGTCGAAGAGCGATGGGAAACCGGTGAGTTCGCCGACGTCGCGCGCGTCGACCCCGTGTTCGATCAAGTGCGCGCGCGTGCCGCCGGTCGCGAAGATCGGCATGCCGCGCGCCTCGAGGCGCCGGGCGAGCTCGACGACGCCCGTGCGGTCGTACACGGAGAACAGCGCGGCTTCGCGTTCCAGTTCAACCGGCAAGCGCCGGCTCCACGACGAGTTCGGGTTCGGCTGCGGCCGGCGTCAAGTCGGCCGAAATGACGCTTGAGATGCCGGGCTCCGACATCGTCACGCCATACATGCGCTGGGCCAGCTCCATCGTTTTCTTGTTATGCGTCACGAGCAGCAGCTGCGCGTCGCTGCCGACTTCGCGGACGAGCCCGGCGAAGCGCTCGACGTTCGCGTCGTCGAGCGCCGCATCGACTTCGTCGAGCAGGTAGAACGGCGACGGTTTGACGCGGATCAGCGCGAAGATCAGCGCCGAGGCCGCCATCGCGCGTTCCCCGCCGGAGAGCGCGGTGAGCGACATCATCTTCTTGCCCGGCGGTTGCACGGAGATCTCGATCCCGGTCTCGGAGAGCTTTTCCGGTTCGGTCTGCCACATCTTCGCCTGGCCGCCGGGGAAGAGCCGCGCGTAGACGTCCTCGAAGGCGGTCTTGACCAATGCGAAGGTCTCGTTGAATTGCGCCTGCGACGACGCTTCGATCTCGCCGATCGACGCGAGCAGCGTCTCGCGCGCACGCGCCAAATCGTCGAGTTGTTCGCGCAGAAAGCGCTCGCGCTCGGCGAGCTCGGCGATCTCGGCCTCCGCGTTGAGGTTGACGTTCTGTAAGCGCGCGATCTCGTCGCGCAGGCGCGCGATCTCGCCCGCGAAGTCGCCCGTTTCGTCCGCGTAGCGCGCCTCGACGTCCGCGCACTCTTGCGCGGTCGCCGGGTTCTGCGCGAATTGCGCCGCCAGCATGCCGAGTTCGGCATCGATCTCGGCCAGCCGCATCCGGCCGCCTTCGCCCGCGGCACCGGCTTCGCGTTCGGCGAGTTGCGCGGAACGGACGTCCGCATCGAGCTGTTGCGCGCGATCGATCGCGGCGTCGCGTTCGCGCCGCGCGGCTGCGCCCGCGGCGTCGACTTCGGCGACCCGGTCGCGCAAGCGCGCGAGCCCCGCTTCGGCACCCGCGATGCGCGCCGCGAGCGTCTCGAGTTCGTCGCTCAGCGCGCCGCGCGCGTGCGCGGCGCGCTCGCGGTCGGCGTCGAGCAAGCCCAATCGAGCGGCGGCGCCGTCGCGCCGCGCGGTCAAGCTCGCCACCGCTTCGCGCGCAGCGGCGATCTCGGCAGCGACCGCGCGTTCGGCGTCCTGCGCTCGCGCGATCGTCTCGCGCGCTTCGACCAGCGCCGCTTCCAGCCGCTCGCGATCGGCCACCGCGGTCGAGGCGCCGGTCGAGGCCCGGTCCAAGCGCGCCAGCGCCTCGCGTGCGACGGCCGTTTCACGGTCGCGTTCGGCCGCCTGCTCGAGCATGGCCGCGACCTCGGCTTCGAGGCGGCTGCGCTCGACGGTCAGCGTCTCGACGCGCGCGTGGGCGTCGCGCAGTTTGACCGCGAGCTCGCCGTCGATCCGCTGCGCGTCGTCGCGTTCGCGCGTGGCGACCGCACTCTCTTCGCTGGCCGCCGTAGCGGCGGCTTGGGCATTCTCCAACCGCTCGCGTAGCTGCGGGAGCGCCTCGGCGAGGGTGCGGGCCTGCGCACGTCGCGAGAGGATCGACCGTTCGCGCCGGTACCGGCCGCCGGTCATCGCGCCGCCGCCGCGGATCTCATCGCCGTCCAACGTCACGACCGCGTCGCGGAAGCCCTGGCCACGCACGAGGCGCACGCCGACGTCGAGCGATTCGACGACGAGGATCCGGCCGACCAGGAACGCCACGATGCCCGCGTAGCGCGGTTCCGCCGGCTCGACGAGCGCGTGGGCGTAGCCGATGACGCCGCGCTCGCGCGGCGCGTCGCCCGGATTACGGCCGAAACGCGCGCCGAGCGTGTCGAGCGGAAGGAACGTCGCGCGGCCCGCTTCCTGCGCTCGCAAGAACGCGATCGCGCGCTCGGCATCTTCGGCCGTCTCGGTCACGATATTCGAAAGCGATGCGCCGAACGCGATGTCGAGCGCCCGCGCGTACGCTTCGTCGACGCGGACCAAGTTGGAGACGACGCCGTGGATGCCGCGGAACTCGCCGCGCGCGTTGGCTTCGAGGATCGCGCGCGTGCCCGGGATGTGGCCTTCGAGGTTCGCCTCGAGTTCTTCGATCGTGTGTAACCGCGCTTCGGTGCCGGCGAGTTCGCTCGTGGCCGCGCGATACGCGTGCTGCGCTTCGGCCAAGGCCGACGCGGCCGCTTTGACCCGCTCGGCCGCGGCGTGCGCGGCTTGCCGGGCAGCCGACGCGCGCGCGTCGAGTTCGGCCAGCTCGTCGCGCGCCGCTTCGGCCTCGTGGGCTTGCGAAGCCAACCGCGCGCTGCGTTTGCCCGCATCTTCGCGTAATGCGAACGCCTCGCGCTCGAGCCGCTCGTACTCGCTCTGGGTGGCCGCCAGCTGGGCGCGCCGCTCGGCTTCGCTCGCGGCATCCGCGGCCGCCGCCGCTTCGACTTCACGCAGCGCGGCGAAGATGTCGTCGAGCGCGGCGCGCGCGCTCGCGAGTGCTTCTTGCGCTTGTTTCTCGCGGACGCGCTCGCGCTCGAGCTCGGCGGCCTTGGGGCCGATCTCGGCTTCGAGCGCGGCCACCGCCTCGCGCAACTCGTGCTGTTCGCTTTCGGCCCGCTCGCGGTCGCCCGTGATCTGAGAGGACTGGGCTTCGAGGGCGTCGCGGCGCGCGCCGGCGGCCGCGAGTTGGGCCTCGAGTTCGGCGAGCTCCGCGCGCGCCTGCGTGCCCTCGACCCGCAAGGTTTCGAGCCCGCGTTCGCGCGCGTAGAGGTCCGTGCGCAGCGTCGCGAGATCGGCGTCGAGCGCGGCCGCTCGGGCCGCCGAGGCCGCCCGGGTTACTTCGAGCCGTTCCAGTTCCGCCTGCAAGGTTTGGCGTTCGGCCCGCCGCTGCGCGCCGGCGCGGAGGTACGAGAGAATTTCGAGATCGCGCAGACGCGCCGACGCTTTCCGAAAACGGCGCGCGCGGCGCGCCTGCGTCTCGAGTTCGGGAACGCGCGCCACGAGTTCTTGAATCAGGTCGTTGACGCGGACCCCGTTTTGCTCGGTCTGCTCGAGCCGCCGCAACGATTCGTTCTTGCGCGCGAGAAACCGGTTGATGCCGGCGGTCTCTTCGAAGAGGCCGCGGCGGTCGGCGGGCTTGGCCGCGAGAATCGCGTCGATCTGACCTTGCGAGACGATCGCATAGGAGCCCGGACCCAAGCCCGTGCCCATCAGCAATTCGATCACGTCGCGCAAGCGGACGCTTTGCCGATTGAGAAAGAACTCGCTTTCGCCCGCGCGGTACGCGCGGCGCGTTATTTGAACTTCGCTCGCATCCAACTTGAGCGCGCCGTCGTGGTTATCGAAGGTCAGCACGACTTCCGCCATGCCCAGCGGCTTGCGGCGCTCGTTACCCGCGAAGATCACGTCCTCGGTCTTCGAAGAGCGTAGCGACTTGGCGCTCTGCTCGCCCAGAACCCAGCGAATCGCGTCGACCAAGTTGGATTTGCCCGAGCCGTTGGGCCCCACCAGCGCCGTGATCCCCGGCTCGAACGTGAGCGTCGTCGCTTCGGCAAAGGTCTTGAAACCGAATAACCGCAGGGACTTGAGCTTCATGCCCTGCCCCGTTTCGCCGGCCTGCGGCCGCGCGAGCGCGCGGCGACTGCCGCGGGAGCCGAGAGCGGACGCGGCGTCACGTCGTCGAAGCGCTCGCCGAGCAGTTCCAGCACGCGCGCGGCGGCCGCGCGCTGGGCGATCTTCTTCGACGGTCCGCTCCCTTCGGCGCGGACATCGCCCGCCACGGTCACTTCGGCATGGAACGTGCGCTCGTGATCGGGGCCCTCGAAGCGTTCGCGATATTGCGGAACCGACCCAAAGCGGCGCTGCGTCCATTCCTGGAGCACGGTCTTGGGATCGTCTATGCCGCCGCCCTGGCGCTCGTGTTCGCTCACGTGTTCGCGCAGGATGAAATCGGCCACGGCGGGCAATCCGCATTGCTCGAAGAGTACGGCCAAGAATGCTTCGAAGGCATCGGAGAGCGCCGAGCGTCGCCGCGCCGGCGGAAGCTTGGCGAGCCCCGCGCCTAAAACCAGTAACGCATCGAAGCCCAGCCGTTCGGCCGTCGCGGCCAGCGCCGCATCCGCGACCAGCGCGGATTTGCGTAGCGCGAGTTCGCCTTCGTCGGCGTCGGGATAACGTTCGCAGAGGGAACGCGCAACGACGAGCCCGAGGACCGCGTCGCCGAAGAATTCGAGCCGCTCGTTGGACCGCGCCGCCAGTCCCTCGCGAACCGCGCTCTCATGGACGAACGCCGCCTCGAACGGCGGGAGCTTCGCATGCGCCGCTCCGGCGAGGTTCAGCAGCGCGCGCAGGCGCCGGCGCTGAGATTCACCGGCCACGGCGCATACCGCGACCAGAAGGGGCGGCCCCCGCCGGATCCAAGGCGAGCATCGATTCAGGCCTTGTATTTCCCGAAGACCACAACGCTGTTGTGTCCCCCGAATCCGAACGAACTCGAGAGCGCGACGTTGACGTCGGCCTTGCGCGCGATGTTGGGGACGTAGTCGAGCGTGCATTCGGGATCGGGGTTTTCGTAGTTGATCGTCGGCGGGATAATGGAATGCTCGATGGCGAGCACCGTGGCGACGCCCTCGAGGGCGCCCGCCGCGCCCAGCGCGTGGCCGTGCATGCTCTTGGTCGAACTGACGGCGAATTTGTGACCCCCCGCGCCCACGACGCGGCCCAGCGCCTGCGACTCCGCCGGGTCGCCGATCGGCGTCGAGGTAGCGTGCGCGTTGACGTAATCGACGTCGGCCGCCACGATCCCCGCGCAGGCGAACGCGCGGCGTAGCGCGAGCTCGACGCCGCCGCCGTCCGGATCGACCGCCACCAGGTCGTACGCGTCGGCCGACTCGCCGTACCCCAGCAATTCGGCGTAGATGCGCGCGCCGCGCGACTTGGCCAGTTCGAGTTCCTCGAGGACGAAGATCGCGCTGCCCTCGGCCAGCACGAAGCCGTCGCGTTCCTTGTCGAAGGGCCGGCTGGCGCGCGTCGGCTCGGCG
>Ga0116229_10001751_pt1 | contig 34526 bp, 23 predicted proteins | sample S1TSphgellanicum_3_FD_87313 | JGI IMG/M metagenome (GOLD analysis project Ga0116229, IMG submission 87313) | Host-associated microbial communities from peat moss isolated from Minnesota, USA - S1T2_Fc - Sphagnum magellanicum MG | ecosystem: Host-associated > Plants > Peat moss > Unclassified...
AGAAAAAAAAAAATTTTTTTTCATGTGGGGGCAGAGTGTTTTTTTTTTTTTTTTTCCCCCCAACCGGCCCCCCCCCCCCCCCCCCCCTCTCATTTGGCAAGGCATGACTTTCATGTCTTTCCACCAAATCACTTGATTCAAGCATCTACAAATGTGCCCCAAGGTGAGGGACAAATTTTGTTTGGACCACATACCCAAAAACACCACTCCTTATGTGGTTTTTTTCTTGGAATCCTTATGTGTTTAGTGATTGACCTAGTTACATGAAGTGGTTAGGAAACAATTTTGTATTGAGTTCCACATCCTTAACTAACCATTTGGTGGTTTCAATTGAATTCCTTGTTTTACTACTTGCTCAGGTTAAGCAATTGAGAGGAAACAACCATGGTCATTAATTGGGGAAATTCCACACCACAGTTACTAATAGAAGTGGAACCCAACATAGAATCATTTCTTGACCCTTAATAAAAACAACCTTTGCTTATGTATAAAGTATATATCAATGTTGAGTGGATATGTCCATTTGAACATGCATGTGTGATATTCATATTTGGATTATGAGTATTAAAAAAATCTTCATATACCATGGTGGTATCAATAATTGCAAAATTGTTCTACAAATCATGAGTATGAACATGAACATTCAAACACTACATCCTATGTGTTTAAGTACATGTACCTAGATAAGTCCAAAAACTCTTAAATCATTTTCTTCAATTTACAACTTCAATTTAAGTGATCTCACTATAACTTTGACAAATACATAACCTTACGTAACCTTTCTAGCCAAACCATAATGATCTAGTTCATCCATGTAGGCAAACATGAAACATTCATCCATTTTATACCCCCCACATTTGACATCCCAAACTAAAAAAAAAAAGGTTAGGCAATTATATTAAAAAATCTGCCATAGCAACCAACAATCTTCATAACCCTTTATAAACATGAAATAATCTATTAAGCATTTTGAGGACCCACCACATCTACACATAGCATCCAACCTTCAAGCTATCCATTCCAACTCATGAGAACCAAACTTATCTATGCATACTTGGACTTGGATGTAGGTAAAAACTATTGTAAACTAAGTATGAATGGGAGTTACTCTCTAAAAAAAAGCTCTGGATATGAACATGTATAATGACAGCGTAAATGGATCTTGACAAGGAACCATGAAATCTCTTGGATATGACCAAATCTTATACTAGGAGGATAGGGGTTAGACCTACCCATGTTTACATCTGGCCCAACCATATAAGAGTCCAATACTAGTATAAATAATCTACTTACCTAAAAGTCACCTATTTTCTTACCAATTTTCCTAAATATGGGACCTACTTCTTACATAATCGGTTACCAAGTTGACACAAGATATTAACTCAGATGAGGTTCAACAACAATTGAGTCACAACGGCCATCCAATGGATCGTGCATTGGTGGGTGCTGGTTTACTCTGGCTGAGTCATGTATACCTAACACCTCTGGAGGCCTTATTGTTTTATCATAGTGCATGGGCAGCTTCAACAGATCGATGTCTGTTGAGTAATTCACTTATTTTGAAATTTTCATGTTGAAAAATAGCATATTCCTGGAAATTCCAAATTTTCTATAGTTTCCTTGGCAAGCTTTTTTTTGGGGAATTTTTTTGTTGAAAATTTCTAACAGTTGTACAAATAATTAGTGTGGAAGCTGGCAAGGTACTAGGGTACTTGCATGTGTGTCTTCAGCTTGTGTCTGTCTTAGGCATGTGAATCCTGGTTACTCAGGCCACCTGCTAATTGTCTGTGATGGGAAGTACAATCATGGATGCAAAATTTTGAAAAACTAAAAGTAAAAAAAAAATCAGCAAAATTTATATATTAGGTTCAATAATTTTTTTCCTAAAAATTCTGTCATTTTTCAACCATAGAATTGGAAAATGTTGGAGAAATGTGTTTTTTTACGGTAAATTCACACAATTACAAAAAATTAATGTTTTCTGTAGTATAAATATCACAGAATTGGGGAAAAAAAGAAAAAAGAAAAAAGAAACCCTGATTATTAGGTTCCAGTACATGGCCGAACATAAAAATTGACAATTAAAATTTCTTCCTTTCATTCTCATCTATAGCCAAATTTGGCTAAATCATCTTATGGTTGATCGTCACTTTGACGACATCACAAATTTTTCATAAACTATATCACTGCTTGGTAACCATCAAAATAAGGACATGAAGGACAAGGAATGGCCAGAATCCAGAATAATTTGAGAATGCAATCCCTGAAAATAAAAAAAAATGTCAGCTTAAGATTAACACTTGTACTACGGAACTCTGGACATCAAATAAATGAGGGGTTGCCAGTTCTGCATTTCCAATTATGTTTGCATGATTGGAGGGGAAGGTGTACAGCCCAGTGGATGGATGGATGAACAACTGAGTTACCTAATACAGGGACTATTGCATTGGATCCAACTTTTGAAAGTTTTACCTTATTATAGCCGGTTTCACATTACATGAACCCGTTTTTTTCGTGGACGTGTTTAGACTGTTAAGATTGGAATGGATTTTTTTTGGTGTTCAGAGTGTGGACACAGTACATGTACACAGTACATCTTATCTATTGACAGGGCTAGCGTGTTTGTGATGCCTTGTTGGCCTTGCCTTGGTAGGCAAGGATAATATTGTGTTTAGATTCATTATATAGTAGAGTAGCTTAAGGGATCTTGGCCCATAGGTAATAATAGGTCTATTTTTTTATATGAGGATTTTTGAAAGATGATATTTTGGCTTGTGTTGAAACTTGAGATTAGTTATAGACTTAGAATATCTTGAAGGATTTTGGTTTCTTTTAGAGGATTGTTTTGAAGATTGTATTTTTTGCATGGTGAAATATTTGAGTTTTCATAAGTCCTCTTTTGCCTTAAGATACTTTTTAATGTAAATGGCAAGGCCACAGTTGGACACACCCCTTGTTCATAGATAAAACTCTCTACTTAGTTAGTAATCACCTATTACCCTACCGATCTATCTATTAGGACCTACTGCTTACACGGTGGGTCATCAAGTACCTAAATAGGACACCAAAACGTTATCATGTTCATGGGACTCCCAGGGCTTTTTGCCTTGTAACTACTTAAAACCTTCCTTGGTACCCAGGTCAACCCCAGTATTGGGCGGTTATCAAAAACAGGAACAGACCAGTGTTTGATGGGTATCATAATTTTCTGATCTCCCCCTGGATCCGGTTCTCAAAAAATAACCTACCCAAGGTTCCGGTTTCCACTTTTTAATTTTCTAAAAAAACTATGCACCAAGACAGGGTATCAGCACTTTTAAATAAAAAATTGAACTGGTTCTCACAATGGCAGTTCTCATAAATTTGAGAATAACTAGTTATCATTTGGTGATTCTCACAAATTGGTTATTACTTTTTTTTCCAAATAAAAAATCATCACAAAAAATTACAAAGAAATTATTGATTTTTCTCCTTTTCTTTAAAATAAAAAAATCATTATCAATGCGACCAAAAAATTTAGGAAAAAAAAAGGTAACGAGGGAAAAGTGACAAGTGAAGCCATTTCTAAACTCTAAACCTAATCCCTAATTTCAAGCTACTACCTAGGGTACACAATGCCTTGAGAACCTGACCCAGGTAAAGGGCTTTACCTCACCCAGGTCTCAATACTTTTTTTTACTTGATCCGGTTCTCACACAAGCGAGAACCGGTGATCAGGTTTTCATTCAAGGTATCACTCAAAGTGATACCCTGAGAGGTTCAGATAAAAATACCTGGGTGAAACTCAAGAATATTCTTGATACCCGCCCAACACTGGAAAGAACCCCTAATGGTTATCAGGGTCATTCTTGAGGTTATTATTGTGCATAACCATGATTATAAAAAAAACTTAAATGAATTGATTCTTATATAATTCAATTAACTGCCAGTTCTTTTCCAGTTCTTTCACAAAAACTGCTGGGTCTTTGAGATTTTTGATATAATTGGAGTCACCAGGTTTTGGGTGCTGATTTTTCAAAACCTAAAAAGATATTAAAAAATCCAAAACTGGCAGTTATCAACAAAATCAAATACCAGCCCAACAATTGTCAAAACTGCAAGTGTTTTTTGGTTGCTTCCTAAACATTACAAATATCCTGTTCTATGGTCTCGCACATCAAATTTAACATTTCCCTGGGTTAAATGGAGTCACTAAGAGGCCTCACTCAAGAAGGTGAAGGTATGAGTGTGGGTGCAGGTTTATCTCGGCCCACCATGACCACTTGCCCAACTTCTTGAAGAAAACACCATATCAGAAGCTCATGTTAACTACCTTTTTTCTTTGGCCTTACCACATCAGTGTATAAGGTTTGGGCATAAAATTTTGGGTTCCCACTTGACTCATGTGTGAGTGACATAAGGAATATTATGCGTGCATATCATGATGGATGCTATGTTCCATCATTTTAAAAGTTCATGGATCTAGATGAGAAGCTCTAGATTCAGTAACAGAAGTTTTTTGTTTGAAGTTTGAATTTGAACCTGGAATCAAGAGCAGAGTCATTGCTGCACAATGAACTGCTTGTTTCTATCTCATCCAAAACTTTGAAACCTGCTGAAAGAGGTAAGAAGTGTGGACTTCAACCATTATACCCATTAAAAGCACTATTCATTGGTGCATTGGTTCATGACCTTGATATTTACTGCCTTCAAGCTTTTGATGGGCATTTGGTAGTATTGTCACATATTTGGTGAAGTTGTAAAAGTAGGCTAATTCTAGTTCAAAATGTTCTTTGCAGAAAAATGCTAGTAAGTATTGGATGATGTTTCCTGCCCTGTTCAATTGCAATGTAAATTTTTTGCACTGCATATATTGCATGTTTGCTCATGTATTGTCAAACCACAGGGGTCCAATGTGGGGTTTAGCAGGCATTACAGATAACTCTATTGTGATGGTGATTAATTTAAAGATAATTGGCCTAGTTGTAGTCCAATCTTTGCAGAAGTTTCTAAGGACCATTGCAAAATAACCTTGGTCCTCAAGGAGCAATGGTGGGAATTATGTTTTCTGGCACCATTCATTGGAAACTCGTTATGACAACCTGTTCATCCACAACTGAGTTACACAGGTAACCCAACCCTCCTACTTCCACCTCACACAACTTAGGTAACCACTGATGTAAGTGGGTAAGTATGATAGGTAAATAGAAAAAGAATATAAGCGGTTACCCTGTAGGTAGGTAAATAGGTTAAGTGTTGGTGGCTACAGGTAGATAGTAGAGAGATATGCATGGATGGTTAGTACATAGCTAACCACCAAGGTCGAGATATGGGAGAGGAATACAATGAAAAAGTGTCTCCTCCTGTCCACATACCATTCATCCTTCCTGGTGTGCTGGTGGGTGGTGTGCACTCTGGCCAAATTGTAATAGAAGTTAGAACTGGAATTCTCTACAAAGTCAATTCAATTGTGGTAGACCAGATTAGAATTTAGTGCATGGTATGTATTTCCCTAGTAGAACTGAATGTTAACTGGAGGTTAAGTGCAGTTAATCCAGTTTTGGTCTGGGTTAGTAAGGGGCCAGACCAGAACCAGTCTGATTTTTGGAATCAGAATTATTATTTTTGAAGAACTGGACCTAGAACTGGATTTGCAGTTCTGTTTATGTGTGGAATTGGAACTGGGACCGGAGGATCTTCATAAAACGAAAGAACCATGCAGCACTGAAAAAAACCTCATACACACCAAAATTTCACAAAATTTCAGTGTTTTAAAAAAATTGCAGGGATGCAAAAATTCGCCACAAAAGAATACTGACCCTGAACATGAACTTGAAAGTCACAGTAGACAAGGTCACATGTGTACAATCTCCTCATTCTTCTTGCTTTGCAGTTCTGGACTGCAGAGATGAGGCCAGCTTGCAGTCCAAACCTTCAGTCTTCAATTTCGAACTTTGAATCCTTAGTCCACAGATTTTGGGTTTTCAACTTTTCATGTATCAAAACCAAGCTCAGCAGTTGAGCCTGATGGCACCAGTTGGGTCAGATGAAATTGGTCTGGCATCGCCAGTCTGGACACTCTGCTTCATCAGGAAACGGTCGACTTTGGAATGGTTGAGGGCAGTTGCTGGCAGATAACATCCATATGAAACTAACAATGACACTAACAATGATGCAATTGAAGGGTAGCCAAATACACACCATTATAATAAAGTCAAATTTTCTCTGAAACATTTTGCATCAAAACAATACATTTTGTGTTGATTCCAATTTTGGTTAAATTAAAAAGGTTGTGGAGTAGTTGCCTGGATCGTGAAGGATAGTGGGGATCAGTGATCTTTTTTCAGTAAATTTTCATCACTTGGTGCCAACAAACAAATCCAGTGCAACTAATATGAAGGATTTTTTTGTGAATTTGTTTTTCCAACCAAACCTGACATAAAGGGAAATAAAGGTAGAGCGTATCTACCAAAAATCCTCTTTAATACTCAGTAGAATCCTAAATAAGGTTAGGGTTAGGTTTTGTGTTTGTAGTTGTTTCATTGTCTTTTGTATCCTTCACTTTCCACAATTGCCATTTTTCCACCTTTGAAATGTTCACAATGCATTATCAAAATCCACAATAATATTACATGGATGCAACTTACTAACTAATGGAGAGCACTAGAAACAAATCAAGCTTTAGGGGGAGCATGGAACATGCATATGTCAATGAACTAAAAGAAGGTATGTAGCTTTACATTTTCACATCTCCTTTTATTCTCATTTTGTTTAGAATGCACATTGTGTTTGTTTCATAAAAAGGTGCAAAGTGTGAAGTAGCAACTCAAGCAACAACCTCAAGCTCTAGCCTTTGAATTTTCTATGTTTTTATTTACACCTTTTGTATTTGCTTGAAAATACATTTATGAAGCAATGGGGGGGGGGGGGGGGTAAATTTTTTATATTTTTTTTTCTTTCTTGGTTTTTTTTCTTTTTTCTTTTATTTTTAAATTTACTTTTTTTTTCTTTTTTTTTTTATTTATTTTTTGTTTTTTTTTGTTTTTTTTGGTGTTTTAAAAGGAGGGGGGGGGGGGGTGGGGGGGGGGGGGGGGGGGGGGTAATCTTTTGACAATTGTTGTCCCTACTTTGTCATTTATCGCTTCTCCTTGAGTCATGAACTTCTCATGTTTGATCACTTGTTGCCTCTCATACTCCATCACTTGCCGCCTCTCCCCAAGCCATAATCATCATTGGCCTTTTTTTTACACCTCATCCCTTGAGCTTCTATTTTAAAGTTCAAGTGTGAAGCTACATAGGTGGGGAGGCATTTTCAAGAAGTTACTTGTGCTTTGTTCCTATCATGGAACTACAATTTCCAAACCTCAAACCTTTATTTCCCAAACGTTTAACTATCACACTTTGCCACTATTAAATGCAAGGTGGTGTGAAGTTTGATCTATATTGCTAATTCATTTTCTCATTTGTTCCATCCTTTTACTAAAGGTGATGGCTTCTTCTTCATGTTTTATCATGAATGTTAATCTTGATATCAATTCTATCAACAAAATCCTTCCAACATTTACAAGATATGACAACAACTATTATATTGACAATATGTAACCTACCCACAAATGTGGGGAGTTGGAGATTCTAGAGTATGTTGGTGTTGATGAACCACATTTCATTGTATTGCATTAAAAAAATTTGTAAAATTTTTTTTTTTTAGAAGTTGCAGTATTGTAGTTCACCTACATGGGCATTTAACTAATCAACATATAGATCTTTTTCAAAATCAAATCATGAGATTTAGTATTTTCCAAAGTGATATAGTTCCTTTTGAAATCTTGGCAATGCACACTAGATGTAAGAAAGGTTTCATTACATATTATAAATCTAATGACATAACACCCATGAAAAAAATGTTGATTTTTACTGCTTTGCCTTAATAAAAAAATTGTTAGAAATGCCCCAAGATTTACACTTGATCATGAACCCAATAAAAAGAATCCACATGTCTATTTCCATTTACAATATTTGGTTTTTTCTTTATTACTAATAAGATCAAAAAAGGTGATGCGACAAAAGTGGGTTTTTTGGAGGATCTAATGTTGTTTGTAGTCAAAAGACTCCAATTTATGAAGATTGAGTCCATTTAGGTCCAAAGGTTAGCATATACATTGTGTCCACAAATTGTCTTCCCATCTAGGAAGGCTTTTGATGAAAATATTTTTCCTAGCTTTGTTGGAAAAATGATGACTATTTATGTGTAACTTGTATTGGTTAATTATTTGTCCACTGCCTACACATTTGATTTATGGATGTCAAGAGGTGTGTGTCTTTTTGTTGTTGGCAACTTTATTTCAAGTGATTAGGAAGCAAAACATGTTACTTTTGGGTTGTTTGAGGTGATGGACACTAGTAGTGTAATTATGGTTTAAACATTGCTACAACTATTGGATAGGTTTTTCTTAACTCAAAAAATTGTTGCTTATGTGAAGGATGAAGGGACCAACTTGTAAACCTTTAAGTTTGGGGCATGCATTTTCAAACATGTGCCAATATGCTACTACACATGTTTGTTGGTCTAACATGTGCATCAAAGATATTCAAGGTGTTATCTAGAAATGTATTACATGGCTCAAAACTTTTGGCAAGGGCATGCAAGCATGCAAACATAGGACAAAACTTTCATTGAATCTATATTGAAGTCTAACAAACTAAACACACCTGTGAAAACAAGGGAAACAAAAGTTTTGATTATTTTTTGTCCCTTGTTTTGTGGTTTTAGAACGAACATACATGCATTTTGTGGTTCACAAATATTGATTACTTTGTTTATGTTGTTGATTGCAAAATTGCAAGTCAAGTATTGTTGTTTCAAGATGTATGTCTTGATTTTTCCAAACAACATTGCATTGTGCTACAATTGACAATCTATGACATTATAAAATCATGTAACATCTCCAAGAACCTAGGCTATATGTGAAGTCGTGGTGAAATTTTTGTCTCCAATTGTCATTGGTTTTGTTTTGAACTAAAGTTATGGACATTGGTTATTGGTCGATGTGTTGTAATTTATCATACCAACTTGTTGAAACATTTGGGAAGAGTTAGAATTCCAAATTGTTCTTGACAACCTTGCTAAAAAGGAATTTTTTGTCATGAGTCAAAAGAGTTCATCCACATGAAACAACAAATTTTGGAGGTTTTACTTTCCATTTTTTTTTGGCATCCATTTGATAGGAAAAAACGTCATGACATGTTGGCTTTGATGTTCAATCCAAGGTTTAAAATCATGTAGTTGGTCACCATATATTTAGGTCAAAAAATGTTGTTGATGTGGTTGTTGAATATGATGAATTTTTTTTGTTGCCTTTATTAATGGACACAAACAAGTTGATATTTGGCAATGTCGAAGAAGTTGAAAATCTTCAATCAAAAATCAATTTTGAAAATATGTTTCACATCACAATGACGAGTACATAAACTTCTAGGGACCTCATGTCAAGAAAGCCTATTGGATTTCATTGACATCCTATTGAAGCATAAAATTGCAAATGTGTTTTGGTGGCACAAAAAAAAAAAAGTTTCCAATCATTGAAATACTAGTGCAATATATTATTGGCATCCTAGTTAGCCAAATCAAAATAGAATGTATTCTTTTCATTGTTGGCATTTTGATTGCACTTCATAGATGCCATGTCCAAACAAACAATATGGACAAGTTGATATTTGTCGACAAAAATTGACTATTCAACCCACAATTTGGCTACTTGAAACCTATTGACTTTGCATTTGTATGTGAGGTGGAATTTGATCATTTGATGGCATAGTTAAAAGTTGAATTTTGAAAACGAAATTGAAGGTGAAATTTTTTGGGCTTGCATGTTTTTTTTAATTTCATTTTTTTTCTATGTGTAGGTGGTTGATGATTGATGGGCTTGTTTGTGCTTTGTGTTAGGTTGAAAATTGAAGATGATGAATTGAACCATCAATCAAGGTGACAAATTTTGAGCAAATTTTTCCATGGTTCCACACTCTGAAGGGGTTGATTGTTTGAAATTTTGGAGTGCAAAATGGTAAAAGTCTAACTATTGTGTTTTGTATGTTCTACCTATATATCTTTGATTTCATTAGTCTTGGTGTCTTGCTTGGGGGTTTGTTAAATGTGTTTTTTTTTTAAAATTTCTATTTCTTGTGGGTGTTTGTGTTTGTTGTGTCTTCAATTTTATGTTAGTCATGTGTAGCCCAATACGATATATATATATAATTTTTATAAAAAAAAACTGACTTTACCTGAAGCCACCAAAAATGTCAAGTCTTACTCGTTTCTTGGGTTTTGGTGTATTTGATTTTATGTTAATGTCTCCTGAAAATCCATAGTGTTTTGGAAATCTATTGGGATTGATGTGTCTTGGAAGTCTACTACAACTCTTATGTCTTCTATGGGTCTATCTATTATGGTTTGTGTCATATGTATTATGTTTGTGTATCATGCATGTCTTTGTGTCTTATGTTTCCAATCTCCAATTTGTTGGTAATTTTCCACAATGTTTATCAAAGGCCAGATGAAAGATGGAACGAAGGAGTTGCCTAAAACTTAGAACCATACAATGTGACAAAACTTTCATTCTAATTCACAACTTGGGTTAGCCTTGGAGCTTAAAGTAATGTTTGTGTAATAAAATTTCCAAAGAAATAATATGAATTTCTTAAAAACTTGAGGTTCCACCATGACCTTGAGATTCTTTGAGGTTGTTTGTTCTTGTAAATGTGTTCTACAAACCATGTCTTTAAATTTCAAAACTTGTGAATGTGCTTTGTGCTTTGCTTCCAAAATGCAAAGAACAAGGCTTTGTAATTTGTCAAAGACCCAAGACTTGTTTCTCAATAGGGATTTGTCAAATATCATTGTAAAATAACCTGAGTATAGTTGTATAGTTGTAAAGGTTTTTGTGAAAGAATCAAGATGTGTACCTAGTTAAATCACATACCCAAACCCCTGTCGCCATCTCATAACCGCTCATCACTGGGTTTCTCGAAACCAGACTTGGGTGATTCTCTAAAACCTAATAATTCAGACAACCAAGTAATTAAAACCAAGAAATGTTAGATTTGGACTCAGAGACCTTGATTTTGTATAAGCATGGCTAATATTTAGAAGCAATTTAGATGAGATTTGGGGTTTTTACCATGGTATGAGTGTGGGTGCTGGTACACCCAAGGCCACCTTTACAAGGCCATGGGATCATATATAGTCTCCACACCTGGTATTGTTAGGCCTTGGGTGAACCAGCACCTATACCAATACTGAGGTAAAACCCCAAAAAACAATTGGGTTGCTTATAAACATCCTGTCCTTAGACTAAATCAGGGGTCTCTGAGTCCATATTTAACATTTCTGTGCTTCCATACAAAGTTATTATCTCTAAGAGGGCTCATTCAAGAGGGTTAAGGCGACAGTATAGGTGTTCACCCTGGAGATTAATTATGTAGAGGGTGCCCGAGTTCCTTCACAAACAAACACTGGACTTGTGGGCACTATAATACAATGCAGGTCAGGAAACCAAAAAGGAGCAAAATTTCCATGCTTTGTCTTAGACCTCAGACTCAGATCCAACATTTTTGTTTGCCCTGGATGTCAATCTTGCTCATTGTGGCTTTCTGCATCAAGGGGACGAAAGCAACTTGCTGCAAAATTACTAAATAAGGCAGTGGGCATTGGGTGTGAAATCAGCAAACATGAAACGCCTGAACGTGAAAAAAATCAGGACAATAATGGGGGAGGTTGGGTGTGTTGCGCAACCAGTAAAGCAGGTTTGACAATGAAGTCCACATATGCAAACTCTATCCCAGATTATGTATAGGAGAAGGGTCCGAAAATAAAACCTTCCAGGTTTGAGATCCCAGCCTGAGGACAGTAGGCTGAGGGAACAGGTCAAAAAAACCTCAACCTATCAGCCTTCGGCTGGCATCTCAAATCCAGAAGGGTCTATTTCAGACCCTTGACCTCTGTAAAGACCAGCCTGATTTATTTTTCTCCTTCCTTATAAATATAAATATTTTTAAAATTAAAAAAATGTAAATTAAAAAAATAATTAAATGAGTTTGAAAACTGTACCTTCTGAAATGTGGAAGGTCTAATACAGCCTGTGAGACTGTATTGGGTCTTCCAAGAAGGTCCATTACAGCCTATTACAGCCTGTCTAAGAGGCTGTACTGGACCTTCCACATTTCAAAAGTGAGGCCAGTGGTTTTTTTGGTTGATTTTTTCATGTAGCCAAAGTGGTGATGATTGATCCATTAGGAGATTTAGTCAAATTTGGCTACAAGCTAAATATGAAAATAAATAATTATTCTATATTTTTTGTTACATGGTTTAGCCTTGTACAGAAATCTGAAGATTAATCTAAAAAAAAAGAGGAATTCTGACCATTGAAAATCTAAAAAATCACTTGATTTTAGCACTTTAAATTTTAAATATAGTTCTTTGACTATATATAGAGCCAGCAAAAGAAAGGCTGGTCTGGGCATCATCCATCCTTTCTGAGAAAGAGATGGATGGGGCGAAGGGCAAATGAGGAGGGGTAAAAAAAAGAAGCCTTAGAGCATCTCCACCCAACACCTGCAAACACCCCTTTTCATTAAATCTTGCAGCAGGATAGCGTGATTCCTGCTGCGCTCCTATATTGATGTCCATTGTGTGGTGGTCATTTTAGCCCCTTAAAAATCTTTTTTCTACAATGGATTTGGACGGTGACTATTACCTGTCCAGATGTAAAGACATAAATGGTCTTTGAGTGTTTGAAGGGACTTTTATAACTTTTGTGGGTGGGGACAGTGATCATTAAACACTATTCTATTTTAAAATAAAAGAGTTGATTACAGTTTTGCTGGTGGAGATGCTCTTACTTTTGTACTCCATACATTAACAACTAATGTTGGGGGCACGAAATCAGTAGAGCGCGTTAGCTACTGTCAGTCGTGACATAACCCTTCTAGGAGTTTCTAGGTAAGGAGAAAATGAAGACAAAAGATCTCTGGGCAGAGTCGAAGAAATCCGCAGTGTAGGCAAAGGAGTAAGAGAAGAGTGTTAATTTGAGGGAGACCATGAAGAGGGAAGGGGTTGATGTTTGTCAAATTTCAGGGAGAGAGTGAAGAGGGAAGGTGTTGATGTTTGTAGAATGGCAGGGAGTTGGTGACGAGGGAAGGGGTTGATGTTTGTCAAATTTCAGGGAGAGAGTGAAAAGGGAAGGTGTTGATGTTTGTAGAATGTCAGGGAGTTGGTGCCGAGGGAAGGGGTTGATGTTTGTCAAATTTCAGGGAGAGAGTGGAGAGGGAAGGGGTTGATGTTTGTAGAATTTCAGGGAGTTGGTGAAGAGGGAGGGGGTTAATGTTCGGGGGAGAGATAGCGGAAAGATCAGGTTGTATTAATATGTGATCTGATGGAGACCAAACCTCATAAGGTGTGCATGCTATTGGAAGGGCACGAAGACTTGTAGCAGGTTTTGGGAGAGCACAAATTGTTCAGAAACTATATGTATGAGATTAGTTAACAAAACTAATTTTATTAGTGGGAGGTATGGGAAATTCATGGTCTTGCCACAAGAGCAAAGGCGTTGATCTTTTGCAAGGGTCGTCAACAAGCAAGGGAGATGTTGTGCAGATCTCCAGTGTGATTGAGAGACCTCTGATCATCGCTGAAAATGCTCCTTCAAGCTTTGGACAACTCAGAAATGTGGTGCTTCTCCTTGAACGATGAGCTTTCTTTCCACAAATTTTTTTGGGCTTTTTCCCATTTACATGACATTAACTTATCAGCTTCTGTGTCATACAATTGATTTTTGCTTGCTTTCCATTGCATTGATTAGATAAAACAATATGAAATGAAGTGATTATCATTACATCTCTTACATTAAGGATGTCCCTAGCTTGCTATAACAATTGGAATTGGTGGAATAGAATTTTCTCATTAACATTGACTATGAATATATTGAACTTGTAAGGGTAGCAAATTTCACTACAGATTGTGACTTAACTCAAAGTGTGGTCTTAATCCAACAAAATCATTGAACTTGTAAAGGTTGTAAATTTCACTATAGATTGTGACTTAACTCAAAGTGTGGTCTTAATCCAACAAAATCATTGAACTTGTAAGGGTTGTAAATTTCACTATAGATTGTGACTTAACTCAAAGTGTGGTCTTAATCCAACAAAATCATTGAACTTGTAAAGGTTGTAAATTTCACTATGAGTTGTGACTCAACTCAAAGTGTGGTCTTAATCCAACAAAATCATTGAACTTGTAAAGGTTATAAATTTTACTATAGATTGTGACATAACTCAAAGTGTGGTCTTAATCCAACAAAATCTAGCAACCTATGGCATATCATTAAAACACTTTTGGAAATTCTCCTTGGGTTTGTGTCCCAATCACTTGAGAATTGGAGGCCTTTGTGCCCCAAAATTTGGGGAAACAAAGATGAAATGCAAATGAACCAAATTAGATGGCTTTAATTAGTGCACCCCAAATTTGAAGAGTTTCATACTTAGCATTAATTTTTATTGATTGACATATGTTGTAGGACCTTGGTGGCTTTTGCATAGATTTTATTATTTTTAGAATGATGAAAAATATTTAAAATATTTTTTTCAAAGAAAATGGATATTTTTGGGGGAATATTCAAAAATGTTTTAATCTTCAAAATTAATCAATCATTTTGTAGGCATGTGTTGAAATTGTTCTTCTATTATGATATTCCATCTATTATGTAATATTGACTTATTGAATTATGTTTCAAAACTTGGAGGTGCACCATGCATGTGAATGATCTTGCCTAAAGTGAACCAACACCCATGAACACAACACCATGGATGGTGTGTGGACATGACATTCTTTTTCATTTAAAACTTGTTCCCCCTTTAACCTTCCCATAGTTAAGGGATCTAAAAAATGTGTTAAGGGTTTTAAAATTAGGGTTCATCCAACTAAATGACCTTAAAACAAGAAAACATGAGCATGGTGCATTTGTGGGTGTTGGGTTATTTGTAGTCATTTGACTTTTTGAAGGGAAACTAACAAGCCTCACAAATTTGCAAATTCACCATTGAATCCAAAGTTAGTTGAAAATGATCAAGCAAGATAGATGTGATATTTCCCAATTCATTATTATTATATTTTTGTTAAACTTGATATCTTCAATTATGTAACTTCTTTTTGTTTAATTACTAAGATTTGTACATTTTTTTTTTTTTATAGTCAAATAATTTTCAAGAGGTATTTGAAGAGTTATATTGATTTTTTCCCATTCCCTTTGCAGATATATCCAGTGCATGATTTAAATCCTAGTTGTACTTCCAAAAATCCAAATTTGACTATCATTTTTTTTCATGGGATTGCTTATGGCACAAATGATGAATGGAAGGAAACATGGACAACACGCCCCACCAATGATAAAGAAGAATGCATATGTTGGCCAGAAAAATGGCTACCTAAGGACTTGAAAGATGATGTTCGAATTTTATCACTATCTTATGATTCTAACATTGTGGCAAGTGTCCACAATGATGTGACCGAAATTGGCAAGAACCTCGTTCAAAGTTTGGTTAAAAATTCAAGGTGTGATAATCATCCCTATTCATGAGCATATTATTCCTCCTTTTGTACTTCAATTGAGTATAATTGCTTGCATTTTAAAATATTTTTCATGTTGTGCATGAATAAATTGTTCACATGTGGTATTATTATGTTACACACCAAGAAGTTTGATTTTTTTTAAATTGTTATATTCATGTATGAGAACATGAAATGGGGCTTGGATGCCAACACTTTGTTGAAGGTTGTAATTTGATTTTGGTGGCAATTTATGATTGGAACTTTTTGAAGGTTTATTTTTGATAATGCAACTAAAGTCAACTACATATATATTAAAAAGATAGAAAATTTGCATCCATTTCATAGGAAATTTTAATTTGAAAACAAGTGTATATCATAATTTCATTTTTTTAGGATCGTTATTTCAATGATATTTTCAAGATAACACATAAAAGATGATTTGGACATTAACACATAAATGTAAACACCTACATGTTTGTGCATAACAACTTCTTTACCAAAACATGGTTATAACATTTTAAAAGTAGATTAGTGGAGTTAGGAAACATGAAAATTGAAACAAATATATTTTGGACTTATAACTTAGGTCATGGTTAAATTGGTAAATTGCCCCAAGTATAATTTGGTAGTGTAACTTCTTGCATATGTGGGTATTGATTACCATTAAACATGTTGATGATGGATTTTTGGGGCATTTTCATGTTGTGTAGTTATCAAACCCTTTGGGATGGACCAGTGGTATTGGTTGCTTATAGTTTCGGATGTCTCGTACTCAAAAGCTTAGTGATTGAAGCTCACAAACATGTGTATCAGAGGCAAGTGAATAATTTGGATGTTGAAATACAAAAATGTTGTAAAACATTTTTGAACAATGTTAAAGGTGCAGTATTTTATGGTGTACCACATGCTAGTGGTACCCAAGATCTATCAAAATACTTTTCTTGGCAATGTCAACAAATTCACACATTCAACAAGTGCACAACCCAATCTAATCTTTTGAAAAATTTGGAATCTTTCAACTTACAATTGGAGCAACTTTCAGTGGATTTTAAGAATGCTATTCATGAAGACCTCAACATTTATGCATTTGGTGAAGGATTACCTCTCGACATGAAATGGGTAAAATTTTCACCTATCCAAATTCAAAGCTATTCAACTAGGTTCATTAGTTGAACATTTTTATATTATCATAACTTGTGTTGATTATACTCAATAACTTTTGAAATTACAAGTAGTGATGTGGTCATGTGTTGTTATGAACTCTATATATTTCATGAATTACTATTGGAGAAAAAAAATTGATTCATTTTAGACATTATGAAATAAGTCTTACATTCTCCCTTCATCAAATTCATTTCGTTATGGTAAAAAGATTTGTATTGAAAATCATAAAGTCATTATAACAAACAAAATTAATGAAATAAAAAATCAATATCAAGTTGTAATATGAATTTATATGATTTGTTTGTTAAAGGGTTGAATGATGTTATTCTACACAAAATATTTCATTCATATTCAAACATCAATTGTTATTAAGTTACAATGTCATGATTTGGTTATGATGATAATTATAAATTAATGATCAATGAGTTCCATTCAATGAATATTTTGCACATGCAGGGAGTTTTAGTGCCAAAGGCTTCAGCTTTTCAGTTGTCAAACAATAATAATTACAAAATCGAGGATGTTAATCATTTGACAATTTGCAAGCCACCAAACAAAAATCATCCAAGCTATTATTTATTGTTGGAATGTTTAAAAATTTGTATGAAGGTAAATCATCAATTTTAACTTTTTCAATTTCATATATGTTCATGGAATTTGATACACTTTAGATCACAACACACAATATGCGCTATATATATATATATATATATATAATCAATTGACATTGATAACATTATGACTCATATTTTGTGAATTTTGACAGAAACATATATCGCTTCCATCTTTGCCATGTATTCATGAGGTGGCATTGGTTGACAAAGCAAAAGCCATTAACATCTTGTTACAAAAGGAACTTATTGTTGGTTTGGTTGGAATGGGTGGGATTGGGAAAACCACTTTGAGCAAAAAAATGTATCATTTGTTCCACAACCAATATGACAAATCTAGTTTTTTGGAGGATGTGAAATCCAAGCACATCAATGATGTCATTAAACAACTTCTACATGATTTGTGTGGCAAAAGGTTATGCAAGGATGAAGATGTGAATAAAGAATACCTTGACCAAATCAAGCAATGCATGATATCAAAGAAAGTGTTGGTGATTATTGATGACATTGATGCAACAAAAAATCTTGCAACCTTGCAACTTCTTATTGACAAGGACATCACAAATGTAAATTGCAAGAGTAGAATACTTGTGAATTGTCGAAATTGGCAAATCTTGAAAAATCATGTAAATGAAGTTGGAAAAATGGATATGAAATTTTTGGAAAAGGAACAAGCAAGGGAACTTTTTATGTTTCATGCATTTGGTAATGAAAATCATGTTGTAACAAAGGATTTTGAAGATACATCTATGGAGATTATAAAGGCTTGTGGGGGGCTCCCTTTAAGTCTTGAAGTATTGGGTTGTTTTTTGCGCAATAATCATGATTTACAAATATGGAAAGGTGCATTGAGCAGATTGAAAAAAGGGCAAAGTATAACAGGGGGCCTTGATAATGAAGTGCTTTGGAAACAATTACGCATTTCTTATGATCATTTGGATAAGGAACATCGAAACATGTTTTTGGATATTGCTTGTTTCTTGGATAATTTGAAAATAAGTACAGTTTGCCGCATGTGGAATGAAGATGATTTAAGGCCAATGTTTGGATTACAAAATTTGAAAGATAGATCTTTAATCAAATGGACAGAAGATGGAGTTTTGTACATGCATGAACAATTGCGCGACATGGGTCGAAATATTGCAATGGAAGTTCCAATGAGTCGATTTATATGGAAATTAAAAAAAGAATTTTCATTTTTGCAAAAGAATGAGGTGCTCAACATGTGCTAATTTAATCCTTTATTATTTTGATATTAATTAAAATTGCAAATGAAACCATAAGTTTTAAAATTAAAATATGTAAAAAAAAATTCATTAAAGATGATTAGAAAGAAATGTTATTTTTATTCATGCTAAAAATCATTTGTATTTTTTTATGTGACAGGTGGTGGAAAATTTAGAAGGCATTTCCTTAAGAGGATGTGGAGATTTGCATTCATTGTCCAATAATGGTTTGAAGGGATTTCACAACCTTAGGTTTCTTGACTTAACAAAAGCATCACCAACCATTATGGAATTTTTCATCCAAGGGAAAGTTTTGAATAATCTGAAATGGTTGTGTTTGAAAAAATGCACAATGCAAAAGTTACCAAGTAACTTGTTTCATTGTTCTCAATTACATGTACTTGATTTATCACACTACTTACAAGAATTGCCTACATCTATTGGTCAGCTGAATGCACTTCAAGAACTTAATTTGTCATATTGTTATAGATTGCGAGAATTACCTACATCTATTGGTCAATTAAATGCACTTCAAGAACTTAATTTATCGAATTGTCCCAAATTGCAAGACTTACCTACATCTATTGGTCAATTGAATGCACTCCAAAAGTTTAATTTGACAAGGTGTTCAATGTTACAAGAATTACCGACATCTATTGGTCAATGGAGTGCACTCCAAGAGCTTCAATTGTTGAAGTGTTCTAATTTGCAAGAATTACCTCCATCTATTGGTCAATTGAGTGCACTCCAAAAGTTTAATTTGACAAAGTGTTCAAAGTTAAAAGAATTACCTACATCTATTGGCCAATTGAGTGCACTCCAAGAGCTTCAATTATTGGAGTGTTTTAATTTGCAAGAATTACCTACATCTATTGGTCAATTGAGTGCACTCCAAAACCTTCAATTATCAATGTGTTCAACGTTAAAAGAATTACCTACATCTATTGGCCAATTGAGTGCACTCCAACAATTCCAATTATCGCAGTGTTCAAGCTTGCAAGAATTACCTACATCTATTGGTCGATTGAGTGCACTCCAAAAGTTTAATTTAACAAGGTGTTCAATGATACAAGAATTACCTACATCTATTGGTCAATTGAATGCACTCCAAGAGTTTCAATTATCGGAATGTTCCAATTTGCAAGAATTACCTACATCTATTGGTCAATTGAGTGCACTCCTAAACCTTCAATTATCAATGTGTTCAAGGTTAAAAGAATTACCTACATCTATTGGCCAATTGAGTGCACTCCAACAACTCCAATTATCACAATGTTCAGGTTTGCAAGAATTACCTACATCTATTGGCCAATTAAGTGCACTCCTAAACCTTCAATTGTTGATGTGTTCAAGTTTGCAAAAATTACCTACATCGACTGGTCAATTGAGTGCACTCCAAAACCTTCAATTGTCAATGTGTTCAAGGTTAAAAGAATTACCTTCATCTATTGGCCAATTGAGTGCACTCCAAAACCTTCAATTGTCAATGTGTTCAAGGTTAAAAGAATTACCTTCATCTATTGGCCAATTGAGTGCACTCCAACAACTCCAATTATCGCAGTGTTCAAGCTTGCAAGAATTACCTACATCTATTGGTCAATTGAGTGCACTCCAAAAGTTTAATTTGACAAGTTGCTCAATGTTAAAAGAATTACCTACATCTATTGGTCAATTGAATGCACTCCAACAATTCCAATTATCACAATGTTCAAGCTTGCAAAAATTACCTACATCTATTGGTCAATTGAGTGCACTCCAAAAGTTTAATTTGAAAAAATGTTCAATGTTACAAGAATTACCTACATCTATTGGTCGATTGAATGCACTCCAACAACTCCAATTATCGCAATGTTCAAGTTTGCAAAAATTACCTACATCTATTGGTCAATTGAGTGCACTCCGACAACTCCAATTATCACAGTGTTCAAGCTTGCAAGAATTACCTACATCTATTGGCCAATTGAGTGCACTCCAACAACTCCAATTGTCACAATGTTCAAGCTTGCAAAAATTACCTAAGTCCATTGCTCAATTAAGTGCATTCCATCATGAACTTGATTTAAGGGGGTGTTCGAGTTTGAAAATTTTACCTACATCAATTTGCCAATTAACTACACTTCAACATCTAAATTTATTCCAATGTTCAAGCTTGAAAGAATTACCTACATCTATTGGCCAATTGACTACACTCAAAGAGCTTCATTTGTCCCAATGTTCGAGCTTGCAAGAATTACCTACATCTATTAGCCAATTGAATGCACTCCAAGAGCTTAATTTGTGGGGTTGTTCAAGTTTAAAATAGTTACCTACATCTATTGGTCAATTAAATGCATTCCATGAACTTAATTTGTCAAGGTGTTCAGAGTTACAAGAATTACCTACATCAATTGGCCAATTGAATGCACTCCAAAAGCTTCATTTGTGGGGTTGTTCAAGTTTGCAAGAATTACCTTCATCTATTGGTCAATTGAATGCACTCCAACAATTTCATTTATCTATGTGTTTGAGCTTGAAAAAATTACCTACATCTATTGGCCAATTAAATGCACTCCAAGAGTTTAATTTGTGGGGGTGTTCAAATTTGAAAAAATTACCAACATCTATTGGCCAATTGAGTGCACTTCAAAAACTTCGATTGTCAGAGTGTTCAAGTTTGAATGAATTACCTACATCTATTGGCCAATTGAGTGCACTTCAAAAATTAAATTTGTGGGGTTGTTTGAGCTTGAAAGAATTACCGACATCTATTGGCCAATTAGGTGCACTCCAAATACTTCAATTGTCTTCATGTTCAAATTTACAAAAATTACCTACAACTATTGGCCAATTGAGTGCACTTCAAGAGCTTTATTTGTCTGCATGTTTGAATTTGCAAGAATTGCCTACATCTATTGGCCAATTGAATGCACTACAACAACTTCATTTATCTAAATGTTCCAACTTGTTAGAACTACCAACATCTGTTGGGCAATTGACTGCACTTCAAAAGCTTGATTTGTTAGAATGTTCAAACTTGAAAGAATTACCTACATCTATTCGTCAATTGAGTGCATTTCAAAACCTTCATTTGTGAAGGAGTTCAAACTTGCAAAAATTATTTATGTTTATTGGAAAAATGAATGCACTCCAAAGGCTTGATTTGTTTGAGTTTTTCATCTTGTAAGAATTACATACATCTATTTGGTGAAAGCACAATGACTTAAACCAATTTTGGCATATGCATGGTTCATACATGAGTGCACAACTTTTATACTTCCTTCATTGACCCTCTTGCATTTCTAAGCCATAGCCTTATATAATTATCTTTGAAACAACATAATTTCTTCTAAAATGATTCAATCACCTTGATTTACAACTTATTTTCTTCATGTATAAATATATAAGAATGGTTAATATTAATGTGAACTTTTGCTTTCACTTGATTGATTGATTTTTCCAATCATAATTATGTTTGCATAAAAACATTATTAAAATTTTGCATTCCTTAAATTTTATTGAATAATACAATTGGCTTCACACCATTTTTTGTGTTGATATTAAGGTGTAATCACAATGTAATGACCCACATCAACCTTTTGGTCCTTTGCTTACAAAGCAACTGAGGGAATTTGAATTATTTGATGCCAATATGGCAATAAGAAATTTTTTATTGACCACAAGGATGAAAATGCAAGATTTTAAAAATTCAATTCCAAACGAATCAACACACTTGACTTTTGCATTAGTCATCTAGATGAGATTTGGTTTTCGCATGTCTACCAAGAATTGTCAAATTGCCTTCCTTGTGGTTCTTACATTGTGGGAATGTGAAAGAGCTTTCATGGGAGATCACATAAGAAAGTTTAAAAATTTAATTTTGTGAAAGAAAATTGAATCATGGTGAAGGTTTTAAAAGGTGAAAAAGGTCAAGGTTCAATTTGACTTTTTGCCATGGGATCACATGGAGTATAGATATCAAATTGAAGAATACTTCAAGATAGTCAGGAAGTTAAATAATGAAGGGATCGACCCCAAGGCAAATATTCTTGCACACATTGTGTTTAATGCATACATTGTTGAGGCTTTTTGAACATGTTCTAACAAGCTCAAAACTACCAATTCACCTAGAAACAAAGAAGGATTTAGTGAGGCTTTATTGCAAGTTTATGGTATAAACCAAATCACCAATAATGAATTCATGATTTGGTTTGTGAAGCAATTCATTGTGTAAGAAAAGGGCCACAAAGTAAATAGTGTGAAGGTAGTTACTTTGATAGCTTGGAAAAAGGCTAAAGGAAAGAAGAAACAATAATAATGAAAAATGCATCTATGGATTTTTTCGGGAAGATTGGAAGGAGGGATTTGTTAAATTTGATCACAAGTTTTCTAATTCACCCATTTCCGCCTTAAGTGTTGATGCATCAAATATTCAAGTACATGTGTGTCCATATGGTGTTTTAGAGAGAATGATGAAAAAATAAACGAGGTGCATGTTCTTATGATTCATAGAACAATGCCAAAAACCAAGATTTTGCATTTAGAAACAAATAATAGCAAGCTTGTGATAGTAATCTTGTTATCCAATATCTATTGTCCCATTTCCTCCTTGACTTTTGAAGTTATTGAAACAAACAATACCTTGGGGTGCTCCGTAATAGACATTGACCCTACCTTCTTAGTGGACCAAGGTGAGTTTGGGACAACATTTACCTCATGTTGTAACTTTTGGGACTTTTCTTTTTTTTGCAACTCTTGGACAGTATCTATCATCAACTCTTTGAATTTCTCTTCCTCTTGCCAAACTTAGGGTTCTTTTTTTTTGAGCGATTCATTTTCCTAGAAGGCTACCTCTGCATGTGCCTTACTTCTTGTTGTGAAAACCATCACCATGTTAATAGTCACCTCCTCATTTTTCTTTTCATTAGGCCCCCCTGTAGATTTATGATTTTTTGTTTTTTTCTTTATCATTTCCTAAATCTCCTCCTTCCATGAGCTATTAGTGGAAGCATGTCCTTGTTGTCCACAAGTATAGCAAGTAAAAGTGTTATTAACGGTAGTATTACCTTGTGTTTTTCTTCTCCTCCAATTCCTTTGTCTTATCTATTGTGCTGCCACTTCATTAACTATTATCTATTATTTTTCCTTTAGTTTGTTCTTTAGTTTATTGGGGTTCCAAAAGCACTTCTCTTCTTGATGGTTGGATTTTTTGTAGTATTAACACTCCTTTTCCCTTGATTGCTTGCATTTGTTGTGGGTTTGTCAACCTTCTTCTTTTCCCCTTTCATCATTGGGTATATGTTTAGAATGACCCGGTTACCATTAGCATTAGTGGAGATCTCCTTATAGATCACTACGACTCCAAATGCTAAATTAACGTACTTCGTTCCATACTAGTAGTAACCGCTCAAAGGTAAGGCAATAGACCAACCCTAAAAAATGCATTTAATAATCAATCATTAGTCGAGTGTTGAAGGGAATTTTCCAAAGTAAAGATTCAGTTGTAATGTTCCTCTACCTTTTCGTTCAAATTTTGTTTGATCATTCGCAAGTTCATATAAACTTGTTCAATGTTCCTTTGAACCTTGTGGTATCGTCTATAGAAAGCTTGAGCAAATTTGTTGAAGGTACATTCTAGATGATTATTCACAAAGTTGTCTTCACAAGCTAAAGTCATGTCTTACTGTAACCCCAAAAAGAAGGTCATGTAAAGTTCTCATGTGACACTAGTTTCTTCATTTAGTAATTGTAGGCATCATGTTCAATTCAACATCCACCTTCATTATGATGATCAAACGAACATTACAAACCACAACAACAAACTCAACCTTGATTTTAAACTACAACAAATGATGGATCATAACACTTTAGATTATTTTTCTATGACTATCATGGTCACCAAGTTGTGGAGTTCAACAAACTAACTTATGAACCTTTAATTTCCCAGTCTTAGGCACAATCAAAGTTTGAAAAAAGAATTTAACAAGTGATTATCCCTTCCTTGGCAAAATTTTAAGAATCTTCTTAAAAAACACACAATCTTCTTAAATAGAATAACAATTCGAAGTTCTTAATAATAAGTAATCGTCCCTTCCCAGCAAGGATTGAAATTTGACTAAAATGTACCAAATTTGAAAATCAATAATCTGGCCTTGAAGATTTGATATTTCATGGGTAAAATTTACCCATCATAACTTTGATCCCCAAGACAAGAATGTACAATTCGTCCTTTGACCTCAACTAATAGCCCCACCTTAGTATCTTACATTAGACCACCAAAAATAATTCCAATAGACCACATTCAATAACAACGTGGAACATTAAAGTGAAAATGCTTTTTATTTAACTTGTGGTATTTTATAAAATCAGATCTTTCCATTAGATCAAAGCGTAATTACTAAACAAATTGGGAGGGTAGAACTAAAATCAAATTAATCTATGAGGATATTAATGCATCTATTCATATTGAAAAGTATGAAATCAAGGCTCACACAACAAGTAATGAATTCCATAGTAGACTAGCCGTTTTAATTTTTTAGAACCTCACATCAGGGTAGATGCAAGTTACAATGGCTCATTTTTTGCATCCTTATGGACTTTCTACAAAGTGTACTTTATTCAAATGCCATATACACATTGTAAAATCATCAATTTGACAAAACTATTTATGGATTAAGATTGTCAACTTGAATAAGAATAATTTTATTAAGGGGTGAAATTTAATAAACATACACCAATCATATAGTAATGGACTTTTAAAGTGGACATACAGATTATAATCTAGATTTTTCATTAGCATTCAAATGCATTTTTTGTTATGATTTCATTTTAATATTTTTTTATAGGGACTCAATACATGATTCATGATGAAAAAAAAAAATGAATTGAAAAAAATTATAGCAAAAACTTTAACCAACAAATAGTTATGGACTTTTGAATGATTAGATATGGGTCTTATTTTCAAAAGTTCTAATCTTGGTCATTTTTTATTGGATTAATATTTTTTTTCCTAACATGTATAATAAAAACATTTCTAGATGGGCATCCTTTCATATGGACTTTATTAATTGATTAATCACCACATAGGGCCCACTTAACATTGGTTTTTAACGTTTTTTTTCATTCTAATGTTAATTTTTTTCATTTATATGGACTTTTGGGAATGGAACTCTTGTCGCTTTTAAACCACCATAACTTGCATCTACCCATCATTTCCATTATCTATCGGTAAAGACTTATTATAAACTGACATTCTATTATAAACTCTAGTGCAACAAAATTGTTGGAGGCAACAAAATGTACTATACAATATTTGGGCATTATTCTCGAAATCCAACTCAAATTAAGCCAAGAAACAAATAGGCATTCACAACCGCAAAACAACACAATGAGAAAGCATCCTTAGCTTGGAAATCCTAATGTCCTTAGTAGTCTTGCCTTTCATCTAGCTCCATCCTTTGCATAATTCTTCACGATACAAAAGAAAAACAGAGAACATAGTACTAATCCCTAATCTTCAACACCATCTTAATAGCAAAATTATCCTTAGCAAAAAACCGCTCCATCAATCGTGCTTGAGTGAGTGACTATATGACAATATAGAAGTTGGTTTACAATGCCAAGACAACAACATTGAGTATCCCTGTTCACACAGAAACCCTAAATCCATATCCTTTTGCCACATCACAAGGTCCATTGGAAGTAAGCACTACTTTGAATAACTGGCCAGGGGGATATTGAAAAAACTCAATATCTGGCCAACACTGGTTGCGACTAGATTTGAAGCACAAGTCTTTAATCATCCGTCTATATTCATAACTACTTGCTGGCCTGAAGTTTGTGCTTCAAAGTTCCTACCCTTCCATTCTACACTTGAATAAATAACAACTTAAAAAAAAACCAAGTTAAATGAATAAACCTATGATACAGCTTAGCTTTACTATAAAGGGGAGGTTTAACTTCAAAATATAAAGGAAAAAGAGCAAAAATGGGTCCAAGTCCCTTGATAGAAAACCAGTTGCTCTGGGATCATTGTAACAACTGCACTTAGTGCAGCAGCTAACTAATTGCAGGGATCATGAAGTTTCACTTGTAAATGTGCAGCGGGTTGTTTACTAGAATCAAGCTTCACCTCTGCTGCACTGTTGCTGTTGCAGTCTAACTAACTAAGAGTGGACATAAAACTATGAAGCAAATGTGTGCAGCGGGTGGTTCACTCAAACCCATCACCTCTGCTGCACTCATTGCAGCTCGCCTGGCTACTTAGTAATTTTTTTTTATCACTCATGGCTTCACACTAAAACCTACTGATATCCATCCATATCCATTAACTTTCATCCATAATTCTGACTAGAGGTACAAGTCTAGCAGTTTTGATCTAGATCATGAACAGATGTGTCATTGATGGTTTAAGTAAATTATTATAGCTCTAGTTTGTCATCCATCCATCCATCCATCCATCATGCACGGAACTGGTTGCCTTCGAAGGTCTGTCCAAATTGCCAGTGAGCGAAAGCGGCGTTGATGGATGTGACTGATCTGCCATCGCTGGTGGTGACAATGAAGGACAAGGCTTGGCCGGTGAGACGAGTTCCGCAATTCCAGACTTGTCCCCAATTTCGTTTCATGGTTATCCACCCAGTTCTGCTTCCCTTGATGGACACCGCATGTACATCTCCCGCTCCCCCCACGTTGGTAATCAGAATCATGTTGAAGTATGGGTTTCCGTTGATTGTAAAGCGGATTCCTCCGCTCTTTACACATGCCACTCTGTAAGAAAAAATGATTAGATATGGCTAGAACCAAACATTGCAACAACAACTGATCCTTGTCAGTTTTTTTTCCTCTAATTCATTATACCTCACATAAATTTCTCTTGATTTGAATTTCCTAATGAGTCAATTAGCACGATTTGTCTTGCAGATTTTTTTTATTGGTGAAACTTTGCAAAAAATGAAATTTAAATTTAAAATCTCAAAGATTAAGTGATATTTTTTAGAGGCATTCAATCACCTTAAGTGAGAAAAAAATAAGTAAAAATTGATAGAATTCTACATTTGGTTTTTAGTGTGCATCCAAAAATATAGAAGGGTGAATAAAGATTTGTATTTCAGATTTAGTTTTAGAGCCAGATTTGGCAAATATCTTCCTATGGATGATAATCACTTTTTTTAACATCTACCTATGGATGATGACCACTTTGGCTACAAACAAAAATTCTTTAATAAAACATTGTTGCCATGATGGTCCTTGCTATGATTATCACAATTTCAAATGGCAAAACATTAGTAGATTTAAGATAAGTCTATAGGCCGATGAACTTGTCAATGGAGGGGCATTTTTTTGCCCTGTGCGGGCTTCTAGAGCTGTGAAAATGGTGTAAGAAAGCATCCATCAGCTGGATGAACGATCGAGGGCGTAGTGATTTGGTACCTTCTGTAGAAAACAGGAACAATGCCAGCGACTTGTTGCGCAAGATGGTTGAACATGGGCATGGTGAGGTCGAAATGCTGTCGAGGAGGGTTACACCACCCTCCGTTGTTGCTGGGGATGGACCAATTGGGCGGACAGAAGTTGGTTGCGGTGATAGTGATGATGGGATTCCCGGGATGACACCATCGCGGTTGGTTGCATCTGATCTGATAACAAGCTCCGCAAGTCAGCCCGTTGTTGAATAGTGCGGTACTTAGAGCAGCTGTGTTGATGCCGTATCCTTGTTGATATAGGTTTCCGTAGCCACATGCACCTCCTAATGCAGGCAAGAGTCGAAATCAATGTAAGAATTCCGATGAAGAATCCACATTGCAATGACCTTATAATCAGGAACTAGCTTAATTGTCCAATTCTTCCTATAAGATCTTATAGGTTGAGTAGCATTGCAAGGCTTCATTGCCTAAGAACGCTCATGTCCATCTAGAATCCTTTCAGACGATCACTTGCAAGGTGGTAAATCTCCTCTAGCAGAGATTAGCTCAACAATCTAGGCTGTAATTGCCTTGACGATATTCAGCAATATTGCGATATTCAAGAGTACCATATTGAAGAGAGAGAGAGAGAGATCTGATACCCATAGTGCCGCCACCATCAGATGCACCATAAAAGGTGGCATGGGCATTTAACCATACTGCTCCTCCTGCCCCATGACTCCGCTGCACAAAGAGAGCGAGGAACGTCGCTACCATTATAGTAGTCCGGACCAAAACGCCCGGATCAGCACCTGCCATGATCGACTCCATACTCCTGCAATGTCTGATCAAGCGCCAGCTGATTGTCAGTTCCGGACTGCGATATAGAAGAGACCCAGAAGAGATTAAACCCCTAGTTATCGTGAATGTCCCTAGTTGCACAGCCAGTAATTCGATCGCCTCTGATAATCATGATATGCAGACACACACATTTAGGTAGCTAACAGGAAATTACTCTTATGGGTGATGCTGGACTCCGATCAAAGCAAAATTTGCATACAGATGATCTGAAAACCATCCACAATGCGGGCTCGATTGAGAAAGAGGTCCGAAACCAAGCAAAACTAGTTAGGGATCAACTCACATAATATTGAAGCTGCTGCTGCTGCTTGAGAATCTCGAGAGAATTACAGTCTCTCAGAGCTGTCACACTGCTGCACTCAACAACACTTGAGTAATGAGACGACGGCTGATAACGAACTGCGGGAGTTGAAAGTGGCAGAATCTTTGAAGCAGTTGCAGGTACTTACCCACTTCAATATGCGCATCTCAATGGCTATATAAAGCCGCCTGCGCTCCGCAAATGACAAAAAAAACACAAAATAGGAACAAATCTCACGTGTGTTACGTCAACGGATTGTGCGGGAAGTGGCGAGATTGTTCAGCCGCCGGCTCTACCTATTCTATCACGGATCCTTTATTAAAGCCAAAAAAGAAAACCCCAATTCTGATCTTGCTGCTACCAAATTTTTTACTACTGGATCTTTTGAGATTGAAAACAAAAGCTTGAAAAAGGGGGGAAAAAAAAATAGCGACAAATCCATTCTACCAACCACCCTGTTCTTACAAATGGGTTGCTCGTGGCTGCCAGTGGCGAAAAGATCTTGAAGACGATGATCGCGGCTACCTGCTCCCCCTTCATTCACGCGAACGAAACACAAAGTCCTTTGGTGGATGAAGAATCTCACCCTGGATGAATGTGGTTTCTTTGTTTGGCAGACTGGTAGTATGACTTTCTGCTTTCACCCTGCTGCCCCTTCTATCACACGAACCAGACCAGATTATGAAACACTGAGTCCCTTCATAGATGAAAAAACTCAACCTGGATGAATATGGTTTCTTTGTTCGTCATACTTGTAGGACTTCTGCTCCCCCATTCATTCTCGTGAACGAGAGACTAGGTTATGAAACTCTTAGTCCCTTGATGGATGAAAAAACTCAACCTGGATGAATGTGGTTTCTTTGTTCGTCATGCTTGTAGGACTTCTGCTCCCCCATTCATTCTCGTGAACAAGAGCCTTTGTTATGAAACTCTTAGTCCCTTGATGGATGAAAAAAATCACTCTGGATGAATGTGGTTTCTTTGTTCATCATACTTGTAGGACTTCTGCTCCCCCCATTCATTCTCGTGAACGAGAGACTATGTTATGAAACTCATAGTCCCTTGATGGATGAAAAAACTCACTCTGGATGAATCTGGTTTCTTTGTTTGCCATACTGGTAGGACCGTCTGTTTTCCCTTGCTTCCCCTTCATTCATGCAAACCAGAACACATTATGAAACTGGTAGTGCACCAATGGATGAAAAAATCTCACCCTGGATGAATGTGATTTCTTTCTTCCTAGCCTTTAAGGTAATTGATAGGAGAGTGAAAGCTGCCGTTTTCATATGATTTCTTTATTAAAATGTGGCCGTCAAGTGGACCTATCAAGTGGTCGGACTCGTGATTGTAGAAAACCAGTAGTTGTTGGAGCAAGTTCTGCCATTAAAATATCATTTGATTGGCTTTCTGGGTACATTGAGTTATGGCAATTAAATTATTATGTGATTGGCAACTTAGTTGTTTTCAGAAACCTTTCACCACTCATTTAAACTATAACAAAAGGTGTCTCTATATATATGTCAAGTGATTTCACTAAATTTTAAATGAATTCATTGATCCTAGTGAACAAGATTTAGTAGGGATGCGGAGAATTTTTTGATCCAGCAGTGAATAGAGACTAATGGATTGCACCCGCATTTTGTAATAATGTTCAGAGTATGACATTTTGTGAGTTGAGAGGGTTTTGGTTGTAAAAGCCCAGTGGATGTCATTGGAGCAAGTTATGGCCATTGACATTTATATGATGTGATCGGGTTCCTCATCAAAACGAAGTCTTGTGTGATTGGCATCCTGCTGGTTTTCAAAAATTCTTCACCAATTATTTGAAGGCTGCATTTGTGGATGGATATGTGTAGGATAATGCCCAAAGCTGTGGGCATCACTAGAATAAGGAGGCCCACCCAATTTCCGTAATGCCTTTGGCTGAGGGCATTCCCCAACATAAAAAAACCAGCTATTTTATTTCATTTTTTTCCTACCTCATGAGTATCATGGGAGTTTTTTTTTTAATGATGAAAACAATTTTGAAAAATGAAATGGTAGAAGGTGTGGGTGTTCCATCTTGTGAAATGCCCTAAGGTTGTTTTGCTCTGTAGGCTAAGTGTGCATTCACATAGACTAAAAAAGTTTTAGTTGTTAGGTGACTTTAGGGATCGTGTGGAGTGCCACTTCCTGGCACCACAAAACTAATGCTACACAAGCCATAAGATAAGTTACAAAATTGTTGGTTAGGCTAGCTTCTTTTATTTACTCTTGATTGTCATGAATTGGTGCTATTATGGAAGCTCTAAAGGGATATTATTATGTACGTGAATTAATTCACCCTTCTCACTAGATACTTTGGACAATCTATTATCGATAATTATTGAGGCATGTTGTTTGGAGAAAGCTAAATTTTTTGCTGTAGTAATTTGTTTGACTCTTGCCAATTTTGATCCAGCAATCCAGAAATAACAAAGTGTCTTTTTGGACATAAATGAAGTTCAACTCTCAATTGGGCTAAATGTGAACATTCCTTTTTGGTTTTGACTTTGTGTATGCAACTACAATTGGCGGTTTGTCCTTATTAACCCCGCCTTGAATTTCGGTTTTCATTTGTAACTTGCTCTCTTTAGAGAGCCTATAGGTCAACCCCATTGTTGGTCCCGCAAAGTTCATGGGGGTTCTTCTTTGTCCTGCCAAGGGCATGATGAACCATGATAGGCTCCCAAGTTCATATTCTCGTACTATTTTGTGAGCGAGAAACTAGTTGTGGATAATGAGGTGGGAAAGTTGGAGGGGATGAGGAAGGAGGTGGTAAAGGTGGGAAGTAATGGCACTGGCTACTTCACTACCAAGCAAAACTCGCCACTAAATTAGCCCCCCAAATCAGGGGAACTGTTGCCGTCACATAAGGGTCATGAGAATTGCTCTCTGCATGGAGTCTGCACCTCTAGGCTATGTTTTAAAGAAAATTCCTTTACCTTGGTGAAACAAGAACTGATGTGCCTACTTTTGAGGGTATTAGGTGATGGTCCCTGGGAGGGCCCAGCTAAGTGGTGGGTGAGCAGAAGCTGGGACTGGGCAATGCCAATTTTGTGCCCTAATTGTTAGTGGTCACTTGGGAGAGATTCTTGCAGATCATTAGGAGCTATGTGGACTATTTGCTAAATCTCATGATGTTCTATGTATAGGTCACATGCTTTAGAAAGAGCAATTGACCCTAAGAAGCTTGGGGTGAAGGTGAAATCTCTTGTAACTGAACTTGGTCTTTGTTGTTTTGTTTAATTTCAAAAGTTAATTTAAGAGACATATGATGAATGTAAAACATGAATGATGCACGTATAAGTAGGATGAAATATTTTCATGTCGACAATCATTTCCAAATGTTGGGTGTTCTACCTTCATTTTTTTGGCTACTATTATCCTTGTGGTGGTAATTGTTGTGTAACTTTGAAAAAAATGTAAATCATAGACAACCTTGTGAGGCTTTCTTCAAAACAAATCTTAATTGCCCTCCAAGGCATGCAAAGCCTCTTCTTCAAATTTTGCTTCATGCATAAGTTGGTTTTTTTGTTGTCTTTACCTTCTTTGCTATCGAAGGTTGGTTTTTTTGGAACTAGATAGATGGTAACTCCTTACCAAGGAGTCAATCCTCTAGGTGTCTTTTCATAACTCTATTCCTTGAATTTTTCTTAGCCAAAGGAATGTGTTGATCATTCTCCTTTGCATCCAACCTTCCTGCAGTTGGTCCAATCTTCAACCATTGACAACAATACCAATGGAGAGTTTTCTAAAACCCTTCTTTTATCTCCAACAACTTGGATAGTGCTACATTTCCCCTTGTAGTTTGTTGCATGGTCTTCAAATACTTGCACCTACCCCATCCAACATGCCTTCCATAATTTGTTCCATTTGTTTTTAAATGTTCCTTGTTATTCATGGTCTCATGACAACTTTACCAAAATGAAAAGAAACAATGATTACTATTTAAAACCTATTTTTGTTCACAATAATTACCCTCCTTTTCTACTACATGTTTTTTTTCAAATGACCCTAATGAGTCAAATTTAAAATCTTGATTTTTGCAATTAAGGTTCTAAAGGTTAGCTATCTTTCCTAGATTGGTTTACCTTTTCGTCCCCTTACTTCCCAAGTATAGATCTTTAATGATTTACACTTTCACCGCATGGTTTTATTTTTGCACTTACTGTGGTCTAGACAAGAATTATCACCACTAGACAACTCCTAGAAATGAACTTCTATTCCTTTTTCTATTGCAACACACACAAAATTTAGAAGGTCAACAACAAGATTTTTTTTGAAACTTAAAGAATCCCAAAACAAATACCATATGCAAACTTGAAACCCCAACTAGAAATTTGGAAAAGAAATCCATGGTATGGTCACCAAATGTACTGCAAACCCCTAATAATCACAAACTAATTTGTTATGATTATCAAGTAAAACATAAATTAAAAAATATTCTATTCATACCTATGGGTTTGATTACTTCTAGAGCTTCAAAAAACACAAAATTATAATTTGTCTTGAAGGTAAAACCATAAAGAAAAACAAGATAACAAAAATAACTAATTTCATATGCTTGCAAAAGTTGATTACCTTCCTATAGTAGCATCTACATGAGGTATTTATATTTCAAAAGATAAAAAAAAAAGAAAAAGAAACACATAAACTACTTGTTGTCATTTAATTGAAGAAAAATCCAAAAAATGTAGATAATTAATTTTTTACACTACACAATTAATGATTTCCTTTAACTACTTGCTAAATATAAATGAAAAAAAAATCACATACACACATAAACTCTTCCTTTCCACATGCCATAAATGTCGTAACCCCACTTTGGGGCTAAGTGTGAGAATGCAACTCACACTCCCAAAAGTGGGAAAATGGAATCCGTCGGGACTCCCAAAAACTCAGAAGACGATTTGAGGGGTCAAATCTCTTCGCCTTGTTGCGTTCTTTATATCAATGGAAAGGCCTTGAAGCGTAGATGCCCAAAATGGCCTCGCATGGGTCATTTGGATATCTGAAGCTCAAGTTATGGGCAAAAGAAGGGCCGGGAGTCAAATTGTCAGTTTGACTCCCGACCACTAAAAGTCGGGAATTGACCTCTTCCCAATGTCGCCTCAAGGAGTGCAACATGGCGTTGAAAAGCTCTTTACAAGAGCTACAACTTTGGTTCAGACCTTGTCCCGATCTGAGTTTGGAGCGAGGAGCTATGGCCGTCCAAAGTCCCGGGACTCCAACCCGGGACAGTTTCGGAACTCCAACTTGGGAGTCCCGGGAAAAAGAGCCATTTGGATGTAGCCTTGGCGGAGAGCTGCAGAGTATACTATATGGGGGAAGGTGGTGGCTTCCCCCAAGTCCGGGCCGTGGTGAGTCTTGTGTGTAAAAGTGCTC
>Ga0116229_10001752_pt1 | contig 34492 bp, 19 predicted proteins | sample S1TSphgellanicum_3_FD_87313 | JGI IMG/M metagenome (GOLD analysis project Ga0116229, IMG submission 87313) | Host-associated microbial communities from peat moss isolated from Minnesota, USA - S1T2_Fc - Sphagnum magellanicum MG | ecosystem: Host-associated > Plants > Peat moss > Unclassified...
GAGACAGTATACAAATTTTTGCCACTAGTAAATCACTTGAGTTCCAACTTCCCTCCAAGGCACCGGTGCTGCAGCTGTAGCTGGACGAGTAGTACTTACTGGAGCCAAAACTCTAAGCTGATCCGAAGCTCATAGTTCAAACCCAGCCAACTCAGAAAACAAATCCATGTAGCGAGTCCCAGTATTACTAATAGCTCCTCATCAACCCCAACAACTAGAACATAATTGGAACCCATATTCTGATCATTCTAGCTTACTTGTGGACCACAACAAACTTGTATCAGGTACTTGTATCGGCGTACTCATAGGATTAAGCAGCAGCAGATGAGAGCCCTCCTGCAAGAGTAGAATCACATCATGCAAGAAGAGACTCGGATATCATGAGAGCTCTCCTCCTCCTCCTCCTCCTCCTCCTCCTCCATGGTTATAACTACTGCAGTGCACATATTGCTGCAGTACTGGCAGCTTGGATCACAATTAGCGATGTAAAATTTATATATAACACTCATCATGAGCAGTCCATCAGTACTAGCAACTAATTAATTCCTCCTCAATGTACCTATTCATCTTCAAAAAAACACTTTTCAGATCATGTTTTTCTTCTCTCGTAGGTTACAGTTTTTTACCTTCTTCACTAGTGTGATCAATACTAGTCCTGAGATTCATTGAGTTTGTTTCTGATATTGTTAAAATTATGATACAATTTCTAGCTGGAGCACTAATATTGGTTACATTTTTTTTTCCCCCTTTTTTTCCAGGGCCTCCATCTTTATACTTTAAACTGATTAATGGTGTCTGTCTGGCTATCTGAATCTTACTGACTTATGCCTCTCTGTCTATATACTGATTTCAATTCTTCAGAACATAGAATTGATTTTAACTTAGGTTTTCTTTTACCTTCACAGATTGATCTTGGATTGAATTGAGTTTGCTTCTGATACTAAGAAATTATGTACAACTTTGCAGCTGCATCACCACTGCTGATCCTTTTGTTTGCCCCCGAGATCATACATATTAAAAAATTATGGTGTAGACCTGTTTGTCTTAAGTCAATTAAACCCTACAAATTTACATACCTTCTACCTACATGAGGCTTATCCACCCATCTATTTCCCCCCCCCCCCCACAGACTTCTCTCTTTATACTCATTTCCCAATATTTAGGCAATGCATGATATGGTGTGTCGAGGGTGAACCAGCATGTACAATGCTACCATGGTAAAAATCCCAATGTTTTTTGGGTTGCTTCTAAACATTATAAATATCCCCTCTTTGAAATAAATCAGGGGACTTCCGAGTCCAAATTTAACATCTCCCAGGTTATATGTACCCTCTAAGAGGCCTCACTTGAGAAGGTGAAGGTGCTGGTTCACCCAAGGCATATGGTGTGTGACCTGCAACCTTTTTCTGGGGTCGTTGAATTCATTCCCAGCTTGATTATATCGAAGTGTGCAATACTGTTTTTTCTTCCCTGGACTGAATTTCAAAATGGGGTTTTTCCAATCTGCCCGATACCAAAAGTTGTTTTTGAGTCAGTCCTTCACAACAAAGATTTGCAACCTCCCCAGATGGTGGCAAATCACTTATCTTTAGGGAGGGGATTTGCGCCATAATTTGCTTCACCAGGAAAACTCTACAGGGGAATTGTGAGACCAATATTCAATGTTTCAGTTTAATTTCCCATTGTAAAATAGGGGGATCATTGTATTTTCCCATTGTTAAACAAATAACTTAATGGAAATTCAAGTTTTTCTCAACGTTGACCCATGGTGAATCCTAAAAAAGTTTGTTGTGCTTATTTGGAGATTTGAGTTTGCACCTTCTTTTTGGGTCATTGGATTATGTGGTTTTGAATGTGTAGGGTAAGTACCAAGAAGGGGACTGAAGAATGAGGGACCTTCACAAGATGGAAGCCCAGTGTTTGACCCTAATTCCCAAAGCAGCCCCATTCAAGTTCATTACCCAACATATAGAACCAGTGGAATTTTGTGTTTAGAAACAGACAGATATAATTCATTAGAGGAGCACCTTACTCTAGGTTTTTGGAGGAACATTATGCGGAAGGTTCCTCCTTTGTTAAGGTGGAAATTTTGCAGAGGGTAAGACACCCTTGACATACATTAAAAACATTCTAGGGGTTCTTTTCATACTACTATTGGACACCAATTCAACCCCATGTCAAATTCCTGATCCCCACAGCTAATTTCACTTTGCGCAGTAGTACTATTTTAATTGAGATATGAAAATTTCAAATCATTTGGGACAAAATAAAATAAAAATCTATTGCATTTGGGCCATTTTTTTCCATGAAAAATCCTTTGTATAGATCATTAAAATCATATTTGAAATTTGGCAAGAATCAACCCATAAAAACTCCACTGTTTGTAGCAACCCTACTTATCGTTGATTGCCACATTTGGGGATGATAACCTTAAAATGATGAACCCCATTAGTCCACAAATTCCACATTTGGGGTGAAGGAATATACCTAGCGATCACTTTGATGGAGTCTTCATGATTAAGGTTTTAGCTTCATTCTTGATTTTCAAACGCTTGCTTGCTAAGATGCAGCTTTTGTTCATCACTCCTTTAGTTGCTGAAGATGTAGCTAGGGTCTTGCGTGTTCCAAGTGCACCACATGAGGTGTGTATACTTCCTTCCTTATCACTCCAAGAGTGTATGTTTTATCTCCAGAAGGGCATTGAAAAAGATATCTGCTTGTATTTGTGACATAGTTACATTCAAGTTCTAATCTTCTAATTTAATGAAATAATGCGGTATCTCAACATGTTTTGTCCTTGCATGATACCTGAGTTGCCAGCAAAGTGCTATTACAATTTGATTAATGCAATTGGTTATTATGGGTGATTTTTGTTTTCAACAAAATCAACAAAAAAGGTTCCTGAAAGGTCCTCTTTTTGTAGCTCTAACCTTGAATGTTGTAACTTGTAACCTCTATTAAGCTAAAGTTTGCAACTCTATGAAATTGCTTACTCCAGTTACAAGAAAACAATAACCTGAAGTACATTACCTTGTATTAGTGTCTCCAAATTTAGCTAGAGTACATGTGTACCCTACTAGTGCTATCATTTTGCTCCTTTTCCATATTGCGTCTAGCTTTCACAATATAAGTTAAAACAGCAGTCGTGGATGTTTTGCAAGTACTTTAATATTCTTTTGAGGGTAATTTAAAGAATTGGACTTGGACTTGGGAGAGAAATTGAGATAATAGTTCCATTCCAAATGCATGACCAAATCAAGTGTACAAATCATTGCATACATTATGCAATCAATATCATTTTAGGTATGATTTCCATTTCAATTCTTTAATCATGTTCAATTTGTGGACTGATCTCAAGTGAATTTTTTTGTTTAATCAAGCAAAATTTGGTGTATCAAATCAACTTTAATCAACCATGGGTAACCTCTTTTAGGTATTCATTATATATCAAGTTTCTTATTTGATAGGTCATCATTCTTTCCCACTTTCCTTCTTCATCAAGATTCTACAAGCAAATGGCAAATGTTTGCCATTTCAAATTCCTAGAACCAATAATTTATTATTTTGATTCTTGATTATCATCTACTTGTTATTATTGATGAATACCCAACCATTAGGTCATATATTATTGTTATAAACTTGTTGTTTTGGTTTTGTGCTAATATAGATGTTTGAATGTGCTCTAATCACATGAAAACCCAACAATCCAATTTCCAAAAAAGTGTACAATACATGAAAGCCATGTCATGATATTTGCATTGTTTTTATTTAGTTTTTTATTATATCTATAATTTAGGTTACTATTATTTATGGATACACATAACAAATTTTTTACTTAACAAACACTACGATTGCAATCGAACAAGAAATTTACACAAGGAAATAAATGAAACACCTTACAATGTAATTAGAAATGAGAATAGATTTTTAAAATAAATAAATTATCAAATAATTTGTCTCCTATTACTTCTAGGGTTTTAAGTTTCTACCTTTTAAGTTAGATCTAGATTATTATACTTTTTGTGGTTCTGTTCAAAGATCTCCCATTTCTCACCATAAGGTCCATGCTATTTCTAGCATTAAGATATTTTACACCCAATTGAATGCATAGTCCTTGTCTAAAGGCATGGCTTAATAAATTCTGAACTTTTTTATTTGATCAACTTCATTATTTACTAGATGTGAGATCTTCTTCAATCCACATGTCACATAATTAGTTGGTTAAATTAATCTCAAGATAATTTTCTTTTTAAAAAAATTTAACACACCACTTTTCTTTTCTGTTTTTTTAGGGTAAAAATGGCTTGATGTATCATCCTACGTCGATCATCACATCAATGTTCACTCAAACATGTCAATTTCATTGATTAGGATGGATGTTGACCATTTTTTTTCAACAATCGAAAAATTTTAATCACTCAATTTTTGAATCTTTGAAATTGATGACCAAAAAGTTTTGGCCACTAAACTGAGTGATTGAAAAAAATTTGGTTGTTGAATTGGGCAACTGAAAAATATTTTTTCATTGCCCAAAACAATTTTGATAGTTGCCCAAAAAATTTCAATCATTCAACTAAATAGTGCATCAATTTTCACCATTGATCCAATGATTGAAGTTTTTTGCTTGTTGCCCAAACAATTTTGGTCATCATTTGGAAAACTTGGTTGTCAATTTTCCATTGTGAAACCAAGTGATTAAAAGCTTTTAGATATCAAATCCAATGATTGAAAATTTTCAATTGTTTACCCAATAGGTTTTTCGTTCTTTGATGTTTCCACTAATGACCGCATGTATAATTTTTAATCGAAAAATAACATTTTTGAGTGAAAGCACATGGAAAGTGAACAATTTTTTATCCACAAAGGTGATGTATAACAATTATCATAGTACATAATAAATTGAAATCTTAATGGCATCCTTTGGTTATTCTAAACACAAGTAAAAAACTTAAAAATTTGTATAACTTTGAAATTCAAAATGAACTTTGAATCAAAGTTAATTTTGATCCAATAGTTAGATGAAAAGAACAAAATCAATGTATATAAAGTATATAACTTGCATTTTCGCAACAACCATAAGGTCTCATGTTTGTGATTCATAAAAAATTACCAAAAAATATAAAAATGAAAAAATAATGCAATATTGAGTTATAAAATCTTCTCTTTTTTCATATGATAATGGTTTTGCCTTTAAATTTTTTTAATATGCCTTTATTTTATTTTTAAATGCAATTTAAATGTATTTTCAAGCAAAAAAAATTAATTTTAAAATGATCCTAAATTTAATTGATATATATATATATCATACACTACAAAAAAACATTCACCCAAAAATTCCACCCCACAAACTTGGTTTTGAAGTACATATACAATTTTTCAAACTTTACGATGAGTTTTATTTTGTCACAAATATAATCCATATGTTCAAGTTTTTCATTTTTTTTTAAAAATTTAAATAATTGATTGGCTTAAGTCTAAATTTCATTAAATATAGTTCAAACAAGCAAAAATGATCCTAGATGTGATGTCCATATGTTACCCAAAAAATAAATTGCAAAAGGATTATATTTGTGACTACAATTTTAAGGGGTTTTAGTACGTTTTCACCATTTTGGTGTATTGTTTTCAACCACTAAATTGAGTCTCCTCTTTGTGTAGTTTCATCAATAATTTTGATTTGTTAATCAACTTGCTTGCAACTAATGTTTGATAAATGTTGAATTTTTTTTAATTCGATTTCTAAATAAAATTAATTTGGTAAGCTTGGAAGTTTGATTAGATCTTTTTCTTCCCATATTTGAACCTTCTAAAACTCATCTAATATATGATTTCAAGTCACCCTCTTCAACTGAAAAATGTCATATATTGTGAATATCTTCATTAAAAGGCATACCTAACCATAATTTTTTTTAAATCATTAATTTTTATTTGAGGATTATCAATGTCCATTAGCATCCCTTGTTAACATTTTGATGTGATCACTTCAATCTATTATTTAGATCATTTAACTTCCTTCTTGGTTTTTTCTTTTTTCTTGCGCCTTTTTAAAAAAAGTTTTGTCTTTCAGACAAGGTATTGTAACCAAAAAGGGGTGAAAGAGAACTTATGTCCCTTCGCTTGCCTTTCTTTATATTATAAAAGAAAAGGAAATTTTCATTTTATAGCCTATTTCCCTTTTTTGGAAAGAAAGGTGCAAAAGGAATAAAAGGGAAGCATAGATGATCACTACAATCTACATTTTGATGATGCCATTATTTTCATTATTTTTTATGATTTATAATTTCAAATTGAAATCTCCAACTATTCACATGAATTTTTGGACCAATCACATGTTTCATGATATTTATAAGGTGACCTATCAATATATTTGATCAAAAACATAAGAGATAATTATAAATTATAAATTTAATAATTATTATAATTACACAAAATTTCACTAATATAAATGTGAACTTTTCAAAATCTAAAAAATCAGCCACCTAACCATTTTTTACCTTGCAAGGCCTAAGTGAAGATAGATCACAACCTATAGATAACTAAAATATTTCTTTATTTTAAAATAAATATTCACTTCAATCCATTCACATCAAGATACCCCTTCAAAAGCCAAAACCAAGATACGCAAAATATACTCATCCTATTGGAATTCTAAAAGCTTTGCTAGTCCCTTAAATTTTTCATCTCCTCATCTTTTTCATCAGCATCACTCACCACTACCTAATCAATTCTTCCCTAGTAGAAGATGCACTTCACATTCATTTTACCAAAGTTATACTCCTTCAACCTTGTTCCAAAACCTTCTCAATTCCCAAAGCTTCACATTCAAAACACCAACTAATACTACATACTACATTCATTAAGTTGTTGATGTTGCCATACCATAAAGATTACCTCCAAAAAGTTCCCAAAAACTGGTAGAAATAGTAGTAGAAAAAAAATGTTGTGTTTGGGCACTACCCTTTTAACAACAAAATTGAATGTCTAAATGTCAACTTCATTTGGCGCTATAATGCAACAAAATAGCAAATCAAAACAATGTCAAATTTTCATTGTTACCATAGCATTGGAAGCTTTGGGACCATGCAAACACTTGATCAAATCATGTCCAATGTTCGGCAATGATTTACTTTTATGAAGAATCTTTAATTCTTGTTCAAAAATAGTTAAAATGGTTTCAATTTTAGTTTGTTCCAAGTAATCTGAACCAAAATCAGTGGTTAAGTAGTAGTCCACCTTCAATTAACCCTCTATTCTTGTCTTTCTTAATTTAAAAAATTGTCAAAAGTATCAGTTCCCATTCCAGTTTCAGTTCCACAAATAAATACAAACTGGCCTCCATTAAGTGATTAGATCGGTGAACTAAAATAAAATCAATTAGTGAAGGATATTACGAAACTGAAATTCCTCTTATAAATGATATTTATCAAGTAAAAAAAGTTAATGTTTTGGAGTTAAGATTTTGAACCAAAAAAACATTAATGTGTGATAAAATTATGTCGTTTATTTTGGTTTTGGCTAGCAATGTGCATCACAAAGTTATGAATCTTAATTAATTGTACCAATAATTTAAGCATATCACAACAACCATGCTTGAAAAGTTAAAGGCCCTTTCCTTAATTGTAGCAATGTCAGATGTGTCCATACCATCACAACGAAATGCACATAAAGTGCTTTGGGAACTTCAATGTAATTTTCGATATTAACAGATTAAAAAAAAAATCTTTGGATGATTGGCTTATCACAAATGTTTAAATGTCTCTAAACAATTTTTTATTTTTGAAAAATTATTAGATATCAGAAATCTAAGGCTATCATTCTGGAATTTAGGGAACGACATCCATGAACAAGATTTTTATCAAATTAGAGAGGTTATCAATTTTGGGATGACTATTTAATGGGGTCAGAGTAAATAATTAGGAACCCAATTATAATCATGTTCTGAAAATAATTTGGTTCTTTTCTAGTTCCAAAAATAAAACCCATTTGGTTTGGTTTTTATTACACGAAATCAATAGTTCAAACCCAACAATCCAAGTAATTGCCCAACATTGGTTGTGTCCAAATAATTTACAAGTTTCACATCAAGGGATAGAATTACTTTACTATTGTCAAATAAGTCGTATGAGGCATATTGCTATGATGTGGACAAGCATGTAACAATTGTGATATATGTGTGTGATAATAGGGTGGGGGCATTCTTAGAATAAGGGGCTTAGGACAAGAAGGTACTGATGTCTCCACTCTTCACCCCAGGAGGCAGCCCCAATCTCTTGATGGATACAACTATGAGCTGCAAGTGGATTGCATCATCGTCTTGTCAAGCACATTCATGATCTCCATGATTACTTTATCTACCTAAGTTTCAACTGTAGTCAAACTAATCCAATACGGGAGTTTTACTCACTATCCAGAAATAAAGTATTCATGTATGTAGATGTGATTCCTCTGAATAGAAGCCTCCATTCAAGCCAGGCTTATACTTATACAAGATTGAATCAATATATTGCAGCACATGATGATCATACTTGGCAGAATCAAACAATTTGTTGCTTTGAATATGTAAGTTTTCAATATATACAACAAAAAGTATGAAAAAGGTGATGAGAAAGCACATTTTGTTTGCAGTGTATTTGGAACATTAATAATGTCTGGGGTAGCAAATTATGTCATTTTCTTGACCACATTATGACATAATTTTCCAGTGACATAATTTTCCAGTGGTGGTCATACATTCATAATAGTGACCAAAATCTCTGTTGAACATGAATTTTATTTTAACTGCTAAATTTGCAACCCCAGACCTTAATGTCATGGAATGGTCTTGCCTTTGCCCATTATGTTGTGTACGCCACCAAGCTTGCCCTGAGCTTTCCCATTTAAAGACAAATATAATCAAACACATAATGCTAAGGTCAAAGACCCCCAAGTAAATGCTAACAGCTCATCTAGCACCTTACTCAACATAATGGGCAGGGGCTTGACCATTCCATAGCATATTAACATCATTCATTTCAAAATATTCAAATTCAGCTTTGTTTTGATTCCAATGTTTTGCAATGGTTGGATTTGTTCTTCAATAAAACAAGCTCCATGAAGTTCCACATGACAAATTTGAAGTTCTAATTATGCATGAAAGGCCATTATGTCATGGCATTTTACACATGTTGTATTTGAATTTCAACTGATCAATTGTTGTAATTCAAATACAACATGTGTAAAATGCCGTGATTTCATCACTTTGAAGAAATAAAAAATGGTGCCATTGCTTTTTATGAGTAGTATTCAATTTGGCCCTTTACTCCCTTCTTTTGGGATTGCCCCACTAGGTAAGTAGATGGTTTATAGATAGGTAAGGGCCCTTTTTACTACCTACCTACTAACAACCTGCTAGTGAGTTGTTAGAAGCTAGGAAGTAATAAAAAAGCAACTGAGCTAACCAACATGGTTAGCTAGGGAACTGGAATCCAACAGAAAACTGTCTCCTGATCACTTGCCATCCATCCTTCGCGCTCGTGGGTTCTGGTTCACTGTGGCCAAGCCTGTTATGAGTTATGACTTGGTTGTGAATGAAACCCAACTCAGTTAACAATGGGTGGGATTCACCTTGGTAACCTACCACATTAAGGATGAGGTTTGTGGGTAAGATAATAGGATGAGTGCTGGAAGTAGATACATGTAGATGTATGGTACCTTGGTAAGGGCTAGCATGTTGTTAATGGGCACATAGTGAAAACAGAAACTGAGCTAATTACCATCATTGGCTAGTGATTGAGGGCCAAACTCACATCATCTTTTGTTTGTGGTGAACTTTTGCCACTTGTGACCTTAAAAAGTGGCTGAGACTTATAGAAAGGATTGTTTTTGGAAAATTTGGCCCAAAGTCACCATATTAGGAACCATAGGTTTAGTTTGTTGCCAAAACATGGTGAATTTCCACAAAAAAATCTATGTTCCCATGTGACATGTATAGCCAAATTTGGCTAAGTCCTCTTTTGAATGATTGCCACTTCACCTACCTCAAAAAAATTGGAAAAAAAAGTAGGATGGTCTAGGGGGGTAGGTCACCAAGGTAGAACCTTCATAACTCAGTTGTGGTTGGATGAACCACAACTGAGCGATAACTGGTTTACAAGTGGATGGTGCATTGGTAGGTGCTGGGTCACATAATCCCCCATGGACCTCAAGAGAGCTCTTCAAGTCAGAGAATAAGTAAGTGTCCATGGTTTATAATGGGGTTATTAGCCCAGCAGGTTTGAAAATGGTGACAAACAATTTTGGAAATAGAAATTTCATATAGCCAATGAGAAGGCTCAGCATGCACTCAAGGGGACTTAGTTTTTTCCTTTAGGTTTTTTTTTGGGGGGTAGAGGTTTTTTCTTTATTTTTTGGTTCCCAATGTGTTAAAAGTACATTCCCATCAAGTTTCCAAGGGGTTCTCATCATGTATACCAAGATATTCCCAATAGCACCTCAATTGTATCCCGTGTTATTTGGCTAGAGTTCAACTTCTATGTATCTAAAGTGTAAAGGGGTCACCAAAGGGAAGCATTTCTATGGGCTTTTTTGTCTGACATAATTTCGCTACTTTTGATAAAGAAATTGGGAAAATTTTGGAAATTTTTTTTGTCTAAGTGAAATTTTGATTAAGTGTTGAACATTCCAGAAAAATTGGTGATGGGCCAATCAATGTGGCTCCTCCTAAAAAGAAAAAACAGAACCGAACCTTCACCCCCCACCCTGATTTTGCTATTTGCCAAGTTGACATTTCTTGTTCCTTGGCCCCAGCCCACACAAATCCCGCAAGCCCCACAACAAGCAACTGCAGTCCATTGAATAGGCAATTCTAAGTGCAACATTTTTAAAATTATAATAAGTCAGGAGAACATATTTTATACAGGTTTTTTTTTTTCCAAATTCCTCAAGTAGGTCTAGTGGCGAGGATTCTCACTATTAATTAGCATCAAATGGCGACCTAGCAAGTGCCTAGGTCTAGATGTGACTAATTTAATCATTTTTTATTGGAAAAATGATGTTAAAAATCCATTAAAATCATAAATACGTCATGCTTTTCTCAATTTTCGAAAAATAATCGCCAAAAATTTGTGAAAATTCACCAAAAAGAAAACATGATACTATATGCCGGTACGTGTGGAAATAACATTAAGATACTGACCAATAGCATGATTTTGATGACCCCAGACCCACGCCACCCCGCACACCCCACCTCACCCCCACCGCATCCCCCAGGCCCCAAGATCTTGAAATACACATGAACACGCAAAATCTATATCTAGGTTGGTACCAACTTTCTCTGCATAGGTATATACCCATGGTACTTTAGTAACTTTCACACATGTCTGTCCAATAATTAATTAATCAATTTTGAAATTTTCATTCCAACAAATGGAATATTCTTGAAGACTCGATATTTTTCCTTCACAAAATTTTGTTTGAAATTTAGATTATTTTTAATGTTCTTAACGTATCTGAAAAAATAATATAGTTAGGTGTCAAAGATGTCAAGGTACTCTCTACTTATATAAAAAAATGGGTGTTCGCACATGCTTGATTCCATAATTCAGGATTGGTGAATCCTCCAGAATGTTTGCTCTCATCAACAAACTATGCGAAAATTATGGGCTAAAACTAATTTAATTGGCCCATTGCTCCCAAAAAAAAATGAAACTGTGAAGGCTCCTCAAAATAGAAGGTTCTGTTTTGATGTATATAGGTGAAAATGCCAAAGCATATGGGCTAAAAGTGAGGTGTTTATATGAAGAACATGTTGAAGAACACATTGTGAACTCGGGGAACATTATGAAAATTCATTAGGAGCTTAAAAGGAACATTGTGGGAACACATTAAAAAACAGAAAAAACTGAAATAAAATCCTCCTTATTCCTCCCTAACCTAAAAGGAATAAAAGCAAGGCACCTTGGGCCCCTTTATTGGCTGAAAGGAAAATAAATCCTCCCCCCTCACCCGCTGCCCCCAATAAAACTTGCATGGAAAGTCCAGTGTTCAGTGTCCACTGACAGTCCACTCTCCACACCAAATACAACTTGAGAAAAAAAACCTCCCTTTCAACCTCCCAACCCTAAATCCAAAACTTAAAAGGAAAAAAACCAAGGCACCTTGAGAGCATGATTGCACTTCCCATTGGCTTGATGAATTTATCTCTTCAAGAAGGTTCGTCACAATTTTCACCTGGACTAATACCCATCACAACAAACACCCCACGTATATAGGTGAAAAGGGGAGGATTTTGGGCAAAACATATGAAATCAGGTGCTATTGGGAACATCCTTGGGGGACACATTGAGAATTTGGGGAACAACTTGGAGAAATGGTAGGAACACATTAGTAACTCAAAAAAAAAAACGTCTCCCCCTTACCCCCACAACCCAAATTAAAATATTGGGGCCCCTAAATGGATGTTGCACCTTCCCATTGGCTGCATGCAATTTCTATTTTCAAAATTGTTAGTTACATTTTTGGTCTAGGCTAATGGCAAGGAAATAAATTTGGGGACATAGTCACCTCTCCTATTAATTAGATGAGGTGCCTCCCAAGTTCTTTACTTTTCTTTTTTTTTTTGGCGATGTGCCAATTTGATTGGCCCATCACTCCCAAAAAAAACAACAATGGAGACTCCCCAAAATAGAAGGCTCTATTTTGAAATATACGGTTCCTCCCCTTTTGCCCACCTATATAGATGAAAAGAGGACACCATTTTCCAAGGCATATGGGATAAAAGTTGGTAAACCCATTTGGGACTTTGGGCAAAATATATGGTATTAAAGCAAGGTGCTACTTGGAACACCCTTGGGGAACACATTAGGAACTTAAGAACCCATTGGGCACTTGAAGGGAACAAAGGGAAAATGAAAAAAATCCTCCCCCCACCCCCTCTACCCAAAACTTAAAAGAAAAAAAATCAAGGCACCTCGAGTGCATGCTTCCGCCTACCCATTGGCTGCATGTATTTTTTATTTCCAAAACTGTTGGTCGGCATTTTTGGCCTAGGCTAATGGCAGGGGGAAAAGATTGATCAAGGAAGAAAAACAAAAAACAACTCCCCCTAGAAAAAAAAAACTAAGGCCCATCATGAGTGCATGCTGAGCCTTCCCATTGGTTGCATGAAATTTCTATTTCCAAAATTGTTCATCACCATTTTGGGCCTGGGCTAATACCCCCATTATAAACTAGAGGTACTTTTTGTTTTTTTGTGAACCCTGCGAAACTTTATTTATAAGCACACCACATATTCAAAAAATGTTTTTTTTTTTGTTTTGTTTTGAATTAACACAAGACTCAAACCATGGAATTGGGCTTTAGATTCAGAATTGAATCTAGAATCACAAAAAAGAAAGAAAGAAATCCTTAAACACACATATAGGTTCAGATTCTTTATAGAATAACAAGTCAGTAAACCCATTTTGTTAGGGTTTTCTTTTTTGTTTCTGGATTGCAGTCCAAAAGGGCAAAAGTGAACATGATTAAGAACCAAAAATAGATTGTCGCCTACTAAAACCTAGGAAGACAAACTTTGGCAAGAAATGGATGAATGAAAATAAGCACCCTTATTCTCTTAAACATAAAAGGATGAAAGGGGACCATACGGATGAAAAAGGTTATCATGCCATCCAAGATTCTATGGAAGGGAGGAATTTGGGAAGGGGGGTCGTGGGGGATGAGGAATGGAGGATGTGGAAACTCTAGGGTTTTAAAGACCTTAATTAAAATTGGTCACTTATTAGATGTGTAAGGAAGCTCAAATATTTGAAAGGTTGAGTATAAAGATAAATTACTAACTATTAAATGGGATTCATTCTAGAAACATGTTGACAAAAAAAAGGCTAATAAACCTATGAAAGGGGTGAAAAAAGTGATTAATATATTAGTAAAGATTATAAGCATAGCAAGAATGAAGTTGCTTATGCTTCCAAAGGCAAAGAAACCTGATCATTTTGCTTGTAAAATGGGTTTATAGACTAGTTGTAATAAGAATATTTTGGCTCTATTTACAGTTGGCCACAAGAATATGCAAATCTAGAATCTAGGTAATCACAAGGACCTTCATTGTGTGCCTCCACTATATTGGTTTGTGCTCATAATCAGGAGCTATTGCCAAGTGTCCACAACAAAATCTTGAGGTGCACATGAATGTTCCTTCAGTAGGGTAAACTGGCCCATCACCAAACACAGGCCAGTCACCTAACACTCACGTAGTGCCATCATTGGCCTGTGTTAGGACAAAAAAAATCCTCTAGGTGTTGTCTTTTTATCCCATTACCAGGTTGAAAAAAAAAGTGTTTTAGGTTTTTCATATTGATGACTATCCATCAAATTTTAGTGTTCGGTACTAGGAGTTTAGGTGGGCAAATTTGTAAAAACATTGAATAGTTTTACATGAGATTATCATCAAATTTTAGTGTTCGGTATTAGGAGTTTAAGTGGGCAAATTTGTAAAAACATTGAATAGTTTTACTTGAGATTATCATCAAATTTTAGTGTTCGATATTAGGAGTTTAGGTGGGCAAAGTTGTAAAAAAATTGAATAGTTTTATATGAGATTATCATCAAATTTTAGTGTTCGGTATTAGGAATTTAGGTGGGCAAATTTGTAGAAAATTTGAATAGTTTTACATGAGATTAGTTTGATGATAGGCCATGAGATGATTTTTGTTATGCAAGGGGGAGTAAATGAGGGGTACTTTAAATGTTTGGTTATGGGAAAAAATGGTTCAATTTTACATTGGCCCCAAGTTTGGGTGGGAACCAATGTTTGGTGATAAGCAATTTAATTGTACACTAAATTGAGCATAACTAGTTTGGTGATGGAGTGCAAAGGTCATGTTAAATATAGCACACAACTAGCCATAAACAAGGATTAAGGCTTACAAGAATCTAATGAAAGAATATCAAGTACACATTACGCATTAATAAGGGAGGAGCTTCCAATTTCCCCCCAAATTCAAGCACATCCCATTCCTGCCAAAAATAACTTGCTCACCAACACAAGGCTATGATGCAAGGTTTGGATTCACAATCCTATCTTTCAAATTCACAAGCAAAACTTTATAAGCATGTCAAAGCTTCCAAATTGTGAAAGAGATAGTTTGAAATCCTCCATCAACATTTTGAAATCATGTGGGTTAGACTAGCAAAGGCCAAGTAACATAGGAATTGCAAAAAGTGTTAGATCAAAAACACAAGTCCTAGCTTATCAACTAGAGCAAGGAGGCCATTTTATAGTAGCCAAAAATAGCTACAAGCATTAAAGGTAGATCATCAAAATCTTGACATTACAATAGCCAAAAAGGATTTAGAAAAGCTTGAACATCAAGGAGTAGATTCTAATGTTATCAAAGAAGAGATACAAACTGAGGGTTTAAGGGTGGATATAGAAGGAAAACTAAGAAAGCTCACAATAGATCAACTTTACAACACCAAGTTCAAAAAGTTTTTGTTTTATCGTTGGGTGCAAAGTTCTATAATTTGTAAATATAATCTAAATAGTCATAAGAGAGGCAGATTTTATCCAACTCCAAGAAATCATAGTTTGTTATACACACCTATTACATGCACAACAACAACAACAAACCAAATTTTAGTTTGGAATGAATTTGAAACATTCTATGTTTTGATCATTTCTTCACAACAATTTGAGAGTTATGCATTAAAAACATATCCTAACTTGTCCTACTTCCTTGAGAACTAGGCAAAGTACACAAAAGTTTAATTTTGTACCTCTTGTAGGGTTAGATAGGACACCCCCAACGTGTTGGAGGTTGGGACTAAAGGGATTTAAATCATGATGATCGATGTGCCTTGTAGGAAGCGAACTAGATTATAGGACCAACCAAGTTGAAACCAAGAGAATGTTCCACCATCTTTTGGCAAGAATTAGGCAAAAAACAAAAAAAAAGTTAATAGATGTAATCCTCTATTCACTAAAGGAAAATGGACCAATGAACAATTGGAGGAGGCCATGGATGTAGTGGAAAATGGGACAATATTTTTGAAGAGGGCAAATAGGTAGTGGAACATAATTCTAACTTCATTCTTTAATCACTTGTATGGTAAAACAAGGACAAGGAAACCTGGACCTACAAGCATACTAACACTAGAGGAAGATCAAGTTGTGGTTGCTTGGGTTTTGTCTATGTAGGAAGTTGGGATGTTAATTAACTTGCAATAATTAAAAATGAAAATGAAACTCTAAAACAGACAAGGCCAACACCTTTTCGAGAAGGAGTACCAAAGAATTCCTAGTGGTATTGGTTCAAAAGGAGGCATTCTGAGCTTAACATTCATCAAGCTAAAAGACTAGATGTAAGCCAAGCACAAGGATTGATAATTCAATCATGCCAGAACTTCTACCAAAATTTACAATCCTTTTACAACAAACGCAACTATGCTACAGATTACATCTGGAATTCTGATGAAACAAGCATCCAAGCAGGAAGACAATCATGAGCAACGGTTTTGGCAAAATGAGGTTCACAACAGGTCTACAACACTATACCAAAATCTAGGAAATGGTTAATTATTAGTTGTGTTGTTAATGTTGCAGGAACAACATTGCTAGGATTTTACATATTCAAAGGAGAAAGGATACATGATGACTACATACAACTCTACAAACCAAGAACTTATATGGCTATGCAATCAAAAACATGGATGATTAGCTTTCTTTTCAAAAAGTTTTTACCTTTTTTCAAAAGGTTTATACCATGTGAAATATCCCTAACAAATAGGCACCTACTCATCTTGGATGGGCATGGATCCCATGTGACCCTTGAAGTAATGAAAAAACTAAAAAGTTTAGGCCCAACATGATTACTTTACCTTCATATACATCTCATGCACTTTAACCTTTGGATGTGGCTTATTTTAAGCCTTTCAAAACTACTTTCAGAAAGGAAAGAAACATAACAATGGTTAAGAGGAACTATACAAAACCAAACAAGGTAACATTAGCAAGTTGTGTAAACAAAGCCCTAGACCAAACACTTACAAGAAAAACTATCATGTCAAGGTTCAAAGGTACAAGGATTTCACCATTGAACCCTAAGACCATGGATGTAAAAATTAGCCTTAGTACTATATACACATTACAAAATTAGGCCAAGGAGGAAAAACAGTCAAAATAAGAGGATGGTGAAAAGGAATGGACAGAACATATACTTGCAAAAGAACTCATCAACATAGGTTCCAAAGCAGAAGTTACAACTGTTGGTCTATCTAAATATCAACCTAGGTATTATGTGAACATGCCCAAAATTCCTACATCACTAACCATGCATTTGAAAACATGGTGGAAAATTTGGAGCAGCCTTCATTAGATGAAGCTACATAATTTTAAAATCCTAAAAATTCAATTCAAGTGGCATTAGCAAAAGGTTCTTGTGATTTGTTATCATTGCCACATTTGTTTGTAAAAAGGACCAAAGGAAGAAAACCATTAATAGATTATTCTCAAAATCATGTTGTGACTTTAGAAGAATATTTATGTGACAAAAGGCAATGGATAGGGAGGCAATAGAACAAATTAGAAAAAACAGAAGGAAAGAAAGACAAGAAAAGCAAGCAAGAAAAACACTTATAGTGTTGACTATAGCTAAAAGACTAGCTATAAAGGAACTTGCAAAATAGTAAAGAGCAAATTTCAGTGTAGCTTGGTCATCCTTAGCAATGAAAGAAGCAAGAGATAGATTTCATTACAAGTTCAAGGTGGGTCTATGAGCTCACCCCTGTGGATATAGGGGTGTGAATCTTGTTCAACAACCAAAGTGTAAAAACAAGCTCAACAACAAGCCATGGTTTGAATGCGAGCTAGAAGGGGAGTTGCACCATCCCTATAACAACCTCAAACATACAACTAAAGTTAGAATGGGTGGAGAGAGGGGGGGGGGGGGTTTGCTACTCAATGAAATAGAACAAAATAAAATAAGGTGATAATGAATATTAGGGGGTCGAATTAAGCATGAATAAGAAGATTAAGAGGAGCACATGTTATTGAAGGTGAACAAGGAATAGGTGCTAAGGATTAGGAAGAAAGGAATAATAGTTATTGAGGATGAACAAGGGGAAGAAAACTACTACTGAAGATCAAGAATAAGAAAGCATCAACTATTGGGAATGAATAAGGGGAGGAAAACTATTGCTCAAGATGAAAAAAAAAACAATATGAAGAAGAATAAAACAATTGTACTATTGGGAATGAACAAGGGGAGGTGAACTATTGCTAAGGATCAAGAAAAAAAGATCAACTACAACAATAGTTGTTGGGGATGAATAAGAAAAAAAATATTATTAAGGATAAAGAAAAAGAGAATTTAACAATTACTAGGGGCAAACAAGAACAAGAGCTATTATTGAAGATGAAAAAGAAGAGAGTAGCTACGGTAACAATTATTAAGGATGAACAAGAAAAGAAATATTATTGAGGATCAAAAAGAGAGCAACAATAACATCTACTAAGGATGAACAAGAAAAAAAACTATTGTTGAGGATTAAGAAAAAAAAAGCAACAATGGTAGCTACTACTAGGGATGAACAAGAAAAAGAACTACTATTGAAGATGGAAAAAAAAGAACAATTGCAGTAATGAAGCTATTGTGAATGAAAAGAAAAGGAGCTGCTACTAAAGATCAAAAAGAAAAAAGTAGCTACATCAACAACAATAGTTATTAGGGATGAACAAGAAAAAGAACTACTATTGAAAAGGGGGGGGAAAAAAAGTTGTAGCAATACAACTGTTACGAATGAAGAAGAAAAAGAACTATTTTTGAGGATCAAGAAAAAGAGAACAATTATAACAGCTACTGCTACAAATGAACAAGAAAAAGAGTTATTGCTAAAGATAAAAAATAAGAGAGTTGTTGCGGATGAACAAGAAAAAAACTACTTTTGAAGATTAAAAAAAAAAAAATTAACAATTGTTGTAGCTATTGGGGATGAAAAAAGGGAGGATCAATTGTTGATGGGATCAACAAAAAGAAAACAACAATTATTTGGGATGATTAAAGGGAAGAGCAATTATTGCTACTGAGGATCAATAAGAGGAGAAAAATAACTACAGTAGAGAAATAATAAAGAAATCAAAAGGAGGGTGAAAGCACACTAAGGGTGAACCACTTTTGTTCAAAAAGGGTGTTGTATAACAAGTATTATAGTACACAATAAGTTAAAATCTTGATCACATTCTTTGGTTAACCTAAACACAAGAAAAAAAACTTTAGAATTTGCAGAATAACATTTTGGAACTCAAAATTCATTTTGAGTCAAAATTAGTTTTGACCCAACGGTTAGAAGAGGAGGATTAAATAAAATCAATGTACACAAACTATATAACTTATAATTTCTCAATAGCCAGAGGGCCTCATATTTGTGATTCATGAAACATTACCAAACAAAAAGAAATTGAAAAAATAATGCGATGCCTATCTATAAAATCTCCTCCTCTTTGATATGGTAGTGGTTTTTTCTTGAAAGGAAAATATTATTATGCATTCATTGGTAAAAAAAAGCAAAAAAACACATTTTTTGAATGGAATTCCATCCAAAAGTTTTAAATTTCTAAATTTTTATAAATTTAATTAATGTATATCAATATCATGCACCATAAAAAAATTCACCCTAGAATTCCACAACCTTGCTAAATTTTCAAACTTTAGTTCTTCAACAACCCACCCCTAAGAAGCCACCAACCTTTACTTGGATCTCTAAGACAATAGATTATTATTTTGAAGCTACTAGAATTTCTTTCTCTATAGAAGAGGACTTTATAGGGGTGGGGGGATTTGAATTTTTTGCAAGTTTCATAAACAAAAGAGGATGAAGAATCCCAACTCTCTAGTTTCAAATTTAGAGAATTTAGAGCCATAAAAGCCTTAAAAGAAAGGATATTGCACATTAGAACTTCCTTACATTTTTTGGGAAGTTGTCAAGTTCCAAATACCTTTCAGTACAAAAACAAGGAGATGTAGGATGTTCCTTGTCTTCATTTTTCAAATTTTGATGAAGAAGGCAAGAAGTTTTATTTAACCTTAAAACACACCTCATTGGGTAAACTTAAAGCAGTTTTAATAACCCAACTTTTGATAGTTGAAGGCACACAAGCATGGACAAAGGAGGAAGCAAAGGAATTAATGGTCAATGAGACATCTTTACCATTACGAAAGGTAATGGTAAATGCTCACAACCATAACAACCCCCTTGAAGCAATGGGAAGATGTAATTTGGTACTACAAATGGGTAGAATTAGATGCAAAATCTAGCCACTATATATGCATTGCTTTTATCCCAATTAAAGCAGTTAACTTAGTTTTGCAATTAAAACAATGGATAATTCATGGGATATAACTAATGAAAACATTCATTGCCAAATGTTGTCACAAATGACAAAAATGGGAAAGCTAAATTTGATTGAAGACATTCTTTTTTTATTGGCCTTCATAAGTTTTCTAGGAGAAAACTTGATAGACCCGGACCCTTTTCCTCCTAAACCCAATAACAAAAAAAGAAAGGAACTTCATCAATTTCGAGAAATGACAAACAATGAAAGACATGCCCTTAATCCATCAACCTATGAAGATTGAGCAACTGGTAATAACATCTTTCAACTATCACAATTTAGGGCAAGGAGTTCAAGGAATGCACAAAAAGTGCGAAATCTGGTATTTTTTTCATAAGCAAAATCTTCATCCAGAAATCATTATTTTCCAAAAACACCACATGAGCTTGGAGGACTACTAGCACAAATCAGAACAAGTGCAATATAAAGGTGGGTTCAACTATTGGAACAATGCATTATACATAACCCAAGGAGGGAGATTTTAAAAAGGCATGTGAATATTAGTCTTTTAGAAACTAACCCCACATGCAGGGGATTCAGAAGTCTTCATAGAAGATCGAACCCAATTTGTCACATTAAACATTCATGGGCAAAGGATTGGCATACTTAACATTTATGCAAATAATAATTCAACCCAAAGAACTTAGCTTTGGAACCATTTTTTGCAGTGTTAATTCCTAGTAGCAAATTGGATAATTATAAGTGATTTCAATATGGTGGAACGATTAGAAGATAAAAGCCAAAAAAATTTAAGCACATCACTGGGGAAGAAAGAAGCAGATGCATGGAATAAATTAGTTATGTTTCTAAGGGTAGTAGATACAATTCTCCTTGATGAATTTCAAAAGAGAGGTCCAGAAAGCTTCACATGGAATAAGAAGAATCCCTTAGTTGCATGGTCAAGATTGGATTGCTTCTATGTGAATTCTTCAATCCAAGTTCAAGGGGGTACACATAGAATATGACCCACAATGGGTCATGTTTCAAACCATGCCCCAATTTTCCTCCAAATTTATTTCAAGAAATCAAGAAAGCTTAATCACATCCCCTTCAATCTTTATTTGATTCATAATGACATTTGTAAGCAACAATTTGTGAATTCATGGAAGGAGTCAATTGAAGACTCTTTAAAATCTTAGATAGGAGTAGTGGAGGCTTTGAGAAAGTCAAAAGATCTCAGTGATCAACTTTGTAATGAAAAAAAGATGAATTTTGGTCACCATCATAAAGCCTAAACAACCTTCACAATGACCAAAATTGATTTTAGTTGCGAACATGAACCCAAAACAAGCTTCAAAATTATTAAAATTGATTTTGATTACCATCTTGAAACTTAAACACACTTTAAGGTGTAAACACATTTCATGGTGTAAACATACTTCAAGGTGACTAAAATTGATTTTAATCGCCATCTACAACCTTAAACACACTTCAAGGTGATCGAAATTGATTTTGGTCACCATTTTGAACCCTAAACACAATTCAAGGCAACCAAATTTGATTTTAGTAACTATCTTGAACCCTAAACACCATGAAAGCGACTACAATTAATTTGAATCACCATAGTGTGGCTAGAATGGTGACTTATATTTTTGGCCATTAGGTGGCTAGAATGACCTTGACTGATCTTGGCCATTCAATGACTACCAAATTTGATTTTGGTCACCATCTTTTGTATGTAAGGGGTTTGAAAATGCAATTTGAAATCATAGTTTAAGAACTTTCTTCTTTGACATGTATGGCTTAGATAATCAATGTGATACACTAGGAAAAAAACATTTGGTCCTTGCAAAAATTGGGTTATCCAAATGTGTTTTAAGGATAACCAACCATGTCAAGCAATCAAGATGAGGGCATGAAACAAGACCAAGCCGAATTGAACATCGCACTTGATGATAATCACAATCACAATGACACCATGATTACATGGGATTACAAGCGAGCAAATATCAAGTATTTCCAAGGCTATAAAAAGGGAAAATATCATGTGGATATCATTTAATTACCAAAGAACTTGTTCTACAAAAAAATCCCATTGACCTTTTATGCAATAGTGAACAATTCGTGAAGGGGAAAAAATGTTCATAGCTTGGGATTACAAAGGTGTGGATGTCAAATATTTGTCGTGTGTGTTTGAAGGCATATATGTTTTGGATGTTGTTAATATGCCAAAATATTTGTTATACAAAAACATCCACAAAAACTTCATGCTTATCGCACATGATTACTTAAATAAAATTCAACAATAGATAAGAATAATGTCCATGATAAAAGTGCATAATTTGGTTAAGAATGTAAAAATGCACAATTTTGTGAATAAAGGATTGTGGTATTCCCCCACAAGTTGATATAAAAAGTTGTACACCTTACCCATGAATTGTTTTTGAACCTTTAGACATATTTATGGGTGATTTTCACGTATTTAAGCCACTTTCCAAGTTTTGATAAATGATCCCCCTTTCAAAAAGAGGGAACAAAAAAGAGGGGGGGAAATAATGGCTTGCATGGCGATCAAAGCCAAATATATCAATTTGTTCACCATCAGATGGATGTCACATCATTTTGGTTACCGAAACTTTAAATTTTCAATCACTAAGCCTTTTCATTTCCAATTGCCATCAAACTGTTATAATTGATTTTGTCGCCATAAAATTGACGGGATCAACTTAGTTGCCATTAGTTGACTATGATAGTTTTGGGTTGTCAATTGTTTAGAACTAAAAACTGAATGATCATCCAACCATTTGATGGCAATCGAATGAGCATTTGGCCATCCAATGGCAACCAAATTGGGTTGGGAATGTACGAGGTTCAAAAAATGAATCTTGGTTTCATTTTTTTGCTATCTTTTTTGCCCTTTGAGTTTTGTGTTTTTGGTTGCACCCTTACAACCATTACTTAAAACCTCAAGTGACCTAAAGAGTTGAAACCTTGGATACATGGGTGGTTTTGCCATCCCTTTCACAAAAGTATGAAAAACTTAATCTTTGACTTTTTGAAAATCTAGTTGTTCATGTAACAATTAATGCTTGGAAGGTTTTAAGGTTTTTTGGGCATCCCAAATTAAAATGATGTCTCAACAACCTTCAAAGGGACAATTTGACCTTAAACCACAAAACCCTTTTATCTCATACATCTAATTGATCCATATGGAAGGCCTTTTAATGTGCCATCATAAACCATGTAGAAATGAAGGGCATACAAAAAGTTCAAGGGTGAAAGCATTTCATCAACTCATTTTCAAAAGCCATAAAGGCTTGTGGCAGATGACCTTAAACACATTTCCATGTGATGATTCCAAGAAATTGTCTTGGAGTTTTTCAAGGAACATACGATGGCCTACTTTGATTTCAGTTTTGTTAGCTTCAACAAACATCCATTTTAGATGAGTACACAAATAATTCATGGAGTCAAAATTTGTAATGGAACAAAAAAATTCCCTAGAATACATAAGTTGCAAAATTTTCCAATGTTTCTTGAATAGCTTGAATGCAAGGTTAAGGACACAATGTCAAATTTGATGGAATGGTTTAACGACTTTTATTCAACAAAAGACAAGACAAATTGGATTGTGGAGGTGGTGGAATTGTGGGATACGGTGACATGGTGGGCCAAATTTAGCACGAATTTCTTGAAAAAGAAGGCACAATTGGGACCGTGGATGGAAAAAATAGTTCGAAATCTTCTTCCCCAAATAGAAAGTTAGGGCATCCTACAAATTCCAAGCACAACAAATGTGCTCCTTTTGTTGGGTATGGACAATCAAGGTGGTTATGATGTGGTATGTAAGGTGTGAATTGAAAGGTTCAATTTCATTCCAAGCAATGGTTGGTGGGGAAGGCATCCAAAATAGATGATAAACAAGAAATGCACAAATGACATTCCATAAAAACGTTGGCTTACCCATGTGAACATCCAAGGGTCATCAAATTCCTTACCATCCATTCAAAAATATGGAGGCTTACACATTGTGGTGGAATGGGGGCAAGCTTCGAAAAATGTTGGATTATAACATGAAATATTCACCCCCTATGGATAATCGAATGTTATTGCACAAAAGGAGGCCTCATATGGAAGGGCAAAAACAACTTGTCACGTTTAGACAAAATCATGTGAAGAATATGGCATGGGCATTCATGAACATCATGAATGCAATTCACCATGTTGGGCACTAATTAACTTAACCTAGTTCAGGTTAAACCTAGGTAGGCCAATTAGTGAAGTTTTGGAGTTTTTAATTAAAGGTTCATGAAGCAGTGTAATAGGAGGATCTTACCTAGGATGGACTGCTATGGATGGGTAACCTAGACAAGATACGATGGGGGAGGATAAGATCATAGATTAAATTAAAACATGGTTTTCGTGTTCTAGCCTAGGCTAGGTAAGGGGTTGTGGATATGGTGGTTGAGGCTTCTAAAAAGATGCTAGATATTTGGGCTAGGTTAAGACAATAACTTTCTTTTATCATACAACTTGTTGACCACCTTCATTTTTTTGAATGACGAGTGGGGTGTGAGGTAGTGGGAGGGGAGTGAAGAATGATGATGAGTAGTGTGAAAGCTTTAGAAACTAGGTATGTCTTGAGGAGGTAAAAATGCAAGAGGAGGTTGTTGCATCATGAGAGGGTGGATTAACCAAACACATCTAGCCCAGTAATAGAAGGACTTGGAGTGGAAACATCAATGGTGGTGTTGGTGACTATCAAGGCAATTTTGGTGGGCATTTTACTCAAGGGCGAAGGTGGGAAAGGTCCATGGATCTTGAGTTGGACTTGCTAGAAAAAAAGGATGAAAAGGTAGAAGAAGGGGTTGGCCTTTCAAGAAAGCAAAGGTCTGCCCCTTGGAGTAAGGTAGAGAAAGATAGGAAGAAACTTAGTCTCAAAGAGTAGGGAGGATTCATGTTGTTAACAAGGTTGTGAGTAGAGGTAGGATAGAAATGAAAAGTTGCTAGTAGATAAGATAGTGTTATTTCAAGTAACATAGGAGTTTGGTGGAGAGGAGATCCACATTAGGGACTAAACGAACCCATATAACTTTCTTTTCTTTTTGATGTGTGAAGTTATATTTTTAAAAATACTATTTCCAGTTGCTATAGGTTGTATGTGTGAGGTCTTGGTTATGAATTGTTGGTTTTAAGGTTGTGGTTAATTATAGCAAGAGAAGAAGATAGTGTAGAAGTAGGAAGGGTAGTTGTTGTTTGGTTCATACAAGGTAGGAGAAAGATATTTTGCTTATAAGGAGGTATAGAGAAAAAGAAGAAGCGTAAGTCCTAGTTAGCGATGATTTATTGGATTAAGGTTAGGTTTGATACAACAAGGGTAAGAGGTTAGTGTAGTGAATAGAAGAGGGACTACTGTCTAGATTAAATAAGGTATGGGAAGGGTAATAATATCTAGAAAGGAAGGAAGAAGTGCAAATCTTAGTCAATTGTGATTCACTAGATTAGGGCTAGGTTTAATATAACAAGGGTAAAAGGTTAGTACTGTGAGTAGGAAAGGGACTACTATTTGGGTTAAACAAGGTAGTAGAAAGAAAACTATATCCAAAGAAAGAAAAAGAGAAAGAAAGTGTGGGAAGAGGGGGTTGAGTTCCTGCTATGACACCCTTTTGGATGTCCTCCACAGGGTAGGGGGGAGTGGGCTAGATTAAAGTTGTTAGGACAAGCTAATTTTATGCCTAACACACCATAGTGGAATTTTGTTCAATGATTTGTTGAAGGATAACATCATGTTGCATTTTATGCCCAACAACCCATATGTTGTGTACATTGTATGTGTGATTGGGGTGAAAATAGACATTTGCAAGAGGTGATTCATTTATATATGGTTTTTCAAAGGAATAGGATGCCATTAATGCAAAGAAAATGTGTTGATGGGTGGCCCCATAATTGTTTTTTATTCATGGCAAGTTTAAAATTACAAATTCCCCTTAGCATATGGTGAAACAATAGTGGACAAGTATAAGGTTTGAGGCATATTTAGTGGGCAAGCTTGCAAATGTCATATGGGTTGAAAATTGGGATGAAAAATATTTTTTGGACAATTCAACCAAAATGTCATTTGCTACGATGATTCATGATATGTACAAGGTGAATCCAAAAACATGAAGAACCGTCTAGCATGTCATGAGCTTGTTGGCATTCAACCTTGTTGTGAAATTCTTTTGAAAGTTGAAAAAATTATCAATGGGTTTAAACATAAAAAGTATGGAGTTTATAAAAATTCTATATTTTGTCTTATAAATTATAATTTTTTCATGGTGATGCATGAAAGCTTGTGAAAGGCATACTCATGGATGAGAAGGTTGACAAAATTAGGAGTGACAAAAGCACAAACTATGCAATTCTAGTATGGGATTTTGGACAAAGAACTTAAGTGATGGGTGCAAGATGTTATATTAATTTAGTTTGCGCAACCCACATTGGTAATGTGTTTCAATTGTTAAAACACATCAAATTATACATGGTGAAGGAACATGTAATGATTTTTGGATTCAATAATGACAACTTGAAGAACATTTCAACATCATTGATTCAAATGTCATGTGGTTGTTAAACACAAAATTAACACATCCCTAACATGTTACCTTGAGTCACTCCCCCTTGCCCCTTGAAGAACATCCAAGAGGTGTCACAGTTAAGTAATCACCCTTCTACCCCTTTCGTAGATATTTCATTATGGTCACAAATTCATTTCATTAACCAACTAACTCTTTTATTCCCAAGACCTTTATGTTCAATCCAATAACACCATTAAAGTAAAACCTATAAGAAAAAGTTGTAGCCAAGTTACCTAAGGCATCTCCACCTTTACCATTTGCTTAAAATAATCTATCCAACTTAATGTAAGGGCCTAGCCCCAGTGATGGGCATGACCCCTTGGACACCTGGCCGATCCCATAGCTAGCCGCAATTTTTCGAGCGTCATCAGCCGTGGCTAGTCGATCCACCTTTGCACAGCTAGCTATAGCCAGCCGGTCACTTTCCGAGTTGAGCCGTGGCCGCCGCACAGTCGCGACCACGCATTTGAGAAGTCAGAGAAGTGAAAACTGAGAAACAATTCTGGTAACTGGATGTATTTATTTCGCGATGTTCGACCGCATGAACAGCAGCGTGTCGATTGTGTTCGGGCTTAACTGGTTGCGCTTGTGAGTCAGGGTATTGCAAGCGTCGTTGAAGTTGCACTCGCTCTTGGCAGACGCTGCTGGGTACGCCAGCACACAAGGCGCGGCACGAGCCAGGATCGGGAATGCTGCGGTGCGGCCGCGCCACCATGACAACAGGCCATTGCTCGGCGTATTGTTCTCGATCTACTTCTTCTCGTTCGGCGTCAATTTGAGTGTCATGTAATCCAGTAGCTCCTTATCGATCGCGACACGTGTGGCCGACTGCTCTTGAGCGACGTCATCTTCGCTGTCGACATCGCTTTCATCATCGCTGCATATAGATGGACCAACTTCGGAACGAATCACCGTTTTACATTTCTTGGACTTGCTGCCCTGCCTGTTGCTAATCAATCGGCGTGATGCCGACACATGCGTCCTTCCAGGACCCACCTTGAGCATCAGCGCCGCCAGATCCGACCTCCCTTGCGTTACCTGAGTCTCGTTCATACCCATTCTATGTAGGCGATGCTTCTGTCGCGGATCAAGCAGTGCCGTGACGATGTGGAACGGTTCCAAGATGAACTTTTGCAGGATCTGCTCGCGAATGCGTCGTTTGATGGCAATGATATCATCAGAATCCGGCGGCAACTCGACTTCGACGCCGTTGTCGTCCTCTTGCATTACTATTTCCTTAACCAGCTCGCAATGACTAAGTAGCTTTTGGCGCCAAAATGCCACCAAGTGCAGCGTCGGCTTCTTGAACGCCTCGAGTGCCAGTGTCCCCTGCTTGAAGACGTAAAGGAAGCGCACCAACTCGGAGTTCAGTTCCCCATCGAAGCACGCGATGAATTGTGGTCGCTTCCACACCTTGAAAGTGTCCATTAGCTCGGATAGGCGATCCTTGCCTTCGAATGAGTTCAACATTACGTAGAAGCCGTACTAGCGCGTCACGATCTCCTGTTGTAGTTTGGGCGAGATGTTCTTGTGAAAGCCGCCCTGCTTTGCCGCCATAACCGCCTTTTTGCAATTGGTGATTTGGTTAAAGACGAGCGACGCTTCCTCTTCGAATTCGTAGAATGCCGGCAACCAAACGCCATTGATTTCACGCGTGCGCTTCTTCAGCACGTAGGAGATGCACGTGTCAACCTTGTGATCGACGCACGAGATGCACGTGTATTCGGACTCCAATCCTCCCGCCCCGCCGTTGTTGGATGCATTGTCCGTGTTGACAACGATTAGGTCCGTGCGTATCTCTTCGTCCAACGTGATAAATGGCTCAATGATATCGTTGAAGTTGGCCAGGATGTTTGGCGCGGTGTGCAACTCGCCATCGAACTCGCAGACTGCCAGGGTGCGGTCGTGTAATCGAAAGTACTTGTCAATACGGTGTAGCGTGACGGAAATGTACGACTTTTTGGATTAGTCGTCCGTCCACAGGTCGGTGGTCGCGCCCATCATCAGATCGTCAGCGACATGGTCCTTGCAGTCCTTTAGCAACGACTCGAAGGCCGAATCCTTGCGTGATTGACAATTTCGTCTGACAGTTGTTCGATCGCAGAGGATATCGTCAACGAAAAATGGGGTCTTCGACTCAAACCCAATGTCCAGAGCTTGTTGGATGACGCCACGAAATCCAGCGCCGCTCACGGTGTAAAACGACTGCAAATCGAAAGCACACATATCCGACAACACGTTCAGCATTTTTTTCTTCTGATGCGAGTTGGGCGTACCGTGCTTAACGAAGTGCAGGATGCCACTCGCAATCGTGGCTATTGTTATTTTCGACGAACATTTGTGATTGACCAGCGAACTCGTGCTGTTGCCTTTGGAGTAGGCGTACACGTCTTTACAGTTGTTGCATGCCGTGAAGAACACGTGGTCATTGCGGTCGTTTTTTACCATCACCAACTCGTTGGATTCTTTGTCAGCGATCCAAGAAAATTTTGTCCAGCAACCGGCGGTCGACGATAGCATAGGACCCATAATCGAAACCCTTTTTTGGGTTGGAGCGATCATTACATGTTTTGGCATTTTGCCGTTCAGAGACTCCACGAGCTGCTTCTTCGTCTCATGCATTCCATTTGACGGTTGCGCCAATGCCATACTGGACATCGCGAACATAGCCACATCGAGACCCACTCTAGCAAACAAACGCGCTGCCAAGATGATTGGCCAGGAATGTGCGCAGAAGTCCACACGAGCCGCGCTAGTTGCACTCGCCAGTCACTTTGAACTTGGAAGCTGCCCCGGGGCAAGACGTCTCATGACGGCTACTTTAACGTACGGCTGGCTGCTACTCGCGACCGCTCAGCCACAGTCGTAGCTAGCCGCATAATTATTAATACGTGCAGTTGGCCGCACCCACCGAATGTCACAGATCTTGGCCACAGCTAGCCACACCTACGGCTAGCCGCGGCTACATCGCTGGCCACGGCTACGGCTAGCCGATGCCCATCACTACCTAGCCCTCTACCTAATATAATTTCCTCTCACCTCTTGTAATTTATATCCTATCCTGCCCTTGTTTAATCTAAACAATAACCTCTTTCCTTGTTCACAACCTTGTTCCTTTATTCATGTTATAATTAACCATAGCCCTCAACCAATGAATTACATCAAAGGAGTTCACACAACATGCATTAAATAAAACAAAATGTTTTTCAAATCAAATCTTCACACATCAAAAGAAAAAATGGTAGTTACATTAGAGTTTTTAATCCTTAATTATTGATTTTTTATTCCAACCAAGCTTCTACCCATGCCTTGAAAAACCCACTCTCCTTCCTATGAGTAGTCCTACCTTCCTTTTCTTTCTTTTTTCTTTATTTACTCTCCACTCCTACCCACACTAACAACCACTACCTATTCAAGCTCCTTGAAACTGATCCTTTTTTTTCCTATTTCCTTCGTTGTCACACAAGAGGGCATACCTTCTATTTCACTGATAGGTCAGACCCCCTCCTTTGCCACTCCTCCTTTTTTATTCCTACCTTACTAAGCTTAGCACCAATTTTCTATACCTCTTCCTCAATTCACCTTTGAATGGAACAAGGCTTGGAGACCTCCCATGAACAACCACCACCACCAACTATTGATGCCTCCACCTTCATTTCAACTATGTTGCTTGGTTGGGTGCATTTTGAAAGCTAACCTTTTTATGATGCAACAACCCCTTCACATTACCTTGCCTCTTCATGATACGCTTAACCCCCTTAACTGACCAAATTTCATAGCTTCATCATCACTCTTCATTCCCTCCCACTTCCTCACACAATACTCATCAATTAGAAGGTGGAAAGGTGATCAACAATGCCTTCCCCCCTTTTAGCTTCAGGAAGAAGTCATTATTGTTGTCTTGACCTAAACTTAATTCTTAGCACATTCCTAGAAACCACCTCTACCATACCCGTACTTCCCTATTCGGCATTGAATTGATCTAAATGAAGACAAAATATTCATGCCTTAACCTAATTTAATTAACCTACCTCCCACCTTACCTTATCCAGGCCACCCACCCCCATTTGGGATAAAATCAAACCTACTATCCTATCCCATGAACCTTGGGTTAACCCCAAAACTTCATGAACCGATTTACACATGTTTAACCAAAACTAGGTTAAGTTAATTAGGACCCAATAGTGGTCAGCCAAATAATGTCATGTCACAAGAAAACCAAGGGGACCAAACCAAAACAAAGTGGTGCATACGTGTTCATCATATTCCATTGAACAAGGTGGAGAGGAAAGTTTTTGGAGATGTGGTGGGTTTGATTAGAAAAATCATTGTCCCAATCCACCTCAAGCCACCACCTCCAAGTGTAACTTTGGCCAACCATGTTCCCATTATAAAGTTTGTGGGCATGACGTGAATCATTGTTTTACCTTACATTTGGAATTTCAACAAGGTTAATCACAAATGACCAATGTTGAAAAAAAATAGGGTTTTAAAAAAGGCTAGAAAGGGAAGGGTGTGACCAATAAAGGGTCGACCACCAAGCCAACTCTAAGTCAACCCAACACCATGCCTACTAGAGGCACTACTAATGAACATGGTAGCATAGGTGAAATCAAATTTGCATGTTTTGGGCAAAGCTAAGGAGTGAGAAAACTCATTGTCCTTTAGTTCAAATGTTGACCTAGGATATTGTTGCATATTCAAATTTTTAAGCCTATTGGCTATAGATGAGGTGATGTTAGATGTTTCATGAGACAACATGTTTTAGGTAGTTGGTAGAAACCATGTTATGGTGACAAAAATGAATGTGTGAACATTGGAACCACAAGTTGTTACCAAAAGGTTGGATCCTTAATGTGGAAAGATTCTACACAAAATTCACCTACCATAGTCATTTGTGTTGGTGGATATAATTTCCAACCCTATTAAGGTGTCAACTTTTGGTAATGTGTTGATGGTGTCAAAGAGGATGCACGGTTCCACTCATGGATCAAAGACACCAAGTAGTTTGCTAAGGGTGGCAATAGCGATGTATGGGCCACCATTTTTGTACACTTGTAAATCCCAACAAACTTGCCCAATGGGTGCGGAGCCCGATCAATGGGAGAGCATTGTCTATCACATCCAACACAATGGAGTTTCTTGTTTCCAATCCTAGCCCATGAACATGGCAAATGAGGCAATATAAGACGAAAGACTATTTAAATTTAACCACCTAGGCCATTTATTAAAATTGACCAATCAAGAATAATCATTTTATGCCGCAATGTCTGGATTGCATGTAGTGCAAGCCCAAACCAACATACAAATGTTTTAGGAATACTTCATCTTACATTTATTGTCCAGGCCACCATGGAGCTGCTCTAAAGGTAAAGGTCACTACCAACATAGATGCTGGTTCATCCTGGCTGTCGTCCCATGTGGATAAGGATTTCATCAATGTGTTTCAATGGTGGAGACACGAGTTATGCTCTAAAACAAGCCTTGTGGACCTCTTGGCGTGTTCCAGCTTTCACTTGGTATTCATGAGGTGGCCAACCATTGAGTAACTTTAAGACGGTAATGAAATGCCTTCCACTCATCCGGCTCCCCATTCTACCTTTCCAATGGTTTGGCTTACCCAAAGCTTTCCAGGAAGCCGATGTTTTGATTCAAGTGTGGCCTGATGCTAGCTCGTTATGCTCAAAACCTACATATAAGCACAATTCCTCATCACTCATGTATGCCAATCAAAGAAACTTCAATCAGCAACAGAACAAATCATTTTCAAATTTCTCACCAACCCATGTATACTACAACATACCACTTTCTAGGTTTCCAGAAGCCTTGCTAAAGATTCGGGGCCAGGGAGTGATGATTTTTTCCGAGTGAGATTTCACCAACTGGCAAATCTAAAAATGAAAAAAATGTGAAAAGTGGGGTTGGAGGGTTTCAATCCCCAAATATTTGTAAAGAATATAAAAAGAAATCACCAGATTTTTATAGTAGGTTCTAGTAGGTAGCCAACAATGTAGAAGGATGCCTAAATTTTTTTGGCTAAATCTTCTTATGGATGATCACCACTTTTGGCTACATCACAAAATTGCAAAAATACCAAACAGGGCTTTGGACACTTGGCTTACTGATGAAGCTGAGAAGAGCACTCTTAGAACTAGGAATATTACAAAAGTTGTGCATCGACTCACTATGAAAGAATCTCAAAGCTAGAGTCATGAATCTGACCTTGGTGACGGCATCTAATAAGGTCATTTATTGCCATTTATTTGCCATTTTAAATGTGCAACATGTGTTTGATTGGGCCACCCAGGCAAATTCTGGACAACTAGTGTGAATGAGCCATGTGAACCACTGTCTTTAATGCCAGTGAGTGGGTAGGCTACTCTTGATTCTGGCTGCTAGTAAAGTTTGGAGTCTGGACCAGTGTTAGCAACTTGGCAAGTTTTCTGGTTTCCAGTCTTAAATCCGGGACTGTGGAACGATGAAAAAAAGCTCTTGAACACAGGTTTACGTTTGTTTAGATAAGCAAGTTAATTTTTTTTAAAAAGTTGACAATTAGGCATAATTGTATAACTACTTATTAAACTTAGTTAGTTCTAGAACTTTGTAACTATATACATCTTTTAAAATTTTGCAACTTTGTACCTACACCATCTTTTGCATTGGGGGATTGCATAATATGTACATGAAACTAGACCTAGTTTCTGAAGTGAGCTTGCAAAGTTGTGCCATAATCAGAACCATAAGGTTTTAAATTTAAAAAAACCGAGCGCAACACTTGGAGAACCTGCCACAAATTTTGAAATGTCAAAACTGGGATTGAACATTTTCTTAAAATGGAAGAACTGGCCAACACAGCTTGGGACCTCCCTGGGATCTAGAATCAGCAATATCTTGCCCACTCTCTAGTACAATAAGTTGTTCTCCCATTGGAGTTATCCCTAAAGTCATGACCTGTTGGGCCTGAGTTGTACCCTCATTTGATGCTTCATCGCCTCCTGGCTGTTGTCAGCAAAGTCATGAAATTTTATTAAATGAGGGTATGAAATACTGAGACTCAGGATTAAATGCACCAGGCTCGAGAACATTTACAGTTACAGTACACATAGCAGCAGCAGTAATGGGCTGAAGGCGTTCAGGAAAAGAAAGGACAGGGCAAACTCAGTTTAGCACCAATTTTGCTGCTAAACTGAGTTTCATGCCCCGTTCAAGCCCAGTGTACTTCTTTTTCCTGTTTTTTGAAATCTCATCCCCTATGTGACCAAACAGGGGGTTACGGTGCTGTGTTTTCCTGACTTTGCGGATAACTTTATTTAATCGACTAATTCTCATACTGACTCTGCCATTCAGTACCGATGCCAATCCTGCAGACCTAATCAGCAGGCCTAGCTGATTCTTGTCAACCTAACCAGTTTTTTTTTTTTTTTTTTTTTTTTTTTTTCTTTTTTTTCTTTTTTTTTTTTTTTTTCTATTAGAAGACTTTTTATATTTGTTATTATTTTTTTTAAATATGGAAATTTAATACTTCTAATTTTTATTATTTTTTTAGTTTTTTTAATATTTATTTGGTTTA
>Ga0116229_10001755_pt1 | contig 34489 bp, 25 predicted proteins | sample S1TSphgellanicum_3_FD_87313 | JGI IMG/M metagenome (GOLD analysis project Ga0116229, IMG submission 87313) | Host-associated microbial communities from peat moss isolated from Minnesota, USA - S1T2_Fc - Sphagnum magellanicum MG | ecosystem: Host-associated > Plants > Peat moss > Unclassified...
CGGCGCCACGCTGCAGAAGCAGGGCACCGTCACGCTCGAGCAGGTCGTTCGCGACGTGCCTGGTATTTCCATGCGCTCCGCTGGTCCGGGCCAGACCGAACTCGAGATGCGCGGCCTTTCCTCTTCCGGCGGATCGGCTCCCACCGTTGGATACTATCTGAATGACGTGCCACTTTCTCCGCCGGCCGCTGCCTTGAACGGCAAGGTGGTGATCGATCCTGATCTTTTCGATCTCAACCGCGTGGAGGTGCTGCGCGGACCGCAAGGCACATTATACGGTTCCGGTTCGATGGGCGGCACGATCAAACTGATTACCCAGCAGGCAAATCTGACTCAGTATAGCGGGGCAGTCGAAGGCATATTCTCGGGCACCGATGGCGGTGGCGTGAATGGCGGCGGCAACATCATGGTGAATTTTCCTATCGTCAGCGACAAGGTGGCGCTGCGAATCGATGGCACCGAGAAATACACCAGCGGCTGGATCGATCGTATTGTCGTCGGTCCCTTCCCGCTCGAATCCGGCACCTGCCCCGGCTGGTACGGCTATGGCTGCAGTCGCGGCAACGTCACCAACGCGCCGGTCCAGCAAGTCCACAAAAACGTCAACGACGAATTGCTGCAAGGCGCCCGTGTCGACCTTCTTGTAAAGCCCAGCGAAGACCTGACAATCGACACCTTCGCCATGTTCCAGGAAATCACCATGGGCGGCTACAGCGAATACGATCTGCCGCCTGGCGACAACCAGGTGCTGGCGCATTATCAACCATATAATTTTGCCGAGCCATTTTCAGACAATTTCCGCCTGATCAGCAATTCCATCAACTATGATCTCGACTGGGCCAATCTCACCATCGCCAGCTCCTATTGGAGCCGCGAAGAAAAGCAGACGATGGACGATTCCGAAACAATTCAAAATCTCACCGGCCTCAATTATTTTGTGCCGATCGGCTACACCGAGGCGGACTATTCCCGTCAATGGAGCGAGGAGGTTCGCCTCGCTTCGCCGAGCAACCAGCGCCTGCAATGGCTGATCGGCGGCTTTTACAGCGATCTTACCTCACGCTTCACCGCCTGGAACGCCAACCCCGTACTCGCCTACATCTCCACCGGGGGTGCTGCCGCAAATCCGGACGGGATCATCTATGCGGCAGACACGCCCTACCATCTGAAGCAATTTGCCGCGTTCGGTCAGGTCTCCTACCAGATCACCAAAACCATCCGCGCCGCTGTCGGCCTGCGTTACTTCGATTATGACTCGAGGGAGGATATCGACCAAAATGGCTGGGGCGAGGAATATGGCAATGCGACGCCGCAGATCATTTCTACCGCCACCAGCTCCAGTGGCGTGACGCCCAGCTTCAATCTATCCTGGATGCCCAATCGCGACCTCACGATCTATGCCAATGCATCGAAAGGTTTCCGGCCTGGCGGGGTAAATCTACCCGGCCCTGTCTCCACCTGCGGCGATCAGCCGATCACCTACGCGCCCGATTCTGTCTGGGACTATGAACTCGGCGAGAAGGCACGTATCTTCGACAACCGGCTGACGGTGAATGGCGATTTTTACTACATCGACTGGAAAGGCACCCAACAGATCATCACCCCGGCCTGCGGCTATCCCTACACCACCAATGCCGGGACCGCGGAATCCTATGGGCCGGAACTGGAAGTGACCGCACATCTCACGGACGAACTTACCGCGACGGGAAGTGGAACCTACACCAGTGCCACCATTACCTCGCCGGCCCCTGCCTCCGGCATCGCAAAGGGCACTCCGGTGCTGAACATCCCGAAATATACCGCGGATCTGGGCCTGCAATATGAGCGCCCCGTCTGGGACAAATACGATTTCACCGCCCGGCTATCGAGCAACTTCGTCGGCCCCTCCAACGACGTGGCGTATATAACGCATCACCTGCAACCCTATACGTTGATCGATTTTCGTACCGGCATCGCGGAAGGGCCATGGAGCGCCTATCTCTTCGCAACCAATCTGACCGACAAGCATGCGCAGATCACCACCAACAATACGTCGTTTTCCTGGGTGACGCCGTCTCTGACACGTGTCTCCACCAACCAGCCGCGTACGATCGGCGTTGATCTGAGCTACAAGTTCTAGCGCATGGCACGCCCCGGTGAACAAAATACGCACCGCTTTCTGAAGCCGACCACGCGGACAGGCGCCCGTTTTCTTCAGTGCGAGTCGGAGAAATTCATGAGAGTGTTCCTGGGTGCGCTGGCCCTCGGTATCTTCTGTGCTGCGGCCGCTTATGCCGCGGATACGGAGTGGCGGTTCGGTGGCGGAGATGCACAGGGCACCTACTACTCGTCGCTGAAGCATATCGATGCATCGAATGTGGACCGCCTGGGGTTTGCCTGGGATTATGACATGCATACCGGGCGGGGGCAGGAAGCGACGCCGCTCGTCATCGGCAGCGTGATGTACACCTCCGGCATATGGGGCCTCGTCTATGCGCTCGATGCGAAGACGGGCAAGGAAATCTGGCATTACGATCCGCTTGTGCCGGGGGATCGTGGCCGCTACGCCTGCTGTGATATTGTCAACCGTGGCGTCGCCTACCGCGAAAATGTGGTGTTTGTCGCGTCGCTCGATGGCCGGGTGCACGCCATCGACGCGAAGACCGGAAAGGCGCGCTGGATCGCCGAAACCATCACCGACACGAAGCAGCCTTACACCAGCACGGGCGCGGTGCTGCTGACGAAAGACTCGGTCGTCATTGGCAATAGTGGCGCCGATCTCGGTGACGGCACTTTGCGCGGCTATATTTCCGCCTTGGACATCAAGACCGGGGCGTTGAAATGGCGCGCCTATACGGTGCCTCCTCCGCCCGGCGAAAAGATCGATAACCCCGCCATGGCGCTCGCTGCGAAGAGCTGGGGTGCGGATCGCAGCGGCAAAATCCAGGGCGGGGGCACGGTGTGGGATGGGCTGTCCTACGATCCACAAACCGATCTCGTGTTCATGGGAACGGCAAACGCTGCCCCCTATCTGAAATCTCAGCGGGGCGACCCGCAAGCGGATGATCTGTTCTCCGCCAGCATTGTCGCCGTGCACGCGGCAACGGGTGGCCTGGCCTGGTATTACCAGGAAACACCGGGCGATCAGTGGGATTACGACGCGGTCCAAAAATTCATCCTGGCCGACATCACCATCGGCGGTGTGCCCCGCCACGTGCTCATGCAGGCGTCAAAAAACGGCTTCTTTTACGTTTTAGACCGGGCAACCGGGGAATTGCTGGCCGCCGACACATTCAGCTATGTGAACTGGGCGACCGGCGTCGATCTGAAGACGGGCCGGCCCCACATTACCCAAACCGCGGATTACGCGCATAAACCCAAGAATATTTATCCGTCCTGGGCAGGTGCGCATACCTGGAATCCGATGTCCTACGATCCGGATACGAAACTGGTCTATATTCCTTCCATTGACGCACCGAACGTGATGTTCAACATGACGGTCAATGGCGGATCGGTGCGACATCTGGAGGGGTTTTTCACCTCCGACGGACTTATTCCAGATGACACCTACGATGCCGCCGCCACCCAGCGTATCTTTGGTCCGCTGCCAGCAACCGCGAGCCTGCAGGGCGAACGCAAAGGACGCAAACTGGTCAGCGAGATCCTCAAAGCCTGGGATCCGGTGAAAAGAAGAGTCATCTGGCAGCGCACCACATCGGAAACCAACCGCGGCTATGATGGCGGCGTGCTCACCACCGGCGGCAATCTGCTGTTTCAGGGGCGCGGGAACGGCGAGCTCTGGGTCTATGCCGCGGATACCGGCAAGCCTCTGAAGGTGATCCAAACAGGTAGCCACATCATGGCGGCGCCGATGACCTATGTGATTGACGGCGTGCAATATGTGGCCGTGCAGTGCGGCTATGGCGGCTCCGGGATCGGCTATCCTATCCCGCCGAGCAGCGCCGCCTATCGCTACGAGAATGAAAACCGCATCCTGGTTTTCAAACTCGGTGGCGGCGCGGTGCCGAGGCCGCCGATTCGCTCACCGGACCCATATCCGCCGCCACCGGACACCCATGCGACCCTGGCCGAGATTAACCATGGCGAGGACAAATTCGTGGAGCAATGTTCGCGCTGCCACGTCTTCGGTCCGAACATCACGCCCGATCTCAGCAAATTGACGCCCGAGCTCCACGCCATGTTCAAGGACATCGTGCTGCACGGCGCCTTGGCGCCCATGGGCATGGCCAATTTCAGCGACGTGCTGACTGAGGCCGATGCGGACGCCATTCATGCCTACCTCATCGACCAGCAGCGCCAGGGCTATGAGAAGCAGCTTCACCCCGGCAAACCAGGGGTGAAATAGTCCGGGATTCCTCTTCGGCTGGCCGACCTATGAGAGGCGGAAGGGTCCGCAACCACCTGAACGGCGTAGGTTGCGGAACCACGCAGCACATGACAAATGGAGTCGTCCCTAAAATGGGATTTCGTCGTCCAGGTCGCCGCCGCCCGGCTCCCAGGACGGCGCGCCGCTGGCGGCGCGGGCGGGCGCAGGTGCACGCGGTGCCGGCGCACGATCCCGGCTATAGCCACCGCCAGCGCCCTCTCCGCCATTATCGGCCCGGCCATCCAGCAGGGTCAGCTCGCCACGGAAGCGCGAGAGGACAATTTCGGTGATTTCCCGCTCCAACCCATCCTTGTCGGTGTATTTGCGGCTCTCGATCGAGCCCTCCACATACACCTTGCTGCCCTTTTTCAGGTAGCGCTCGGCGATTTCACCCAGTTTCTCGTTGAAAATGGCGATTCGGTGCCACTGCGTCTTGTCCTTCCGCTCGCCAGTGGCCTTGTCGTTCCAGGATTCGGAGGTGGCGATCGAGAACGACACCACCTTGCCGCCATTCTGCATGGTGCGCGCCTCGGGGTCGCGGCCCAGATTGCCCACAAGAATCACTTTGTTCACGCTGCCGGCCATTTTGGACCCTCTCTCTTAGTATCCCCAGTGTAACCGGGGTGAACAGGATGGAAACCCCCGGCCGAGGGGCTATGTTAGGCGCACCCGGGACCAGCTTCCGGGGCTGAACGCAAAATGGGGGTTCTCGTTGTCATTCATCGTCGTCCGCGGTGCACGGGAGCACAATCTCAAGAATATCGACGTCTCCATCCCCAGGGACCAACTCACGGTTATCACCGGACTGTCCGGCAGCGGCAAGAGTAGTTTGGCTTTCGATACAATTTATGCCGAGGGGCAGCGCCGCTACGTCGAAAGCCTCTCCTCCTACGCACGCCAATTCCTCGAGCTGATGGGCAAGCCGGATGTCGACAGCATCGAGGGCCTGTCGCCGGCCATCTCGATCGAACAAAAAACCACCAGCCGTAACCCGCGCTCCACCGTCGGCACGGTGACAGAAATCCACGACTATATGCGCCTGCTCTGGGCAAGGGTGGGCGTGCCGTATTCACCCGCGACCGGGCTGCCGATCGAGGCGCAGACGGTCAGCCAGATGGTCGATCGGGTAATGGCGATGAAGGAGGGCACAAGGCTGCTGCTGCTGGCCCCGGTGGTGCGCGATCGCAAGGGCGAATACCGCAAGGAGCTCGCCGAGTTGCAGCGCCGCGGCTTTACCCGCGCCAAGGTGGATGGCACGCTCTACGAGATCAGCGAGGTGCCGGCGCTGAACCGCAAGACCAAGCATACGGTCGAAGCGGTGGTCGACCGGGTGGTGGTCAGGGCCGGCGCCGAGCAGCGTCTGGCCGATAGTTTCGAGACCGGGCTAGGGATGGTGCCGGACGGCATCGTCTATGCGGAGGAAGCCGATGGCGGCGCCCGCACCGTGTTTTCATCCCGCTTCGCCTGCCCGGTGAGCGGGTTTACCATCGAGGAAATCGAACCTCGGCTGTTCAGCTTCAACTCGCCGCATGGCGCCTGCCCGGCTTGCGACGGGCTGGGCATAGAAACGTTTTTCGATCCCGCCATGGTGGTGCCGGACGAACGGCGCAGCCTGGCCGAAGGCGCGATCGCGCCCTGGACCGGGGCGATGAGCCAGTATTTCGACCAGACGCTGCAAAGCCTGGCACGCCATTTCAAGGTCACCACACGCACCCCGTGGGCCGACCTGCCGGAGCGCGTGCGCGACGCTATTCTGAATGGCACGGGCACAACGCCGGTGGAAATGACCTACAAGGACAGCACACGCTCCTACGCGGTGAAAAAGCCGTTCGAGGGCGTGCTGAAAAATCTTGAGCGGCGCTGGCGGGAAACCGATAGCGCCTGGGTGCGTGAAGAAATGTCGCGCTACCAGGCGCAAAAACCCTGTGCCGTCTGTTTTGGCGCACGCCTGAAACCCGAGGCGCTGGCGGTGAAGATCGATGGCCGCACAATTGCCGAAGCGTCGGATTTTTCCATTCGCGAATGCCTGACATGGTTTTCCGGTGTGCAGGCGACGCTGACGACGCAGCGCGCCGAAATCGCCAGGCGGATTTTGCGCGAGATCGTCGAGCGCCTGCAATTCCTGGTCGATGTCGGGCTGGGTTACCTAAGCCTGTCGCGCGGATCTACCACCTTGTCCGGCGGCGAAAGCCAGCGCATCCGCCTGGCCAGCCAGATCGGCAGCGGGCTGACCGGCGTGCTCTATGTGCTGGACGAGCCGTCGATCGGGCTGCATCAGCGCGATAATGAAAGGCTGTTGGGAACACTGCAACGGTTGAAACGCCTGGGCAATACCGTGCTGGTGGTGGAGCATGACGAGGATGCGATACGCCAGGCCGATTACCTGATCGATATGGGGCCGCGTGCCGGGATGAATGGCGGGCATATTGTCGCGCAAGGCACGCCCGACGAAGTGGCCGCCAACATCGCCTCGCTCACCGGCGATTATCTGAGCGGGCGGCGGCGAATCGACGTGCCGGCGCGCCGACGGCCCTATGACAAAACCCGTCTGGTAACGGTTATTGGCGCCACAGGGCATAATCTGAAAGAGGTGTCCGCCTCGTTTCCGCTGGGCACCTTCACCTGCGTCACCGGCGTCTCCGGCGGCGGCAAATCCACCCTGGTGATCGACACGCTCTACAAGGCAGTGTCGCGCCGGCTGATGGGCTCCGGCGAAGTGCCATCGGCGCATACGCGCATCGATGGCTTGAATCATCTCGACAAGATCATCGATATCGACCAATCACCGATCGGCCGCACGCCGCGCAGCAACCCCGCCACCTACACCGATCTGTTCGCGCCGATCCGCGACTGGTTCGCCGAATTGCCGGAAAGCCGTGTGCGCGGCTATAAATCCGGCCGGTTCAGCTTCAACGTGAAGGGCGGCCGCTGCGAGGCCTGCCAGGGCGATGGGCTGATCAAGATAGAAATGCATTTTTTGCCGGATGTGTTCGTGACCTGCGACACCTGCAAAGGGGCGCGCTATAACCGGGAAACGCTGGAAATCAAATTCCGCGGCAAGTCGATTGCCGAGATTCTGGCAATGACGGTGGATGAGGCGCAACCGCTCTTTGCCGCGGTCAACCGGATCAATGATCGGCTGAGCATTCTGCAACGTGTGGGGCTCGGCTATATCAGCCTGGGCCAGCAATCCACCACCTTGTCCGGTGGCGAGGCGCAACGGATAAAACTGGCAAAGGAGCTGGCACGACGCGCCACGGGACGCACGCTGTATATCCTGGACGAGCCGACAACCGGGCTGCATTTCGAGGATATCCGCAAATTGCTGGAAGTGCTGCATGCGCTGGTAGACCAGGGCAATTCCGTTGTGGTGATCGAACATAATCTGGAGGTGATCAAAACCGCCGACTGGATCATCGACATGGGCCCGGAAGGCGGCGACGGCGGCGGCCGCATCGTGGCGGAAGGCACGCCGGAGACGATCGCGGCAAGCGCGGAGAGCCATACGGGGCGGTTTCTGGCACCGTTGCTGCCGACGGGAGTGGCCGTGCCTGTGAAGAAGAGGAAGCGGGCATAAACCGCATCGCGTTATCCGCCCTACTCTGGCTATCGCTACGGCGTGGCCAAGCGGATTTTCGGGAGTGTTTGATGCGGGGCGGAAGCTGCCCGCCCGCGATGAGGCGACAGGCTAAGGGCCCGTTCGACATTGACCGAATCGGGTCGCGCGGTCGGACGGGCCCTAAGTGAACGCTTTCAGGATTGGCGTCGTAGCGGTCGCCGCGTTGTGTGCCATGCCGCGAGCCCTGGCGCAGACTTGCGCTCTGGCATTGAATTCCTCGCTTGACCTGCAATCGGGCCTTGGCATGGTCGAAGGCAAGATCAACGATATGCCGGTGAAATTTGAACTCGACACCGGCGCATTTACCACGGTCTTGAGTCCATCGGCGGTCAAACGCCTGAAATTATATGGTGACCCTGACAAATCCGAGCATTTTCGCGGCCAGCCCGATCCCCGCTGGACGATGGAAGGGATTGGTGGCGCAAGAATCGGCGACGAAGTGCTGGCCCATTCCTTCGATTTGGGAAAGCTGCACGGCCGCAATTTTCACTTTCTGACCGCCGATGTCGGTTTGAATGGTGCCGATGGCCTGTTGAGCACCGATTTTCTGAAGGAGTACGACGTCGATCTGGATATCGCTGGCCACCAAATTCGCCTTTATCGCGCAATAGGGTCATGCAGCCGGCCGAAGGTGTTCCTTGAGCCTCCCCTCTATATCGTCGCCTTGCTACCGATTGACGAAGATCCGCGTCCGCGGGTGAAAGTGACCCTCGATGGCAAATCGCTGACGGCGTTGATTGACACCGGTGCCAGGGGCACCGTCATGTTTCCGCGCGCAGCGAAACGCTTCGGTCTGCGGGTCGACCAGCCCGGCACCGATGAGAAAACCCGGATGACCGGTATCGGCCCGAGAGTGGTTACCGGTATCAGGCATGTTTTTGGTGCGTTGACGATCGGTGACCTCACGATTCAGCATAAATCAATCGAGATCGCCGACGATGACGTCCCGGACAATGTCGATATGTTGCTCGGTGCGGATTTTCAAAAACTGATGCATCTGTGGTTGTCGAACTCGTCTCGCAGCCTTGTCATTCAATTTCCGCCCCGGCCATCGCCCGACCTGCCTTAACCTTGCCGGCCATTGAAAACCCGTTGGACTTGGTTACCCCGAGCGTAGGATACGAGCAGGCGCTCAACCCGGCCGCTATCCGCCATGTGGTTGCAGATGGCAGTCGCCGAGACGCTCCCGATGAGCCAAGAAGCTGGCGCGATTGCCCTGGCCGCCTTCCCTGTCGACCTTACAAAACTTCAATCCCCCAGCCATGACCCGGCCTCGTTCCGGTAATGCGTTATCCCGATTGCATAACGTAAACGGCCGGCGTTTGCTGACGAACGAGCCCCATTCCGGGGCGATCCGAGCCTCGTTCAAATGACAGTTTTTCCGACCGACCTCCCAGCCTGGCCGCTGTGGGGGCTGATCCCGCTTGGCCTGCTCCTGCTGGTCCTCGCAGGCAACAGCTTCGTGTTCATCGCCAATGACAGTTTTGGCGTGGTCGAGCGCAAATGGGCGCTGAAAGGCGGCACCCAAAACTCCGGCTTCATGGCGCTGCACGGCGGCGCCGGCTTTCTGCCCGATACCATCAAGGGCGGCTGGCACGCCTTCACCCCGTTCCAGTATCGCGTGCACCGGCAAAAGCTGATCACCGTGCGCAGCATCGGCTATCTGTTCGCCCGCACCGGCGCCATGCTCGCCGAAGGCCAGGCACTGGCCGCCTGGCCAAATGATGTCGATCCCGGTGATGCCACCGCTTTCCTTACCCAAGGCGGCCAGGGTGGCCCGCAGCGCCGCATCCTGCGTGCCGGCACCTACGCCATCAACACCGCCCTGTTCGTGGTGCTGACCGATGAAGGTGTGCACCAGGTGCCGCTTGGCGATACCGCCAAGACCAGCCAGTTGCATAATCTGATCATTGGCCGCCAAGGCTATGATCCCATCGTGATCGATGGCGACCGCATCGCCATCGTCACCGTGCAGGACGGCCCGGCGCTGGAACATGGCGAGATCATCGCCCCCAGTGTCGGCACCGACGCCAGGATTCCGGCCGCGTTCCATAACTCGTTCCAGGATATTCCCCGCTTTCTCGCCGCCGGCGGCCGGCGTGGCCGGCAGGAACAGGTGCTGGTGGAAGGCACCTATTACATCAACCGTCTCTTCGCCACGGTGGAGATGACCGGGAAGACCCAGATCGGCATCGGCCATGTCGGCGTGGTGATCAGCTTTACCGGCCCGCGCGGCGACGATCTTTCCGGCGAGGATTACCGTCACGGCAAATTGGTAGCACCCGGCCAGCGCGGCGTGTGGCAGATCCCGCTGCAGCCAGGCAAATACGCGGTTAATCCGTATGCACAGGATGTGAAGCTTGTCCCCACCACCAATTTTCAGTTGAAATGGATCGAGAATTCTTCATCCGACATGCATGATTTCGATGCCAATCTGTCGGAAATCCGGCTGATCACCCGTGATGCGTTCGAGCCGATCCTGCCGCTCTCCATCGTCGTGCATATCGCGCAAGATGATGCGCCTTACGTGGTTCAGCAATTCGCCGAAATCGGCAAACTGGTCGACCAGACTCTCGATCCGATGGTCAGCGCCTGGTTCAAGGATGCGGCGCAGGAAATGACCCTGATCGAGCTGGTGAACAAGCGCGCCGAATTGCAGGCCAAGGCGCTTGGCGAAATGAGCGTGCGGTTCGAAAAATACCGCTTGCACGTGATGGAGGTAATGATCGGCACGCCGCGCGCCACGCCTGGCGACAAGCATATCGACACGGTGTTCGAGCAATTGCGCGCCCGCCAGGTGGCGCGCGAACAAGCCGCCACCTTCGAAAGTCAGCAGCAAACCGCGGTGAAGGAACGTGAGCTGAACGAGGCGCGCGCTGTCGCTCAGCAGCAAACCGCGCTCACCGCCAGCAAAGTGGCCATCCAGGTGGCGCAGAACGAGGGCGAGGCGCAGTTGCAACGCCGCACGCGGGATGCGGAGGGCATCAAGATCACCGCCGCCGCGGAAGCCGAACGCACCCGCGTGAGTGGCCAGGCGGAAGCAGATCGCACCCGCGCCATTGGCGAAGCGGAGGCAGCGGCCACCAAGGCACAATCCGACGCGTTGGGCGGCCCCGAGGTGGCGCTGCGCAAGATGATCGCGCAGATCGCCGCGGAGGCAATGCAGCATGCCAGCCAGCCTCTGGTGCCGCAGATCGTGATGGGCGGCGACGGCAAGGCGGCCGGCATGGTCGATCTGCTAATGGCCATGAGCCTTGCCAATGGCAGCCTCGGCGCCGCCATTCGCCGCGACGCATAGGCCCGACGCATAGGCGCGCGAGGCCAGGGGCCGCGCCCCTGACCTCAGCCTTACTGCGGCGGGCCAGGCGGGCCCGGAGGCGGCGGCTGCTGGCCCGCCCGCGCCGCGCGCCGCGCCTGGCCCCAGGCGCGGATGTCCTGGATGGTCACATAGCCTTTATGGTCGGCATCGATCTGGCCAAAATTCCGTACCAGACCGTGCCAACCCGCCGCCTGCGCCTGGTCGATGGTCAACCGGCCGTCATGAGTGGTGTTGGCGGCCTCGAAGCGATCCCGCATGCGCATATGGCCCGGCGGGGGCGGCGGTTGCATCTGCTGCTGCGTCGGCGGCGGTGGTGGCGGCGGCCCAGCATCCGGAGCGGGCTGCGCAATGGCGGCCGAGGTAACCAGCAGCAAGGCTGCCAAGGGGGGGATCAGGCGCATATAAATCCTCTCGGTGAAATGGCCGGCGCTCCGACCTGCTGAGAGCCTATGTGCTCGCGACCCAAGCCGCAGCCAAGGCGGCCTTACCCTTCGTTGCACTCCGTTGTTTTTGTTACTGCGGAGCCATTGGCGGACCATAGACATCTTTCGCCCGCTTGAGAAAAGCGCCCACCATGCGTCGCACCGCCTCGTTGAACACGACCCCGATGGCGCGTTGCAGCAGCTTGCTGCGGAACTCGAAATCCACCCAGAAATCCACCTGCACGCCCTGCGGATCAGGGATGAACACCCATTGATTGTTGAGATACCGGAACGGCCCGTTCTCGTAGCTCACCCTGATCCGGTGCGGCCGCTCCAAGGTAACGCGTGAGGTAAAGCTTTCGCGGAACGGGCCAAAGCCGATGGTGAGATCGGCCACCAATTCGTGCTCGGTCTGGGTTTTTATCCGCGCGCCAACGCACCATGGCAGAAACTCCGGATACCTGGCCACATCAGCGACGAGATCAAAAAGCTGGTCGGGGCGATAGCCCACCAGCTTGCGGTCGGCATAGGTAGGCATGAATGTTACGCGGCCTGAACCAGGCGTGCGGCGCGGGCATCGCGCATCCGGGCGAAATCCGCATCGGCGTGATAGGAACTGCGCGTCAGCGGCGTCGACGCCACCATCAGAAACCCTTTTGCCCGCGCCAAGGATGCGTAATCGGCAAACTCGTCCGGTGTCACAAACCGATCCACCGCCGCGTGTTTCACCGTGGGTTGCAGATATTGGCCAAGGGTGAGGAAATCGACATCGGCCACACGCAAATCATCCATCACCTGCATGATTTCGCCACGCTGTTCGCCGAGGCCCAGCATCATGCCGGATTTGGTGAAGATGGCGGGATCGAGCGCCTTTACGTCATCCAGCAGCCGCAGAGACTGGAAATACCGCGCCCCTGGCCGGATGCTGGGGTAGAGCCGTGGCACCGTTTCCAGATTGTGATTGAACACGTCAGGGCGCGCTCGCACCACCAGCTCCAAGGCACCCGGCTTGCGCAGGAAATCGGGGGTGAGAACTTCGATGGTGGTCTCAGGCGCTGCTTGCCGGATGGCGCCGATGACGGCGGCGAAATGCGCGGCGCCGCCATCGTCCAGGTCGTCGCGGTCCACCGAGGTGATCACCACGTGGCGTAGCCCCAGTTTCGCCACCGCATCGGCCACCCGCGCCGGCTCGCCGGCATCCAACGCGTCCGGCAGCCCGGTCCGCACGTTACAGAAGCTGCAGGCGCGGGTACAGGTATCACCCATGATCATCATGGTGGCGTGCCGCAAGGACCAGCATTCGCCGATATTCGGGCAGGACGCCTCTTCGCACACCGTTACCAGCTTGTTCTCCCGCATCAGGTCGCGGGTTTGCTGGAACACGGCACTGGTGGGCGCGCGCACTCTTATCCAGTCCGGCTTGCGCTGGATGGGGTTATCCGGCCGGCCAGCCTTTTCCGGGTGGCGCAGCCCCCGCTCGGGCAGACGGTGGTCGATCTCGATGCGGGTGGGCATCAGCACCTCATGGTGGTTGCGGCAGGCGTGCCGCCTGAACCTATATAGTGGGGGTTGAGCGCCGCCGATACCCAATGCCGCCATCGCCGTCCTGGCGCAAAGGGATCGTGGTAAGTTTTTTCCGAGCAACCCAGCCATTCCTTGCCGGTGGGAAATTTTGCCCTAACTTATCGCCATGGTTCTTTCCGTGGATGACATCCTCGAGCGTCTGGGTGGCCCAGAGGCCGCAACCCGGGTCACCGGCGTTGGGCCGGAAGCCATTCGCAAATGGCGTCAGTCCCGCGCCATTCCAGCCAAACACTGGGCCAGCATCAGCATCGCCGCGGGGGTTCCAATGACCGAGCTGCATCAGGCCGCCATCCAGGAGCCGAGCGCCGTGCCGGCCGGCGCCAGCGCCGCCCTGGTCCTGGCCGATGGCAGCGTGTTCTGGGGGGCCGGCTTCGGCGCTCACACAGCCTCTTCCGGCAGCCAGCCAGCGGAAATCTGCTTCAACACCGGCATGACCGGCTATCAGGAGACACTGACCGACCCATCCTATGCGGGCCAGATCATCACCTTCACCTTCCCGCATATCGGCAATGTGGGGGCGAATAGTCAGGATGTGGAAGCCACCACCATCGCCGCGCGCGGGCTGGTGATCAAGCAGGATAGTACCGAACCCTCCAACTGGCGCGCCATGAGCGGGCTGAATGCCTGGCTGCGTGGGCAAAATGTTCCAGGCATAGCGGGCATCGACACGCGCGCACTCACCATGCGCATCCGCGATGGCGGCGCGCCGAATGGCGTTCTGTGCTTCCCCGCCGATGGAAGGTTCGATCTGGCGGCGCTACAGGCCGCCGCCCGCGCCTGGCCGGGGCTGGAGGGGATGGACCTGGCGCGGCAGGTCTCCTGCACGCAGAGCTACGGGTGGGATGAAAGCGTCTGGGCCTGGCCGGCCGGGTTCTCCCGGCAGAAATCACCCCGCCACCACGTTGTCGCCGTCGATTACGGCGCCAAACGCAACATCCTGCGCTCGCTGGCCGCCGCCGGCTGCCGCGTGACGGTCGTGCCCGCCACCAGCACTGCCGAGGACATTTTGCGCCACAACCCGGACGGCGTGTTCCTCAGCAACGGCCCGGGCGACCCGGCGGCAACGGGGGTGTACGCGGTGCCCGCCATCCAGGGCGTTTTGGCCAAGGGCACCCCGATTTTCGGCATCTGCCTCGGCCATCAATTGCTGGCACTGGCCCTCGGCGCCAAAACCTACAAGCTGGACCGCGGCCATCGCGGCGCCAACCAGCCGGTGAAGGATCTGGCCACCGGCCGGGTAGAAATCACCAGCCAGAATCACGGCTTCGCGGTAGATGAAGCCTCTTTGCCCGAAGGCGTACGCGTCACCCATGTCAGCCTGTTCGACGGCAGCAACGAGGGCCTAGCCTGCGACGGACGGCCTGTATTCTCGGTGCAGTACCACCCGGAATCGAGCCCAGGCCCAAGCGATAGCGCGCATCTCTTCGCTCGGTTTGCGGGGATGATGGAGCGCGAACGGTGCTAAGGGCCAGTTCGACATTAACCGAATCGGGTTACGGGGTCGACCGGGCCCTAAGCCTGTGTTTGAAGCGGCATCTTTGTCGGCGTGCCGACGCACTTATGTGCCGGCGATGCCTGAGATCATACGCACAACCCGTAGGGTGGGCTTTAGCCCACCTGACCCCAGCCGCCAAAACGCCGCAAAGTGCTGTTCCGTGTCTTCCACTAAACCTTGGCCTTTTCTGATCATAACATGCCGTAAGGGATGATGCGTGTAGTGCTGGACACGTCTGTCGTGGTATCCGCGTTCAGAAGCCAGAACGGTGCCTCAAACAAGCTTCTCGCGCGTGTCGCGGCCCGACGCCTGGTTCCTCTCGCCACGCCAGCCCTTTTTCTGGAGTATGAGGACGTGCTGAAGCGACCCGAGCAGCTTGCTGCATCAAAGCTCAGCCTTGCCCAGATCGACATGGTGCTTGCCGCGCTGGCGGGCGCGATAGAGCCTGTAGAGGTTTTCTTCTCATGGCGCCCGCAGCTTTCTGACCCAAACGACGAACTGGTTCTGGATGCGGCCGTAAACGGGCAGGCGGATGCGCTCATAACCTTCAACGTTGCCGATTTTGCGCGAGTTGCGCCAAGGTTTGGGCTACCGGTTCTGACGCCGGCCGTTGTTTTGGAAAGGATGTCGTCATGAGCGAAGCGACCTACCAGCTTAATCTTCCCGCCTCCATTCGCATAGCGGCCACGCGATTGGCCGAGGAAGATGGTGTAACATTGAATGATTGGATTGCCTCCGCTGTAGCGCAGAAGGTGGGCTCGGTCGAAACCGCCGCTGCCTTCTTCAAACGGCGGGCCGGGGGTGCGCGCGCCGAGGATCTGACCGCGCTGCTTGCTTTAGCACCAGATTGCGAACCGGACGCACATGACAAAGCGCCGTAATCGATTTGCGCTGCCGTATGTTCTGAATGACATGCGCCGTAGGGCAGGTAAGCGAAGCATAACCCACCCAAGCCAGGCCGAGGACGTGGCAGCGGGCGTGTCGAGTCTGGTGCCCAAGGCCTGCGTGCCTTGAATACATCGTAGGGTGGGTAAGCGAAGCGTAACCCACCATACCCCGCCGGAGCAAAGCGCGCATGATCTCCATCCGATGCGAACTTGCAGCTTGAGAAATGGCGCAAGAGTTTTTCCGCCCTACAACTCGCCGCCGATGCCCACTTCATTATCTGAGAAAAGAGCTATGATTTACGTAAAGCCCGAACGGCTTTCACTGCGCCTGCATCCCGAGTTCAGTGAACGGCGGATTCAAGGCCTGATAGCTGACGATCCCGCTATTCTAGGGTTGGGTGACCTACGCGTTATCGAGCGAGAGCGCATTCAGCCGGGCGCTGGCCGCCTTGATCTTCTCCTACAGGATACTGAGGGGAGCAAACGATATGAAGTCGAACTTCAGCTTGGCGCGACTGACGAAACACACATTATCAGGACAATCGAATACTGGGATATCGAACGAAAGCGTTTCCCGCCTTCCAACATTGCGCCGTGCTGATGGCCGAAAATGTGACGGGTAGATTTTTGAATGTTGTCTCATTGCTAAATGGGAATTTAGCAATCGTTGCACTTCAGATGCAAGCAATAAAAATCGGTGAGGTGATAACAATAGTCTTCACAAAAGTTCTGGATGAGTTTGCTCTGGCAGCATCTGAGGAAGATGATAGTGCTGACCGTCCGCGCACAAGCCGGCGTAGATATTCTCGCCTACAAACCAAGATCCGGACTATTCCGAGTTTCGATAGGAAAGAACGCGTTATCAACTCAACTTGACCTTATTTGTAAATTTCTTAAAGCCGCTCAGTATATATAGATATAAGGCAAGACCACCATGCCCAAACGCACTGACCTGAAAACCATCATGATCATCGGCGCCGGCCCCATCGTCATCGGCCAGGCCTGCGAGTTCGACTATTCCGGTGCCCAGGCCTGCAAGGCGCTGCGCGCCGAAGGCTATCGCGTGGTGCTGGTGAACTCCAACCCCGCCACCATCATGACCGACCCAGGCCTCGCTGATGCTACCTATGTCGAACCCATCACCCCCGAAATGGTCGAAAAAATCATTGCGCGCGAACGGCCGGATGCGCTGCTGCCCACCATGGGTGGTCAAACTGCGCTGAACACCGCCATGCAGCTCGACGCGAACGGCGTGCTGAAAAAATACAATGTCGAGCTCATCGGCGCTCGTGCCGAGGTGATCGACCGCGCCGAGGACCGCCTGAAATTCCGCGACGCAATGGCCGAAATCGGCATCGAATCGCCCCGCAGCTTCATCGCCCACACTCTGGAAGAAGCCCGCGCGGCCCTGCTGGACATCGGCCTGCCCGCAGTGATCCGCCCCAGTTTCACCCTCGGCGGCACCGGCGGCGGCATCGCCTATAACCGCGAGGAATTTGAAGCCATTTCCGCCAGCGGCCTCGCCGCTTCGCCCACCACCGAAGTGCTGATCGAAGAATCCGTGCTCGGCTGGAAAGAATACGAGATGGAGGTGGTGCGTGACAGCGCCGATAACTGCATCATCGTCTGCGCCATCGAAAATGTGGACCCGATGGGAATCCATACCGGCGACTCCATCACCGTCGCCCCGGCGCTGACGCTGACCGATCGTGAATATCAGCGCATGCGCGATGCCTCCATTGCCTGCCTGCGGAAAATCGGCGTGGATACCGGCGGATCGAATGTGCAATTCGCCCTGAACCCCGCCGATGGCCGCATGCTGGTGATCGAGATGAATCCCCGCGTCTCCCGCAGCTCCGCCCTCGCCTCCAAGGCCACCGGCTTCCCGATCGCCAAAATCGCCGCCAAACTCGCCGTCGGTTACACGCTCGATGAACTCACCAACGACATCACTCGCACCACGCCCGCCAGTTTCGAACCCACCATCGATTACGTAGTGGTAAAAATCCCCCGCTTCACCTTCGAAAAATTCCCTGGCACGCCGGCTTTGCTGACCACCAGCATGAAATCCGTCGGCGAGGCAATGTCCATTGGCCGCAGCTTTGCCGAAGCCCTGCAAAAGGGCCTGCGCAGCATGGAAACCGGATTTTCCGGCCTGGATGAAGTTCCCGCCCCCGGCGATGGTGGCCCAGATGCCTTCCGCGCCGCCCTCTCCGCGCCGAAACCCGATCGCATCCTGATGGCCGCACAAGCCTTGCGCGCTGGCCTGTCAGTGGAAACAATCCACGACGCCTGCAAATTCGACCCCTGGTTCCTGCGCGAGCTGGAAAAGATCGTCACCGCGGAACGCAGTGTCACCGCAAACGGCCTCCCGCGTGAAGCCGGCGCGTTGCGCCGACTGAAAGCACTCGGCTTTTCCGACAAGCGCCTGGCCCAGCTCACCAGCCAGCGCGAAACCGAAATCGCCGCGGCGCGCGACAAACTGGCGGTCCACCCCGTCTATAAACGCATCGACACCTGCGCCGGCGAATTCGCCTCCGCCACGCCCTATATGTATTCCACCTATGAGGGCGGGTGGGGCGAACCCGTCTGTGAAGCCGCTCCCACCGACAAGCAAAAAGTGATCATCCTCGGCGGCGGCCCGAACCGCATCGGCCAGGGCATCGAATTCGATTATTGCTGCGTGCATGCCGCCTATGCGCTACGCGATGCCGGATTCGAAACCATCATGGTGAATTGCAACCCGGAAACGGTCAGCACCGATTACGATACGTCCGACCGGCTCTATTTCGAACCCCTCACCGCCGAAGACGTGATTGCGCTGGTCCGCCGCGAACAGCAAAACGGCAAAGTGCTCGGCTGCATCGTGCAATATGGCGGGCAAACGCCCCTCAAACTCAGTCAGGCGCTGCCGGATGCCGGCATTCCCGTGCTCGGTACAACGGCCGACGCCATCGACATCGCCGAGGATCGTGAGCGTTTCCAGGTGCTGCTCAAAAAACTCGGCTTGCGCCAACCGGAAAACGGCCTCGCCCGTTCGCCTGACCAGGCCGAGATCATCGCCGAGCGCATCGGCTATCCGGTGGTGATCCGCCCCAGCTACGTGCTCGGCGGCCGCGCCATGGAAATCGTCTTCGACAAGGCGCAGCTGCATCGCTACATGCGCGAAGCCGTGAAAGTATCAGGCGACAGCCCGGTGCTGATCGACCGCTATCTGAACGACGCGATCGAAGTGGACGTGGATTGCATCGCCGACGGCCACACCGTCTATGTCGCCGGCGTGATGGAGCATATCGAGGAAGCCGGCATCCATTCCGGCGACAGCGCCTGTTCGCTGCCGCCCTACAGCCTCTCACCCTCGATGATCAGCGAACTGAACGACGAGACGGAGGCCATCGCCCGCGCCCTCGGCGTCGTCGGCTTGATGAACGTGCAATACGCTATCAAGGACGATACGATCTACGTGCTGGAAGTGAACCCCCGCGCCAGCCGTACCGTGCCCTTCGTGGCCAAGGCCACCGGCGTCGCCATCGCAAAGATCGGCGCGCTGGTCATGGCCGGCGCCAAACTGGCGGATTTCAAGCTTGACGACACTGCCATCGCCCCGCATGTCGCGGTGAAAGAAGCGGTGTTCCCCTTCGCCCGCTTCCCAGGCGTCGACACCATCCTTGGCCCCGAGATGAAATCCACCGGCGAAGTCATGGGCCTGGATTACAGTTTTGAGCGCGCCTTCGCCAAAGCCCAGCTCGGCGCCGGCGTGGTGCTGCCTGAACGCGGCACCGTATTCCTCAGCGTGCGTGATGGCGACAAATCCGGCCTTCCCACCCTTGCCCGCCGCCTGACCGAAATGGGGTTCCGCATCATGGCCACCAGCGGCACCGCTGCCCGCATCCGCGAGGCCGGCCTGCCTGTCACCGTCGTGAACAAGGTGCTGGAGGGCCGCCCGCATTGCGTGGACGCCATCCGCTCCGGTGACATCCAAATGGTGGTCAACACCTCCCAGGGGGCGCAATCCACCGCGGATAGTTTTGACATCCGCCGCACCGCGCTTACCTACGGCGTGCCGCACTACACCACCATTGCCGGGGCGCGCGCCGCCGTGCACGCTATCGGCGCCTTGAAGGCGGGCACGCTTGAAGTGGCCCCCCTGCAATCCTACTTTCGCGGTTCGTTCTAGAGCATTTTCCGATCGTGTTGAAGACGGTGAGCCGGTCGGAAAATGCTCTAGCTCTTTGTTTCAACGGGCATCTTTATCCGACGGTTACCCCTTGTGGTCGGATGATGCCCTGGCGGGCTTGCGTAGTTCTTAGGCTCACGTAAGCTGCACTCCCCTTCGTCAAGGCGCAGCCCCGGCCCAGGTTGTGCCATGGCGTTCTATTGTTCCGCAACCCGTACCCCGGCGCCTGATGCGCCGGAGAAAACCAGCTTTGAGGATTCGGCCCTTTGCAGAAATTCCCGATGACCGCCCAAGGTTTGCAGCGCCTGGAAGACGAGCTGCGGAACCTGAAATCTGTCGAGCGGCCCTCCATCATTCTGGCCATCGCCGAGGCGCGCAGCCACGGCGATCTCTCGGAAAACGCCGAATACCACGCCGCGCGCGAGCGCCAGAGCTTTATCGAAGGCCGCATCCAGGAGCTGGAAGAGGTGGTGGGCGCCGCGGAGGTGATCGACCCCTCCGCTTTGTCCGGCGACAGCATCAAGTTCGGCGCACACGTGAAACTGCTGGATGAAGAGACCGACAAGGAAGCCACCTACCAGATCGTCGGCGTGTATGAGGCCGACATCAAACTGAAACGCTTGTCGATCTCCTCACCCCTTGCCAAGTCGTTGATCGGCAAGAAAAAGGGCGACACCATCTCGGTCCCCGCCCCGGGCGGCGACCGCAGCTATGAGATCCTGAACATCCAATTCATCTAACCGTGCCAGGCTCCATGGCGGGTATCGTAGCGTGGGCTTCAGCCCACCACGCCCCGGCCGCCAGAGCACCGCAAATTGTACAACGGGCGACACCAGGTTTACCGGGCTCCATGGGCAGAGCCCAAGGAGGTCCGTCATGGACGCACTCGTTTCGCAACTGACGCTCTCGCATGTGCGGGAGGCAGCCACGCGCATCGCCGGCAAGGTGCTGCGCACCCCAACCCTGCCGTCGGCCGTGCTATCGCGCCTCACCGGCGCCGATATCACCCTGAAACTGGATAACCTCCAAGCAGTCGGCTCGTTCAAGGAACGCGGCGCCGCCAATCGCCTGGCACTGCTCACCGCGGAGGAGCGGGCGCGCGGCGTGGTGGCCATGTCGGCCGGCAACCACGCCCAAGGCGTGGCCCGCCACGCCACCCTGCTCGGCATCGCGTCCACCATCGTGATGCCGCTCTTCACCCCGCTGGCCAAAGTCAGCGGCACCGCGGCCTGGGGTGCCAAAGTGGTGCTGCATGGCGCAACATTGGTGGAGGCCGCCGCCCATGCGGCCTATCTGGCCGAACATGAAAGCCTGGTCTTCATCAGCCCCTATGACGATTACGCCGTCATGGCAGGCCAAGGCACGCTGGCCCTGGAAATGTTCGAGGATGGGCCGGAGTTGGACGTGCTTCTGGTGCCGATCGGCGGCGGCGGCCTGATTTCCGGCTGCGCCGTGGCCGCCGCCGGTGTTTCCCCGCGCACCGAGGTCATCGGCGTGCAGGTGGCGCCCTATTCCGCCCTGGCCCAGCGCATGGGCGCCCCACCGCACGAGATCGGCGGCTCAACCATCGCCGAAGGCATCGCCGTGCGCGATATCGGCCTGGAAACCCGCAAGGTGATTGCCGCCCATGTCAGCGACGTTCTGGTGGCGCCGGAACGCCTGGTGGAGGATGCGATCTCCATGCTGGCGGAGGGCGCCAAGGTGGTGGCGGAAGGTGCGGGTGCCGCCGCTTTGGCCGGCCTGCTCGCGCATAAATCGCGCTTCGCCGGCAAGCGCGTTGGCTTGCCGGTGTGTGGCGGCAATATCGATGTGCGGATCATGGCCAATGTTCTGCTGCGCGGCCTGCTGCGCGATGGCCGCCTGCTGCGCCTGCGCATGGAAATCCCCGACCGCCCCGGCGTTCTGGCGGATATCGCCACCAAAATCGGCGCTTCCGGCGGCAATATCATCGAGGTGAGCCACCAGCGGCTCTTCGCTTCCCCCAGCGTGCAATCCGCACAATTGGAAGTAATGGTGGAAGCGCGCGACCCTGTTCACGCGGCGGATATCGAAGCAGCTTTAGCCGATAGCTACACCGTACAGCGCGCCTAACCCGGTCGCCTGGCTGAAACCCACGTATTGCCCCGCCTATTGCGCCGCGACCGGTGTTTCGCTGGTAATGCCCCAGGCATGGCCGGCGATCAGCCAGTGGCCATGCACCCTCTTTTCACTGATTACCCATTGAGATGTCTGGCGTATACGTGTTTTCGGATCGGTGTTGAACAGGAATAGCCCGGGCAGCACGAAATACGCGGTATCTGCGGTCACCCGGCTGAATCTCGGCGCCTCCACCGAAAGCTTGGCTTTCATCGCCAGAAATTCGTCATGTGCCGCCTTGGTCTGCCCCATCAGGTCCTTGTACCAGGCGGTGGCATTGCCCTTGCCGCTCCAGCGATACGGCGCAAAATCGTCGAGCACCACGCAATCCTCGGTAAACACGCCGGTCGGCGGCTGGCTATTGCCTTGGTTGATCGCATCGACCAGATGCTGCACCGGCGCCACCAGGGCCGCATCATCCTCGGCCATGGCACGGTCGGCCACAAATCCCATCAGCGGCGCGCACAAAGCCAACAGCGCAATAATCCTGCGTATCATCATTCCTCTCCCAGAACAGCGCGGCACGCGCCAATCAAGATAGCTGCGACGCCCGCAAACGCCCGGCTTGCGTCAGATCCCACGCATCGGCCGCCGGCGCCACGCCGCGATCATGCGATTTGGCCACCGCCATATAGATCAGCCCGGCGCCACCGATGCACAGCAGCGTCACCAGCATGCCATAATTCATATACCAGGGAAGATCTGGCGTGCGCGGCCACACAATGTCGATCAACGCGCCAACGCCATAGATCAGCGCCACTATATTCACCGGCAAGCCCCAGGCGCCGAGCGAAAACTGGCCGCCCGGCCGCCAGCCGCGAAACCGTGCATAGAGGGCGGCCACCACCACCATCTGAAACGCCAGATAAATGCCGGCGACGGCAAAATTGATGATCGTGGCGATAGCATCCTGAAGAAACGGGCTGATGGCGATGATCGCCCCTGGCACACACCCGGCCACCAGCAGCGCCACCCAGGGCACATGCGCCTTAGGCGAGATTTTCGTCAGCGCCGCGCTGCCGGCAATCATCCCGTCGCGCCCATAGGCGAATAGCAGACGGCTCACCGCCGCCTGCAGACTGAGGATGCAGGAGAGGAAAGATACCATCACCACCGCGATCACGATCTTCGCCCCAGCGGCGCCAAAACTGGCCTTCAGCACATTGGAAACCGGGTTGGCATCGGCACCGGAAATCACCGCGCCGATATCCGGCAACGCCAGAAGCAGAGCCACACACACAAAGATGGAGGCGGCAATGCCGATATAGATGGTCATCCGCATGGCGCGCGGAATGCTGCGCCCGGGATCGGGCGTTTCCTCCGCCACATCGGCGCAGGCCTCGAATCCGTAACAGCAAAACAAACCGGCCGTCGCACCGGCCAGAAACGCCGGCATATACGAACCCCCGCGCAAGATGCCGTGCGTGCTGAACAGGATGCCGACGGAATTATGATGCTGGAAAATCAGCAGATAAACGCCCACAACAATGGCGCCAAGCAATTCACACACAAAGCCAAACATAGCGACGCGCGCGAGCAACTTGGTGCCCTGCAGGTTCACCAATGTCGCCACCAGCACCATGCCGAGCGCAATCAGCGCGGTTACACCAGGCGTGGCATCGAAGCCCATGGCGTCGGCCAGGAACGGCCCAGCGCCGACAGCCGCACCGGCAATGGTGCAAAACAGCGCCCAGGCATAAACCCAGCCAGACATCCAGGCCCAGCCCTTACCCACCAGCCGCCGGCTCCAGGGATAGAGCCCGCCGGAGATCGGGAATTGGGCCACAATCTCGCTGAACACCAGGCAGACCATCATCTGGCCCAAAGCCGCAATCACATAAGACCACACCATCATCGGCCCGGCCGCCTGCACCGATACCGCAAACACCGAATACACGCCGACCACCGGCGAGAGATAGGTAAAGCCGAGCGCGAAATTCTCCCAGATGGACATGGAACGATCGAAGTTCGTCGCATAGCCAAGCGCCAGAAGCTGCGCCTCGTCCGCACTATCGGAGGTGGTATTTTTGGCCAAATCTGTTTCAAAGGTCGACATCGCACCGTTCCGATGGGTCCCTTCAACAACCTCGGAACAGGTGCTTGGGCCGCGGCGCAAGACTGCCGCGAAGTAGGTTCGGCGTCAACGCCCGGAGCAAAACTCTCCTTCCATCATCGAATTTGACGTAGGATGGGTGAGCGAAGCGCTACCCATCAACACCGGCCTGATGGGTAGCGCTTCGCTCACCCATCCTACGGATGAATAGAAATCTCTTCACGTAAAAGCCGCCTAATGGGGAATGGCGACGTTGCGCGGGTCGTCAGCCGGGTTGATGTAGTGCAGACCAAACGGCCCTGTTCCAGTTACCTGTATTTCGGCCGGCGCATCGTTTGTCCACAGTGAGTGCGGCGTGTTCCCAGGCAGGAATACGAAGCCTGCGCTATCCAGTTCCTTGCCGCGGCCGATCACCCGTGTGTTGCCCATGTCATGCACGATGCTGCCAGATAGAACGGTCAGGTTCTCCGCTGTCGCATGGGTGTGCGGCGCAATCACGAAATGCGCCGGCATCCTGATACGCAATGTGAAAGGCCCGGGCTTGTCAGGGTTGCCGGCCAGCACGCTGAATTGCAGCCCCTTCGGCAAGGCGGCGGGAGGCGGCCCCCACGCCACCGCGGAATCGTTCTGGAGAAGAACCATATCACCCATCTGCTTGGCCGACACCGCGCAGGTGCCAGCAACCATGAACGCAACCACGGTAGCCAGATAACGCATTTTTTCACTCCCTCTCTCTTCGCTTCCCCACCCGGCAAACCGCATCAGCCAGACAAAGGCACCGCAATACTCTCCAGCGATTTACCCTCGGCATCAATCCCCAGCCGTGCCTCCACCACCGCACCAACCAGCATCAGCACCGCCGCCACCTCATACCCCCAGGCCACATTGCGCACCCCGGCGCCGATCAGCTGGCCGAACAGCCAGGGCGCGCCCACGCCACCCACCAGCGTGCCCAGCGCATAAAACATCGCAATCGCCAAAGCACGTGTCTCCAAGGGAAAAATCTCGCTGGCGGTCAGATAGGCCGAGCTCGCGGCCGCCGATGCCACGAAGAAAATCATCACCCAGCAGCCGGTTTGCGTCCATGCATTCAGCACCCCGGCATGAAACGCCCAGCCAGTGGCCGCCATCAGCACAGCTGAAATGCCATAGGTGCCGGCAATCATCTTGCGGCGCCCAATCGAATCGAACAAATGCCCCAAGAATAACGGCCCCATCAGATTGCCAAGCGCCAGCGGCAGAACATACACGCCGATATCCTGCGCCTTCACGTCATACGCCTTGGTCAGCACCAGCCCATAGGTGAAGAACACCGCGTTGAACAAAAAAGCCTGTGCCGCCATCAGAGTAAATGCCAACAGGCTGCGCCATTTATAGGCGCCGAACATCGCCTGGAAAATCAGCCCGAACCCGAACGATTTCTGCGGATGAATGGTCAGCTTGCCGCAGGCCGGCCCAAGATCGCCGCCGCCGCTCTCGCGCACCCGCTTCTCCACCTCGGCCACCGTTGTCTCGGCTTCCTCGTTTCGCCCATGCGTTACCAGCCAGCGTGGGCTTTCCGGCACGAAGCGGCGCAGAAACAGAACGCCGACCCCCAAGAGTCCGCCAACGCCAAACCCGATCCGCCAGCCCAGTTGCGGCGCCACAATATGCCCGCCCAGCAGCAGCAACGAGGCCGCCGCCCCCACCGCCGCACCGCCCCAATAGCTGCCATTGACAATCAGATCGATGCGCCCCCGCAGCCGCGCCGGGATCAGCTCGTCGATGGCGGAATTGATCGCCGCGTATTCGCCGCCAATGCCAAGGCCCGTCAGCACCCGGAACACCGCCAGCGACCAGAAATTCCACGAACAGGCCGAAGCCAGCACCCCGATCACGTAAATGCCCAGGGTTATGTTGAACACCAAACGCCGCCCAAACCGGTCGGTCAGCCAACCGAAGAAAATCGCCCCGATGACCGCCCCCGCCACATAGGCCGAGGCCATGGTGCCGATATCCTGGGCGGAAAGCCCCAGCGTCCGCTTGTCCTGCAGCATCGGCCCGATCGAACCGACGATGGTTACTTCCAGCCCGTCCAGCACCCAGGTAACGCCCAGCGCCACCACAATCAGCAGATGAAACCGGCTCCAGGGCAGCCGGTCCAGCCGCGCCGGAATATCGGTCTCTATCGCCTGCCCCGCCATTCACCGCGTCCCACACCGATGGAAGGAGAAGAACATCCTTGTTGCGGATCGGTTGCCTGTGTGCTCCGCTGGTCTCGTTGCAGTTTCGAACGAATATGGCATGCAGTCCTTCTGGTCCGGCCCAGTGAGCGTGTTCCTGCAGACGCCGCCAGCCAGCATGATCGGCATACTGGCAGAAGCGCAGCTGCGCCATTTCCGCGCCAACGAAATCCAGCAAATCCGTGCCTGGGAGGAGAGCATCGCCCTGCTCCGCCATGCGCTATCGCAGCAACATCGCGCCTCAACCTGGTGGCTGCTGCTCGAATACCCGATGTTGCGGCTTGGCCGGCGCGCGGACGCCATCATCCTCACGCCGGGCGCCATTCTCGTCCTGGAATTCAAGATCGGCGCCAAATGCTTTGCGTTGGCGGATCGAGAGCAGGTGGATGATTACGCCATCGATCTGCGGGATTTTCATGCCGGGTCGCGCAACCATCCGATCGTGCCGATCCTGGTTGCCACCCATGCCTCCGCACACCCGGCAACCCTGCCCTTGCCCATCTCCGGGGTGTGGCAGGTGATGGATGCCAGCGCCGCGACCCTGGCCGGCTTGCTGCACGATCTCGCGCGCTGCATCCCACGCCCCGCAACGCCGCTCAACCCAGCCACATGGTGCCACGCGCCCTATCGCCCCATCCCCACCATCGTGGACGCCGCCTGCATGCTCTATGCGCGCCACGGCGTGGCAGAGATCAAGGCGGCCCGCGCCGATACCGAAAACCTCTCGATCACCACCGGCGCCATCATCACCGCCATTGCCCAGGCGCGCGCCGAGGCGAAGCGCCTCATTCTGTTCGTCACCGGCATTCCAGGCGCGGGCAAAACCCTGTGCGGCCTGAACGTCGCCTTCGGGTTGGAACAGCAGGCGCGCGCCACCTTTCTCACCGGCAACCCGACGCTCGTTCACGTGCTGCGCGAAGCCCTGGCGCGGGATGCCGTCGGGCGCGGCGCGGATCGCCGCAATGCGCGCCAGCAAATGGAAGGCGCCATCCAGGCCCTACCGCGCTTCCGCGACCACCATGTCGCCGCCGGCGGCGAAATCCCCGCCGAAACCATCGTGGTGATCGACGAGGCGCAGCGTTGCTGGTCCGCCGCCCACGCCATCGCCAAAACGCGCGACCGGCCGGTGCGTCTGACCAGCTCCGAACCGGCGCATCTGCTGGAGATCATGTCACGCCACCAAACCTTCGCCGCCATGATCTGCCTGGTCGGCGGCGGCCAGGAGATTCATGATGGTGAAGGCGGCCTTGCCGAATGGGGCCACGCCCTGCGCGAACACCCCGGCTGGCGCATCCTGGCCGCGCCCGACATTCTGGCCGCCACCGATCCGCGCCAGCGCCTGGGCGCCGTGCCCGACCTGCAGACGCGCCCCGAACTGCACCTGAAAACCTCGGTCCGGCAAATACGCTGCCCGCAGGCAAGCGCATGGGTCGAGCGCGTGCTCGAGGGCAACGCCGAGGCCGCCGCCGCGATCGCCACCCAAACCAATGGCACACTGCCCTATCTGCTCACGCGCAGCCTGCCGGCCATGCGCGCCTGGCTGCGCGCCGCCGCACGCGGCCACCGCCGCTCCGGCTTACTGGCAAGCTCCGGCGCCAAGCGCCTGCGGGCAGAAGGCCTGGGCGCGGAATTGCCGCATATGGACGCCACTGCCGTCGCCCATTGGTTCCTCGATCGCTTTCCGCCGGATATCCGTGCCTCCAACGCCCTGGAACTGGTTGCCACGGAATTTTCCTGCCAGGGCCTGGAGCTGGATTTCGCCGGGGTCTGCTGGGATGCCGATCTGATACGCGAACCCGGCCGCGCAGCATGGCGGGCGCAAAATTTCCGCGGCGCCGGCTGGACAAGGCCCAGCCGCGCCGACTCCATCGCCAACCAGATCAACACCTATCGTGTGCTGCTCACCCGCGCCCGTTACGAGACGATCATCTTCGTTCCCCGCGGCGACACCGCCGACGCCACCCGCAATCCCGCGCGTCTCGATGCCATCGCGGCATTCCTCGAAACCTGCGGCGCAAGGGAGCTTTCGCCACTATCGGGCGCAGCCGCCGAACCCGCACCATGCCTGATATGAAGCGGCATCTCGCCCTCTGCGCTTGCCTCATCTGGTGCTGTGCCTTCGCGCCCGCCACGATGGCGCAGGCAATCAAAATCAGCACCTGGAACCTGGACTGGCTCACCGCCCGGAGCCGCGCCGAGGCCGATCTACCCGCCGACGTGCATCGCCGCGCCCCCGAAGATTTCAAGCGCCTTGCTACCTATGCCGAAAAACTTGGCGCCGGTATCATCGGCTTACAGGAAGTAGACGGGCCAGACGCGGCCGCTTTGGTGTTCGATCCAAAACGCTACACCATCGCCACCATCGATGAACCGATCGTGCAACGTGTTGGTATCGCCGTGCGCAAACCGATGACGCTGACGAAAAACCCCGACCTCACCGCGCTCGATGTCGAAGCCGACGCACCTTACAAGCTACGCGACGGGCTGGATGTCAGCGTCACGCTGCCCACCGGTCAAACCCTGCGCATCCTCGTTATCCACCTGAAAACCGGCTGCCAGACCGATGACCTGGCGCACACGCAGCGCCCGCAATGCGCGCTGCTCGCCCGCCAGATCCCGCCACTGCTCGCATGGATCGCCGCCCGCCAGGCTGAAGGCATCCCGTTTCTCCTGCTCGGCGACTTCAACCGCGTGTTCGACACACCAGACTCCTTCGGCGATGCCCTCACCAGCACCGCGAAGCTGCTTCGGGCAACAGAAGGTTTCGAAAACCCATGTTGGGACGGCGCACCGTTCATCGATCATATTTTCCTCGGCGGCCCGGCACGGCACTGGCTGCAACCAGGCAGCTTGCGCGTGCAGATTTTCAGCGAGTTCGGCGAAGGCTGGAAGCCGCGCCTCTCCGATCACTGCCCGGTGTCGGTGATGATAAATCCAGGCAAGTAGGCACAGTTGTGGCGTGCGACAATTCCTCCTATCTTGCGTACATCTTGGATTGCCTGAATGACGCATTGGGTCAGACGCCTCTGGCGATATTGAATGTCAGGCCGAACGGATCACGGAGATAGCAGCGCGGGATTGCCGGGTTGTCGTCCACAACAGCGCAGCCGGCGTCGACCAGACGGGCTTTGGCTTCCTCAAGATCGGGCACGGCGAATTCGAATACCGGCGCTGGCGCGCTGCCTGGTTCCAGAAACAGCCGGAAATTGCCGGTTTCGAACCCGGTGAGCTGCGGCGATTGCTGAAACGGCTTCAGGCCCATCACCGTTTCATAAAACGCAATGGCTGTATCCATGTCGGTGACCTGGATGATGATGTCGCGGGTGGAATTCATGCCGGTAAAACTCCGTGCTCGTGCGTAACATCAGGGGCGCTCTGCGCCACGAACATTGGTGTAAATCCCGTACAACGTATGCGATGCGCAGATGAACAGGCGCGATCGGTTGCGGCCGCCAAAAGTAAGATTGGATACCGCACAGCCTGTGTTAATCCGCCCCAGCACATGGCCATCCGGATCGATGCAATGCACCCCGTCCCCGGCGCTGCTCCAAAGACGTCCGGCGTCGTCGCAACGCAAACCGTCAGCGGCACCAGGCTCGATCTGATGAAACACACGGCCGCCCGAAAGCCTGGTGCCCTCGGCCACCACATCGAACACGCGGATATGGCGATCCGGGTCGGGCCCGAATTGGCGGCCGGTTTCAGCGACATAGAGCCGCGATTCATCCGGTGAGAAACACAGGCCGTTCGGCCCGGTAAAATCATCCGCCATAATGGCCAGGCTGCCATCGCCAGGGTCCAGGCGGTAAAGCGCGGGCGGCAATTCGGAGCTTTGCTTGCCGCCTTCATAATCCGTGCTGATCCCGTAGATCGGATCGGTAAACCAGATGGTGCCGTCCGACGTGCACACCACATCATTGGGCGCGTTCAGCCGCCTGCCCTGGTAGCGATCCGCCAGGATGGTGATGCGCCCATCCAGCTCAGTGCGGGTGATGCACCGGTTTTGGTGGGAACAGCCGATCAGCCTGCCCTGAATATCCCTGGTGTGGCCATTGGCGAAGCCGGAAGGGGCGCGGAACACCGATATGCCGCCATCCCCGGTCCAGCGCATGATGCGGTCATTCGGCAGATCGCTGAACAACAAACAATCCTGGTCGGCGAACCAGACAGGGCCTTCAAGCCAGGCAAACCCGTCGGCCAGTTTCACCAATGGCGCATTGCGCAGGATCAGCGACTGAAAGCGCTCGTCCTCGATCGTGAAGAGCGCCATTTCTAGCTCATATGGCAAGGCGCGCGTTTTGGATCGATATGCAGCTGAACCGTCATCAGCACCGCTGGCTGGTCGCCCACAGTGCCGGAGCGATGGCCCTTCCTGCCGCCGGTTTCGGTGCAGCCCTGATCCTCGCCGAAGGAGAATTCGCCCGCTCCCTGCTCGATGCGCGTGCCGTCCATGCTTTCGATCCACCAGCGCCCTGACAGCACAACAATCCATTGTGGTGCCGGGTTCTCGTGCCAGTCGCCAACCCAGCCGATCGGCTGAACCGTCACCACCACCGTCGCCTCGCCGCGATCATGCCGGTTGTTCCATTGCGGATCGGCGGGACCCACGCCCTTCAGCTCGAACTCCGTCAGCGCGCAGAGCTGCTGGTGGCTCACGCCCGCCTCGTCGGTCCAGAGATGCCAGTAAGGCACGCTCGGCCGGTCACCTGCCTTATCCGTCATTGCCGCCTCGGGAGTCGGAATCCGCAGGTCAAACGCGCCGGCAGGCGTTGGGATTTAGGCATCGTCGGCAAATAAGTGCGTCGACACGCCGACAAAGATGCCGCTTCAAACAAAAGCTAAGGGCCCGTTCGACCCCGTAACCCGATTCGCTTAATCTCGAACGGGCCCTTAGCCGGAACTCTTCACCAGCAGCATTTTGTGCCCGTCTGGGTCGCATAGCAGTTTGGCGCTGGTGCCATCGGATAATGGGGTGCCCCCGCACAGGCCCGGCACCAGCAGCGTGACCCAATCGGCAGCAATATCGCGCGCACCCATGGCTGGCATGGGTCGGCCAGGTGGCGTGTAGCCGAGCAATTCCAGACCCATGGCGGCGTCATCGGGCGGCCGAAGCCCAATCACCGTCACCCGGGCGCCGGCAAGCCCGTCCAGTCTTGCCTGGGCAGGACCGAAATTCTCCGAGCGACTGGCGGCGGAAAAACCGAGTTCTTCGTAAAATGCCTGGCTTTCAGCACAGGCGGAGACGGCGATGGCGCTGTGATCGATGCCGAGGAAGGGTGATTCGCCAGCGTTGTCTTGCCACCCGGCACGGCCCTGGCCCGCCGGAAAATGGATCAGCTCCAGCGGATGCCCATCAGGGTCGCGGAATTTCAGCGCAACCACGCTGCCGTTGCGGGGCGGCAGCGTTTGCGGACCACAAACGGAGATCAGCTCTGGCACCCAGACGGATAATCGGCGCCAAGCCTCGCCCATGTCGCTCACCACGATGGCCAGATGCTGAAACCACAAATCGTTGCTGCGTCTATCGGCCGGATAGGGCGCGCCAGGAGGCTCGAACTGAACCAGCGCAATTTCCTGCGCCCCCAGCCGCAGCACCACCTGCCGAGCGGTCGCATCACCCGCGCCAAGCATAGCGGCCAGAATGGGATCGAGGGGCCACGCGCCGATCCGCCGGAAACCCAGCGCGCCGCGGTAAAACGCTTCCGCCCGCGCCAGATCGGCGACCACGCGACTGACCCGCAGCGGCACCACGGCGATCGGCTTACAAGCCGGAGGCATCGAGCAGGCGCGCGCGCAAACGCGCCTCCGAAAACCGCTCGCGTGCGTAAGCCATTTGGGCGGACGAGGCAGCGCGCCAGGCGGTATCGCAGCTCAGTAGACGGCCGATAGCGGCGGCAAAGCTGTTTGGATCCTGTGCCAGCGACATCACCTGTTCCACGCCCTCGCAGCCTTGCGCACCGATCCCGGTGGTAACCAGCGGCAGGCCGGATGCCAACGCTTCAACCACCTTCAGTTTTACCCCCGCACCATAGCGCAGCGGCACGGCAGCCACACGGGCCTGAAGGTAATACGCCGCCAACGCATCTTCGCTGACATTGGCGGCAACCGTCACCCCCTCTCCGGCCAGCGCCTTAACCCGGGCGGTCGGGTTGGAGCCGACGATCTGGAATTCCGCGCCGGGGATTTTGGCGCGCAGCAAAGGAAATATGTCGGTGACGAACCACTGCGCCGCATCCTCGTTTGGCGGATGGGCAAACCCGGCGACAAACAGGATTTTTTGGCCAGGCGGCGGTTCGCGCGGGGCGCCAAAGCGGCTGAAGGCATAGGGCACCACGTCATGCACGCGAATGCCCGGCTCCAGCCGCGCCGCTTCCGCCGCCTCTTCGGCCGAGAGATAGAGCACCACATCCACCAGACGCCAAAGCTTCCGCTCCTGACTCTCCATGGCATCGGCTTCCGCGGCCAAGGCGGCATCCTCGGTGGCCAAAGCCTGCCGGCGCAGGCGGGCGCCATGCAGGTCGTGGCCGTAATAGGCCAGCCGCGCCCGGCTGTGCTGGCGCAAGGGCGCGATATATTTCTCGACGATATGCGGCCGGCTGAGCAACGCGCCGTCGATATCGGCACCATTCTCCGCGATCCAGGTCTCGAAGCCGCCGGTGGAGGGGCCATACAGCACTTCGATGCCGGCATCCTGCAGCGCCTCGGTATAGCCCGGGCTGTAGGCGGCGTTGTCGGTCCAGAATTTGACGATACGCCCGGCCTGCTGCAGGGCGCGCATCGCGGCCATGATGGCGCATGACCCCGCATCACGATCCGGCTGCGGCACATAATGATCGATCACCAGCACCACGCGCCTGCCCTGCGCCCGATCACGCGCGCGCAGGACATGCGTGCCGTTGGGAAACTGGCTTTTGCTCAGTTCGCTCTGCCAAAGCTGCTGCATCCGCCGCTGATTGACGAGCTGGTGGGCTTTGATGCCCGCCCCGATATCCGTGCCGTGCGACACGCCTTCCACATGCACCACCACGGAGCGCGGCTGGTAGAGCATTTTATGACCGGCCCGGCGCAGTCGGAACGCTAGATCGGTATCTTCGTAATAGGCAGGCGCATAGGCCGGATCGAAACCGCCCAGCGCGTCGAACAGGTTTTTGCGAACCAGTAGCGCCGCGCCGGAACTGTAATCCGCCTCGCGCACATAATTATACACCGGCTTGTCGGGATCATCGAGCCGGCCGTAGTTCCAGCCGGAGGCGTCGTCCCAGATGATTCCGCCGGCTTCCTGCAGCCTGCCATCAGGGAATATCAATTTTGCCCCGGCCGCACCGGCATCTTCCCGGCGCCGCAGCAGATCGACCAGCGCATCCAGCCAGCCGGGCTGAACCTCGGTGTCGTTGTTCAGGAACATCACAAACTCGGCCGAGGTTTTTGCCGCGGCCTGATTGCAGTTGAGCAGGAACCCCAGATTGGTTGGCGTCTCTACCAGCCGCAGATTGGCGATCCGGCGCAACTGCGATACCGCCGGATCGCCCGAACAATCCTCGGCGACCAGCACCTCGAAGGGGGTAAGCGGCGGGGACGCGGCAATCGCTGCCAGGCAGCGCAAGGTGCAATCCACCTGGCCATAGCTCGGGATAATCACGCAGACCACCGGCCGGTCATGGCGCGGCAACACGATATCCGCGGCAATCGGGCTTTCGGCCGGCAGGATCCGGGTCGAAGCGGGGCGTACGGCCCTGGCCTGGCGGGCATGGCGCCACCAGCGCAGGCGCTGCGGCATTTGCCCGGAAACACTCCACCAGATGATCTGCGCCGCACGGCGCCCCAACCGCGCGACGCGCGGCGTTCGGCCCGCCAGGCGGCGCAACGGCCAGGTGGCCTTCCACATCGTGCTGGCCTCCAGGGCCGCCAGGCGAAACTCGGCCGAGGCGGCCGCCTGGCTGGCCCCGTGCAGCGCATGGCACAGCCGGCCCCACTCTGCGGCGGCCTCCGCAAGCTGACCATCGAGAGCAGCCCGGATCCGCCGCAACTCGGCAAGTTCGGCGGCAGCTGCGGTTTGGGCTTGATACGCCTGGGCTTCCTGCGCCAGCCTTGCCTCGCCCTGTGCGGCGGCCTGGCTGTGCGCCTCCGCCAACGCGGCGCTCAGGGCTGCCTGCTCCCGCGCGGCCTCCGCCCTGGCTTGGGCAAAGCGCATCTCCAGCGCCGCCAATTC
>Ga0116229_10001757_pt1 | contig 34487 bp, 29 predicted proteins | sample S1TSphgellanicum_3_FD_87313 | JGI IMG/M metagenome (GOLD analysis project Ga0116229, IMG submission 87313) | Host-associated microbial communities from peat moss isolated from Minnesota, USA - S1T2_Fc - Sphagnum magellanicum MG | ecosystem: Host-associated > Plants > Peat moss > Unclassified...
AAGTTCTGGTGTGCGATACCGAATATAGTGAATACAGATTCGCTGGCTTGAACAATCGATAGAGTATGTTCCGTGACAGCGATAAGAACGCCATGAGGTTGAATGGTGCCAGGGATATGTATTTTTTCCGCAGCACAGAGCGATTGCAATTGACTAGGCACGGAATGAGAATTTGGCATGGCATGATTATCGCTTGCTTTCGATTATTTACAAGATGGCGGTATGTCACTTTTGTTGTTGTAAGACTTTAGGATTATAGGATAATATTGTGCCACTATATATGGTGGCAGCTTTTGGTGGACCCGACTTTGGACTCTTTTCAAGCCGGGCTCGAAGTAAATTCGGAGTTTCAATATCTAGATGATCGACGAAGAAGACAAACCAGGTAAAATGTGCGAACTACACTTCTGGGCGGAAAACTAATGTTTTTCAATTCAAATAAGTCCGCTTGTTTGGTTACTAGTTTGCTGGCATTGGAACTGCTTGGGGGCTTCCCGTCTTTAGCCGATTCGAAAGGTTCGACCTCCAAATTCAATCGAGAAGCCTTTGGAGAGGGGCTGCTTTTGGAAATGACCGACCCTTCAGGACAGCCCTCGGCTGAGGCGGAAAAAGCGCTGCAGGACATTTCCGCCCAGGAAGTCCGTCACAAAGCGCTGCTTACAGGACGAGTCGAAGAGCTACAAGCTACAACTCCGAAACTGAAAACGTCCACTGGCGACAAAAGCAAGGACTCAACCCCACCGCTGAAGAGCACCTCACCACAAGAACAAAAAGGAAAAATCGTCTCGCAATATCCTCGTGATTTCGAGGGCTCATGGATCGGTCCGGCCACAATCGATCAGCACGTATACAATAAAGTCTTGCAAGACAAATTTCCAAAACAAGTGGCCGATAGCATTGCATTTATGTACCCTGGCAGACGTGGAATAGCATCTGTCACATTCCAGTCCACCGCATCTGGAGCGAATCTCAAGGAGTGGCCGAGAGTGACTTTCCGTCTTTCTGAAAAGGACGCTAGCTTTGTCGATGGCCCGTTGACGCGGCCCGGTTCCAGCATGTTCATTGGCACCGCGCCAGCTAAAAATACTGTTTTAACCGACGGATCTGTGAAGAACTCGGATCTCCTCTTCGACAAACTCATCCAATACAAGCCCGGCGTGATTGAGCAAGATTTTGCCGAGGTCTCAAGCACCGTCGATAAATACCATCAAGAACATACCGAGTCACGCGAGAATGCTGTCTATTACTCGATGATCGGCGACGATCAAATGTACATCTATATCGCACAAGTAGACTATCTAGGTAACGGTCAGTTCAAATCTAAGCTGCTTATGCACGGAATCTTGCGGCGGAAGCAAATATCTGGTTGATAGGCACTGCTGATGGTGCGCATGTAATGTTTTCTGATTTGTTGTTTCGATGACAATATTCTCATGTTACCCGCAAGAACCGCTTGGGCAATAATCACTCGGGGTCTATACGTACTGTAGAGAGGAGATAACCCAAAAGAACCTACGATAAAAGTAGTAAACATTCCTTGCTTCCCCCCGCCCCCCAATACTTGATAGTAATGACAGCACAGCAGTGAGCTCGACGCTATTTGCTGGCACTTTACCAGAACTAAATAAATTCAAAATTTCACTGATCCAACTACGGCTTCCGGCCAGGCCACATGCGGACACTCAAGTGGAGGAAACTATCCCGTCTCTTACGGATCTTCTTTGAGTTAGCCAATTAAAACTATACGGAATAACCTTCTTCCCGGCTGCACTTGCTGCATCCGAGATGATGTCGGTTGAGCCAATTTATGTAAGGAGCAGTCATGTACACGCAATTTCTGCGGCTTAACGCCACGCTTTTATCTTCATTACTACTAATTTTTTCGTTTACCTCCTTTGCATGGATTCCATTGCCGGCTGAAGCTTCATCGCCAATTCCTATGCAAATCGGAATAAATGTAGGCGGCATTTCAGATTACAACAGAGAAGTTCAATTTAACGACGCAATGAAGTGTAGTCGTGTGTTTCAGGCATACCCATGGGCTCATCCTGCCAACAGCCAGACGACAGTAGTCTTAGATAACGGTGGATATTTTCCGGGAGGAAATTTCACATTGTCCTTCAGTGGGAGCGGCGATATCAACTCCTGGGCAGATGCCTCGCAATTAATAACGCAATCGCCAACTACCTTTTCTTGGACACCTACTCCAAATACCGACAGCGGCTTTCTATTTTCGATCCAACAAAATCCTGTTTCGAATATTCAGTTCTTTATGCCTGGATGCACGGGCCAGTCCTCTGCTTTTTACTCGTACTACGAGCAACGACTTGCTCCATTTTCATGTCTGCGTTTCATGGACATGGGAAACACTAACTCAAACACGATAGTTAACTGGTCAAGCAGACCTTTACCAACCGATCAAACTTATGCTGGCCCATATGGTGCGCCGCTAGAAATAATGATTGAGCTCTGCAACGAAACGAACCACGACGGTTGGTTCTGCATACCTACTTATGCGAACGATAACTACATCACAAATATGGCACAACTAATAAACAGCAAATTGAACCCGAATTTGCATTGCTATATGGAGTATTCGAATGAGGTCTGGAATGGCTCATTCCAACAAAATGCTTACTCTCAACAGCAAGGCTTGGCCGCTGGTTTGAGTACCAACCAATATCAAGCCGGATGGGATTGGTACGCTCAACAAACTGTCCATTGCGCATCAATCTTCAAAGGCATTATGGGATCACGTTGCATCGCCGTGATGGGAACACAGTTTGTCAATTCTTATATTTCACAACAAGAACTCTCATTCAACAATGCATACAAAAATGTTGATGTCTTGGCCGTGGCGCCGTACTACGGCTACACAATCAACAACCTGACTCAAGCACAAATTGATGCAATGACACCCGCTCAAGTAAATGCGTACTGTCTAAATGAAATCAACACAGCGGATTTGCAGTCCATGCAATCTCAGGCAGATACAGCGCAACAATACGGAGTGCAACTTGTAGCTTATGAAGGTGGAGCAGGATTAGCAGCACCACCGCAGTACTATAGCGATACCACCATGGTGAATCTTTTTGCAAATGCAAATCGCGATGCATCAATAGTCCCTTGCTATCAGGCACTCTTTAGTAACTGGCAGAAAGTAGGGGGAACTCTATTTAACCAGTATGACTTTATAGGTGCCTACAGCCAGTACGGTGACTGGGGAATTTTGGAATACTATAACCAACCTACTTCATATAAATATCAGGCTGTCGTTGCGGCAGCGAATGCTTATAATCCGCCGCCATCAAGCCCAACACCGCCGCCACCACCAACTCCGGCTCCGCCGCCACCACCACATCCGACGCCGCCGCCACCAACTCCGGCTCCGCCGCCACCAACTCCAGCTCCGCCACCACCACCAACTCCGGCTCCGCCACCACCACCAACTCCGGCTCCGCCACCACCACCAACTCCGGCTCCGCCACCACCACCAACTCCGGCTCCGCCGCCACCACCACATCCGACGCCGACGCCGCCACCAACTCCAACGCCGCCACCACCTCCACCGACTCCACCGCCGCCACCACCACATCCGACGCCGACGCCACCAACTCCGGCTCCGCCGCCACCAACTCCGGCTCCGCCGCCACCAACTCCAACGCCGCCGCCACCAACTCCGGCTCCGCCGCCACCATCTCCGGCGCCGCCGCCACCAACTCCGGCTCCGCCACCACCACCAAATCACCACGGTGTTCTACCGCAACCGTGGCGCGGCGAACTTCGCTTACTCAAAATTGAGGAAAAGTTGTATGAGATCTACAAATCAGAGAGTGGCAAGTCACATATGATCCCAATCAAACTACACGAAGGCATTCCTGCAAAAGATGATCCTCATTTCGTGAAGATTGAAGGTAAATGGTACGAGATAGAGGGGGGAGGATTCTGATATGGCAACTAACAATTCACGCGGCAGGGGCAGTGCCCTCATGCTTTCTGCCGCGCTGGGACTTTCAATCGTAGTTTTTCTCTACTTCGGTTTGGAAATGTGCAAATATCGAGTTTTGGAGTTGGCTCATCGTGCCGCTACAGAATCCGCTGCTCTTGCTTGTTCTAGAGAGTTAGCGAGGATAGTCATAGACGATCCGCATTTTGGTTTTGTAGCTCTCACAGAACAACCTTCCGGTTCACGTACTCGCGGTTATTCAGGAGATCCTGTTCCGATAAAAGGTATTAATTCGCTCACTGCCAATCTGCGCCAAAACCAGATACTAGCGTCAAGCCTTCGGTGCGAGCAAATGGAGTGTCGCGTTGAGGAAGATCGCCAGGCCCTCTCTACCACAAAGAAGCTACTTAGTGAAGCCTGGCGTGATGCCATGCTGGAAGCGAGAAAATCCAAAAATCTCGCCATTGATGCCGACGGAAAGCCTGTGCATCTGCAGGACGTTGCTTCGAAAGCTTACAAACAAGGTCTTGGTGCTCTAAATATTCTTCCAAAAGACTTTTCCCTAGAACTCATGTCCATAAAAGGAGGAGGCCCTACTACTACCACCGCACCTGGCTCGCTTGAGTTAGGTCAACTCACACAACAAGACATTTACAACGGTTGCTATATTTCCGATAAAGATTTATCTATTAATCAAAAACCTTTCTATTTTGCTGCAACTGCTCGGGAAGCCAGACTTGTAGATATTTCAGCTGTGTATTGTCCGCAGACCAATATGCCCAACGACGAACTGAGCTCAGTTATAAAGCTCACCGCATCCGCTTCAATACCATATTCACTGAGAGCAGATGCATGCGCAATTGCACCCTCTTACCAGTCGTTTTCGAATAGAAGCGCATTGGTAATAGGTTTTCCAGCAGGAGCTGCAGTTGCCAGCTCTGTAGGAGGCTTATTGTCATCTGGACAATTTGCAAATTCAACAGTTTTGAGCAGCTGCGCATATGGAGGCGACTACCCTGTCGACACTGGCGCTACGTTAAACAATGTGCCAGCGAATGGGATTGCTTCTTCAGTCGTAGCAGATTGTGTTTATGACTTCCTGCGCTCGTCAAATATAAGTGGAAAAGAAACGCTTGCCTCTGTTATTGAAACTTTCCAACAACAGTTTGTAAGTCCCAACGATAATTCATCACCAATTTGCTACGTTCTTTTTTACTTTGATGACAGCGGTTCATTGAAAAAACTTCTTCTTAATAAACCGCCAGTCACTCATTTGATAACTTCAGATCAACAACATTCCGGTTGCATTCTTTCGTACGGAATGATGCCATTCCAGGTTAATTACTTTGACGAGTCTCGACTCTTAAGTAACGTTACCGGCGGCAAGCACGGCGGTAAACCACTAAGCTTTTCATATCTGAATTACTCCAATCCTAATATTCAGTTCGAAGACGAGTTCCATCATGCCGGCAGAGAAAGTAAGTTAGGCGACGAGACTGATTTATCCAAATTTCGTTTAGCTAGCGAAATCGATATCATGAACGTGCCTCAAGTCTCATATGCACGACAACCTAATTTACCGCTGCCCAGACCGAGATAGGAATAACTAAGATGACAGTTCGTAATCAAAACGCAAGCATAAGCGAATTTGCCCCCGCGCTCGTAATTGTACTCGCCACATTTCTAGCGATATGTTCTCTCACTGAAGTGCTCGCATTTCACATGGCAGCGCAAAACACGTGCATGGATGCTGCTCGTTCCGCCGCAAGCAGCTTGAATGTGAGGCTTGCAGAGGCGAGTGTAGTGGACAAAATGAATCAATTCAATTCGAATGTATTTAAGAAATTTGCAGATCCGAAAGCAGAACACAACCTAACGATGTATCTTTCGTATTCACCAGCAGTAGCAATTAAAACGCAAGCACCAACGCCCCAACCCACCCGTTATGTGAAAGTGCAAGTTCAGGGATCGATCGCGCCTCTCGGTCTACCGATTGAGTTTAAGGTAGCACCATCAGCTGAATGCGCACTAGAGTATCCCGAAGGATGGACAAATGAAAATGAGAATGCACGCCGGATCTAGCATTATAGAAAGCGTCTTTGGAATAATGATTTTTATACCAATATTGCTCCTTATTTTTGCATGTGCCGAAATCTTCTGTGCAGAAGAATTTAACTCGAGAGTTTGCCGAGACGCGGCCCGTAAGGCTGCAATGATTCCGCCTCAAGGTAATGAACGCAATGGCCCTCTAGCCGCCAAGAGTCTTCTATATAAGACGGCTTATGACGTAGTGCAAGGAAATGCGGTTGCTAACTCATCGACTTTCTCAAATGTGAAACTTGGAGAAGTATCGCTTGAGGGATTGACTAGACAGTCTGGAGAGAATTTACAAGAACGAATTAGCGGGAACGTGCGAGTTAAAACATCGATATCCGTAAAACTTCCTGCCTCGATAGGGAAAGTTTTGCCGGAAACTATTTGCCTTACCAATTCATATTCCTACCCACTCACAGCAACCGCTTGTATGCAAGAGAATTCGAACGACACTGTACGAATTCCAGAAGCCCACTTACCGAAAATTCTGGTGAAAAACTATTGATATGAATAAGCACTTTTTTCCTTTTCAACTTGCACTAATAATCGCTATTTGGCTGGCATGCGTTCCGCTCTCCCAGGCAAAGGGTCTTCATGAGATAAGCATGCTTCTTCCGCAGGTTTTTACTAAGCACTCAATTAAGCACCAAATCCCTGCTTTGGAAGGCGAGTTTGTAAAACCAACTGTCACTGTCGGACCTTTTGATTTACACCGCAAATATAGATCTATGGAGGGGCCTTACGTAGATGTAGATGTAAATATCGGCGATATTGTTGAAAGCGGAGGCAAGGTTGTTTCGGAAGGACTTGTGCGCTTTGTTGAGAATGGAGGGCAGGCGTCTATGGCTGCGCAAGCAAGCGCTGAATCAACAATACCCGACAGCAACGGGGTTCGGCGGCTATTCTGGCTCAAGGGTGTCAAGCTTGAATTACTTGATGAAAACGACAAAGTTCTCCCTACCGCTGAGTTCTTCTGCCACCTCAACATAGACGTTGATCCAAAGTTCCGTGATGCTGCTTTTCCGGAAGGTGAACACTGCACAAATTCGCGGTTATTTACTCTTACGCAAGGCCAAACCGAAATGATGTTTCCAAAAGGATTCGGCGTTCCCCTGGCGAGTGATGAAAAGTTGCGCTGTATTTTTCAAGCTGCTAATCGCACTACCATTGAACATCGCCGTATAAAACAACGGCTGACTATCTTTTTAATACCTGACGATCAACTCATTCAGCCAATCACTGCACTTAATTGGTTCACGCCTTACATGACCGTTGTAGTCGATAAGAATACGCAAGATGCATCTGCCAGAGAAAAAATGGATTGTTCGATGTGCGCGTCAACAAGCAGAGGAGTGGCTGCACCTAATAGCGTCGAAAATTCCATCGAATCAGATCGCTTTGGACGCAGGGTGAGTGGTCATTGGGTAATTCCACCCGGCAAAAATGTTTGGACAACAAAAATTCGTGATTATGCATTTGATGATAAACCTCGAGTTGCACACTTTATTTGGAGTCACGTTCATCCGCTGTGCACAAGCTTTTCTCTTGTAGAATTAGACGACGGTGCTCGAAAAGATATAGCAACGGTGCATTGCAAATCAAAGGTAAATCCAGGATTGCAAATAGAACATATCGATTTGCTTAGTTCCGTTCAAGGCATTCGCCTGGAAGCACATAAGCCCTATGAACTCGAAATTTTCTATGACAACCCAACCGACCAGGGGCAGGATTCGATGGCAACAATGGGAATATTTTGCGAGAATAACGATTTTGCCCGTCCTCAATGGGCGCTCTCAAAAGCAAACTCTCTTAAAACGTGCGGGGTTAATGGTTGTAGTATGAGCGATCACCAAAACGCATCTTCCGACACACAAACGAATGCCCCCGCAATGCCGATATTCAGCCCTATAAAAGATGGTCCGCTATTAACAAATCGCACGTATGTAGATCTAAAAACCAGCGTTGGCAATTTGCATATCATTTTACAACCGAGGTGGTCTCCTCTAGCCGCCACGCAGTTAGCTAATCTGTTTAAAAACCATTGTTTTGATGGCACTCCTTTTTATCGATTGGACGAATATCTTATTCAACTAAGCGTTGCGGAAAGTAAGGCCCCAGGCTTCCCCGGCATGCCCGCGGAATCTCAAAAGTTACTTAGACGTATTCCTGTAGAACTCGGGGCGCCGCAGTATCATCTCGTCAGTCATCGGCCAGGAGTACTTAGCATGGCGCGGGAAACAAATGATCCTTACGGTAATGCCTCATCCTTTTCAATAATGCTAAAGGATTGGCCGGAACTCGATACGCAGTTCACCATTTTTGGCGAGGTGGCTGACGACAGCGAAACCAAAGCGACGATAGAAGCAATAAAAGCAGCATGGCGAAATAATAATCATCCAAATATCATTACGAGCGAACTTGCACCTTCGGTTGCCTCAGGCAGATGAACAGATACTTTCTCCAGGTCACCTTTTGTTCGCGGCAAGAAAAAGATCGTTGCATTCTTTTTCGAGAACGCCACCAATGATCTCGCATTTTCCTTTTCGCGATGCTTCGATCACAGTTTTAGCTCTTATGTTGATTTCTCCAAAGTCTTGGCTTTGAAGGAAGGGCATACTGCTGCCGTATACGACAAGTGGCATACCAGTCCAAATAATTGCAGACTGGCACATCGGACACGACTCTCCAGTTGTATATAAGCAGACATTCTTCCAATCGAACCCGCTATCAGTATCAGGGCAGCTATTTATGGCTGTCATTTCTCCGTGCCAGATCGGATTTTTGTTGACTCTTACCCAACCTTCTCCGACTACTTTCTTTGTGTTCACATCAACAACTACAGCACCAAATGGATAGCGCGGCACTTTTTTTGCTTGTTCAATTGCAAGGCGCATGAAGTGTTCATGATCTAATCCAAGTGCATGGTTGCGTGGATTACCAGTCGGATTGGCTGTCACCGGTTCGATGAAGAAAGAGCTCGCGACCAAACCCAACGAACCGCCTATGAGTGTTCGGCGTGAGCATTTATATTCCATACAAAAGCTTCCTCTTAAGAGTTGAAATAACATGTCAAGAAACCGCTCAAAGCTTGCCTGTACTGCGCGCGGAGGTGGCATTTAACAACTTGATAACATCTTCTGGCAGGTCTTACATTACAGTGACTATATTACTAAGGCACGGCTGGGCGAACAAAATACTAAAGCAAGACCACTAATTGGTCTGCACTGTTTTGATTGCCTGAGGGAGAATTCAAATGACTACACCTCTTGAGCAAGCACAACCAGCTGAAAAACCGGCAAGCAAAACTGATTTTCCCCCCGGCTTGGGAGCGCAGCTGCTTTCTACATATGAAGCAGCACAGATATTGGCTCAGTCGAACGATGTTCGCAATAGCAAATACAACCTTCCCCAAGACGTAATTTCATTTGATAACAGTTCCCAATCGGTGCAAATCAAAGATGTCGATCCGGGTCAAAACATGATGCTTAAGCCCGATGGCACATATACCGAAACAGATGCTAACGGACAAAACAAGGTGAATGCGACCTGGAAAATGAATGGAGCCGGTGTGGAAATTGATTATCCGGATCTGTCAACCGTCATTTACTCAGACGGCTCTAACCAAGATCTTAAATCTTGGAACGGTGTCTTAAGCAACAAAGATGGCTCCCAGTCTGCGCAAAGTGAAGAATTGAATTTTAATGAGAAATTCACCACGAAAGCACAAAAGGACGGAAGCACAGAGCTTTCGTTAATGGGAGACAACTACATTTTAAATGGTGATGGTAAGACGGGCACGGTAAAGGGAAGCAACGAGAAGCTTACTTATCAACAAGTAGGCGACCATTACGACATCACATTTGCGAATGGTGCACAACTATTAGTAGGACAAGGAATTGGCAGCGAGCAATACCAGGAAGTCACGCTTCCTAATGATGACGCGGCAAACGGCCTACCAAAAGGTCTAAAGAAAGAATGGAACAAAAACGCCAACATCATGGTGGCGATTTAAGTCCTACCTGAACAGCTTTGAGTATTGCTTTAAAGTACGCAGTTGCTCTGTAGTTACAACGTTGTTGGGATAAAGACTCACTGAGGTGACACCATCTTCGTGCGCACTTCGTAAAAAGGATTCAACCGAGCGAGTTCCTGTTGCTATGCCATCGCCAATAACTTGAATGTCGGAAACTGGTTTGCGCGTAAGGTTATGAATCTGTTCAATCGTTTGTGTTGTATATGTCCCACTGGGTTTCTTTTCCCAATAATCCATTGGCATAATCTTGTTGTAGTACTGCCCTATTATCTGCCAAGGCGTGTTTTTTGCTTCAGCACTGCCATTGAGCGGGCTATAAACTATGCCACCAATCGGGTATTTCCAACCGAGGCTATTGCGGAGAGTCTGGCTAAAACTACGAACATGAGATGTGGAAACGTTATCTTCAAGATCAGCTGCAATGCCGTCAACTTTTTGTCCATGCTGAGTTTTCATTCGACCAAATGACGCGAGGTATTGAGCTTCATGCTTAGGAGCAACAAGCGGCGGACGAGCCCAAGCCACTACGCTAATGCCATCGCGGTGGCACTCTTCCAAAATGCTCATTACGATGGGCATTTTGGCATGTGCATCCTCGGGAAGTGGCATTTGTAAGTACAAATTGCTTATACCGTTTTCTTGAAGCTTGTGACAATATGATTGAATCTGACTTTCGTTATTAGGATAATGAAACCTGTTCATCCAAACACCTATACCGCGTCCAAAACCATGCCCAAGTGAGGGAGCGCTTTCCTGAGAAAGAGGCTTCATGTGCTGCAAGGTCGAACCTTCGTATTGATGATGGGACTTATCGGCAAAAACTATTTTCTTCGCATCAGTATCTAAGCCAGTAATGCTCAAGTCCGTAAGGTGAGCATCGCGCACGCGCGTATTCAAACCCGCAAAGAATTGCTTTTGCTCCTTTGCGCTCATGCTGGCCGTTGACGACGCAATATCCTCATAGGCATGGTTCAATGGGTGCGTGCGTCCTGCTTTACGCAAGTCAGAAAATGCGTTTGTAATAGCTGTATCAATGTCCGAATTCATAGCCTTATTCTGCCCATGAAAACGGGCAGAATCGGTTCATGACCATGCGCGACTATGGGCAAAGTACGTATGAGATCGGTTAAAATTCGTATTCGTAATGCTTTGCATGAATAGCGAGGTGAAAACCGCTTTCCCGCGTTTGATGAGTTTTCACTGCGGGCCCAGCCGCAACCCAAAATATATCTAAGTACTGCCTGACCTTTTTCCGAAGCGGTGGGTCGCATCCACAAATTGGGGACGAACTAGTTTAACCTTATTATTACTAGATGCTTCAGTCATCAATGAAGCTCGATCAACGTGGTCTACCGTATGATCAATTTTTTCTTGCTTTTTCTTCGAAACTACACTCTTAGTATTCTGAACTTTTTTCATGTTGTGCCCCTGTTATTTCGATATCTACTGACGTTGCGCCGACTTTTTAAAAGACGGCCGTTCAAGACGCTTTATCGCGGTCTCTATTGCCTATGTGGCTTTTCTCAATGCTGCAGAGTACTTCATCGTCACCGCAGACGGTGTCTTCTTGTTGGCCAGACTTGCTATTATGATCTTGTCGTACCACTGGAAGCTGGTGATGCGCGCTGCTTCAGTCGGCAGCTTACAAACACTTCGCTTGTGACCTTCGATAACTTGGCCGTACCGATCCGGTCTGTCCTATTAGGCTCCTGAAAGGTGAAGAAAGTTCCAGCCAGAAACGGGGAGCTCGGCAGAAGAATCCGGGAGAACCGAGCCTAAACCGAAGTGTCGGGATGCTACTTCTTGAATTGACCTAGGAAGTCGGTGATAGTCTTGAGCATGTCGTCCCATGCGACTTCGTTGAACACATGACCGCCCTTAGGGTAAATATGCTCGATATAACCGGCGTGGCATCTCTTAAGCACGAGCACCAGATTCCTTTCTTTACGCATAGGAACCGTGTGATCATCTGCGCAGTGGACAATCAAGATCTTCGGCATCCTAGTAATTTTGCTCGTCGGCAGAACGAAACAACCGGACATATCTACAACCGAGCTAATGCTTGGATCAGTGGCTGCCGCGTGCAACGATAGTTGAGCGCCAAGGCTGTGTCCGAGCAAGCTAACTTTGTACGGATCTATGTCTTTCTGTCGTTTGACGTAGCTGATTGCATCATGTATAACATTGAGCCACATTCCAAAGTATTTACTCATCGCCGCACCGTCAGCCCATCTGATACCACAGCTCTCAAAGTAGTGCACGATAACTGCGGTAGTGCCTGTTCTTGCGATTGCTTTTGCAAGCTCCTGAAAAAACCAACCATTGTCCTCGATTCCGCCTGAGCCATGAAAGATCAAGACGACCGGCGGTGGTTTACTGTTATCACCAGCAGCTTTGTACCAGTCACATCTGATCTTGTGACCGCTGTACTCGAAGTAAGTGTTTTTCACTTTAGGACCGTCCGTTTCTTGAGCACCACATAAAGTGCCAAAGCACAATGCAATCAACACGACGAACGCAACCAAGAAATAACGTTCAAATCTATTTGTTCTTCTTTTTGAAAGCATCGATAACACGCTGATTCAGGACCAATTCTCAATGATGCGTAATTGCAAAAATTCCTGCCGCGCTGACAGCCGCTACGACCAATATCACGACAGCAATACGGATTATCTTTGCGCGTTTCCGTGCGGCAACTATTGCATCAATCTTCATCTTTATTCGTCGCGGAAATACTTCTAATCGCTCTTGAAACTTGGCGATAGACTCGAATCTATCACGCGGATCTTTTTCGAGACATTTTTCGATTACTTCATCCAGGTCTTTTGGTCTTGTGTTATCGAATTTGATAGTCGAGATCCTGGGCGGCAATTTCAGCGCATGGCTGTTTTTGATATCGAGAGCGGTGCCTTCTTCAAAGGGTGGCCTACCCGCTAGCATCATGTACCCTGTGCATCCCAATGAGTATACTTCGGACTTCTCTGTGTAAGGCAAGTTACGTGCCTCGTCTCCCGACATATAAATCGCAAACCAAGGATCACTCAGTACCTCACTCTCCTTGATTTTTGGTAATGCGAAATCCGTGATGCAAACAGATGGTTGTGAATTCAAATCGTCTACGAAAATGACATTCCCTGGCCGGATGTCTCTATGTAGCAAACCTTGTTTTTGCCCATAATTGAGTGCTTCGCAGGCACCAATCAATATATTTACTGCCACATCGTAACTAGGGCTTCCGTATAGCGCGAAACATTGTTCGACATTGAATCCATCTTTATATTCAGTCACCACATATGGTGTCTTACCATTACGGATTCCGGAGTCCACAATCTTTGCAATGTTAGTGTGAGCGAGTTGTTTGTTTTTGTGTACTTCGCTTTCAAAAGTAGGGAAAAGAGCAGGCGCGATCCCCTTGAAACACTTTACTGCAACTTTAGTTCCTCGCTGTTTATCTCTGCATAGCGTTACAACAGATCGGGGTGATTCACCAAGAATCGCGATCGGAGTGTATCTCTCTATTGGAAATTTTTCCGCCGATAACCCTACCGAAGCCAAATCTAGCGTAACGGCATCAGTCTCGTTCGGTTTATTGTATGTAGCAATCTGCCGAGTACTTGGCTCGGAACAGGAGCACAGTCCAGGGAATGATGCATTTTCTTGCGCATGTGCTGCGATCCGCTTTTTGCAATTTGCGCATACATCTATCGAGAATTGCGCATTAGGAGAGTACGGCCGATCGCATCTACAAACAGACACCCATTGCGTTGGCTGTTGAATAGCCGCTTCAGCTTTAGGGCGGAAACAGGTTTGACAAGTCCCTAAGTTCGCATCTTCCATGGTGAAGATTATAACGACTCTCTCCAAGCAAATTCTCTTCGAGAGTTGTATTAGTGATATTACCAAGTGATTACCAGGCAAGAGACTGAATATTGTTGCCTTTTACGGATTTATCTTTAGCCTACATCGAGCCAACCCGATTTTATGCTCTGTTTACGCAGGCGTTCCCTTTCTTCTTGAATTTCACGTTTGAGTTGAATAGTAACTGCCAGTGGTGTCGAAGGGTTATCGGCAAGTCCTTCTCTCAAGCCCATGAAAAATGGGTGCTTCCAATCGGTATCAGGTTTATTGTGAAAAGAGTAAATTGTGGACAAAGTCCGGAGCGTTTCAGGAGGCGTAGACGGATTGGTCGCCACAGACCAAGCAACGGAGGAATACGGATCTAAAGCGAGTTGCCTTAGTGTGTCAGGTGGAGTTAATTTGTTTGCTGCTACCTTTGCTCTTATACCAGCAAGATAGAAAGCAGCGAATATCCGTCGGTGATTAAAACCGTACACCGCGTGGGTTACCAATTGGACCCCGGTCAAACAAGCACCTGAAAGCAAACTACATCCGCGCTGTAATGTTTACTCACGTTATCTATTTACTCTTTTTCCTTTTGAAAGCATCGGTAACATGCTGGTTCAGGAGGGTTAAGGTTCGTTCCAAATTAGCTAATGGTTCCTTGGGATAATCTTTCGACCGCACGTCGCTTTCCATCTCGTAGGCTTTGGCAAGCTCTTTCTTTAATTCGTCTGCTTTCGCCTGTGTTATCCAGCCCTTTGCAAGGCCCATTTCAATTTGATCTCTGGAATCATCAAGTCTCTGTTTTATATGAGCTGCGATGTTTTCCATGATTATCGGAGGAACCGAGTTGTCTGCCGACGCTGGAAACACCATGCCTCCGCACAGGAAGCCAAGCACAAAAAATATAGCAAGTAGATTTTTCATTAGTACCGTTTTTCCTGAATCTCTTTTGGCAATTCAAGCGTATTATAAACGCTCTCCTCCCACTCCGGACTCGTAAAAGAGACCTTCGGGTGCTTTATTCCGTTACTCGAACAATAGGCTCGCCGGTACTATCCAATACTGCTTTGAGCACTTGCACTTTTAAAGGAGTCGTATTGCTCTCTTTGCTGTTGGATCAACACTTAATTTATCGCACCCGTTCAAAATTCGCGATGCGGCTTAATGTCGCCTGCGTGCTAGGTACTATGAGTCCATCAACATTACGCACGTACTTAGTCCTACCATCGGAAGTCACACCATATTTGGTATTAATAGCAATCATCATTGTTAGTGGAGCCCGGTTTCAGGCAAACGAATCCGTACCGTTTACGTAATGTTTCGGCCAATTGCCCCGGATTGAACCAGCCCTGCATATTTTGCTCAGCGTGCGCCAACTCGTGATCTGCAGTTGATTCAGCACTGCGGAGCGCACCTGAAAATCCTGTGTAATCGAAGTTGGACTGCAAAGGATACATTGTCCGGCATGAGCCCTCAAATACAATTTGCGTAAAAATTACTGCTTGGAATATTCTGTCCGGAAGGTGTAAAAGTGCAGTGAAACTGTGCACTCAATTTGGCTTTTTCTTGATTGATCCAAACTTCAACAATTTGAACCGATGAGAATGCGGTTTTGGTTTGACCCTTTAGCGTAAATCAATTTATCGCTATCGCTCTTATGTACAACATCGACATTATATTTGTTCTGAAAATCCTGCCAATTTTGAGCGACTTGATCAACTACAGAAGGACTATAACTTTCGGGCAAATGCAAAGACCGGCGGTATAACTCCGTTTGGGCTTGGTGCCTGCATCGTTCCAATTGTTTCTGATAGTCTTTCGTAATATCGGTTAGCCCTACCTGCTCATACATCAGCCGATATTGCTGTTTTGCAATGGCTTTGGCAACGGTATGCAGATCCGCATTTTCGGGAAGATGCAATCGCTGCTTATCTATCTTAAGCATTTCACCCAGGGTCAGATTCACGGACGTCCGTTCTTGATCGTCGGGTCTTATAGCTACGGGAAGTTGCCGAGGACGTCCAACATCATGACTTTCAACTGGATGAGGCTGGATTTTTTCAAATTCAATGAGAACCGCTTCCAGGGTTCCTACTGGAAATCCATCTTTTTTGCACCGAGCAGACAATTTTTTGGCGTATGCGACTTCATCTACAGCAAGTTTTGAACGGACAATGACCTGATCATAAATTGGATCGCTACATGACGCAGGCGGAATCTCTCCGCTCCCAACGTCGCTCATTTTTTCAAGCCTCCATTTCTGCTAACCGGGTAAGTTCAGCAATATTGCCAAATAGTTTTGGCATAGAAATGGCAAAATCCAGAACTTCCCCATCTCAAGGATTATCCAAAAGCTGAATCAGATTTACGAAAAGCCCACTAAATCGAACCAAAAGAAGCGGCTCCATTAGAGGACTTGGGTCAACTTTTAGCCGAGATGGGAAACTATAACGAAGCGACAGAAGCTCTAAGCGAAGCTCATAACCTCTACTTGCAAGCCAAAAATCAAAATGACGCAAAAGGTGTCGAAGAGAAGATGGCTAAGTATGGGCTAAAGATGCGATAGATATGGTTTAAGAATTTAGACCCAAGCGAACAGAAATGCTTCAATAGCAAGCTAAAATAGTGCTGAGCTGTTAAAGGAGGTTCTTGATGACTTTTCCAAACAGGTATGCCGCAGTTTTGTCATTATTGGTTGTCTGTTCCCTATCGGCAAAGGCGCAAGATTCACAACCACTTAGAACGTTTTACGGGAATCCTAATCCGGCTGGACAGGGAACCTCCACGCCCATATCAATTCCGCCCATCGCTCCTTACAGCGGTTCACCGTATAACGCTGCTCAAGCCGCTCCATATAATGGCAATCCCTACAATGGCGCTCCGAATGGACAATACAGCGGAGCACCCGGATATCATCCGAACACTTACGTTCCTCCCATGGCTACGCAACATGCCCCGGGTACAATGCCAAACCCTGCATACATGCCTATGGAAGATAACCGTGATGGGCACTTGCAAAAGCAGGAATATCAAAGACTTGAAGAAACCTTGAGACAAAGAGGCTACAGCGAAGAACGAATTTGGCAAACCGTAGGTCAATATCATCAAGAACCACCGCCCGGAACGAAGTACAAAATGATGGGCGGAATTAAAGTGATTGATGATGGTTTAACTCCGCAACAGCACCTGCACAACATCACGCATAGCGGTTTGTTTGACACACCAATTTCTACTGATCCACACTATTATCAACCAGGCACGTATGGGTACTACAAAACCCATGGTGGCACTAAGGGCTACGGACAGTGGCTTGACGACGGGCAAAGATAACTTCGTATGCACTATGGGCAGTGGCAGTAGACAGAATCAAATCGAGGAGTTGATATTGCGACATTTCTTTTTAGCTCTATACCTGGCAGGCTTGGCGCTCCTATTATCAAGTTCTGGTTGCAAAAATGCAGCGTTAGCGGAAAGCTTGCCAGCAGATTTCAAATTCAATGGCACAATTGACCAAATTGCTGTATCTCCAAACTCTGGTCCAGGACTGATAGTCTGCGAGCCAATTAGCAAAACGAATAGCACCAAAGTTGCAGACTTTGGCTCAGGAACGTCTGCGTGGCTAGATTTTGTTGTAGGAGGTCAGCCTCAATGTGGAAGAACACCGACCTTCCACAGTCTCGATGTGCTGAGGCTCGAATTAGATAGAACAGATCTGCGAATGTCCGAAAAGGAAATCTCTAAATTACCAAAAAGCTTTGGAATTACACATGTGGCGACAGGTTTAATTGAGGGCACGCCAAAAAATTGCAGACTTACTTATCGTATTTACAAGCTGCCGGAAATAAAGTTGCTTGCCACTCACACAATTAGTGGGAGTCTTGATGGGTTGGCCCGACAGTTGCCCAGCGTAGCAGCATGGATGACTAAAAGTATCGGCGTAAAACAACGATTTGTGCCCAACAAAACCTACGATTCTGCTAATAACTTGTCTTTCATTGGCAACGTCCGCTGGCGGCTTAATAAAGCCAGTGCTGCTGAAAACAAGCATCTCATTCGTATTGCGTCTACTTCACCCTTAGCCGGAATTCTCTGTATTGAATGCGAACAGAAACAAAATCCTAAGGATGTGCGCGTAATCGTGGACCGCCTCGTCAAGACTTATCCGAACAATGCGTTGATGCTAGCGCAAGTCAGCCAGATGGAGGTAGAACGCATTCCCTTGTATTTGCTCTCACGATGTTCAAAGCAGCTTGAGGCGAACGTCAAACGCTTCCCCAATAATTGCCTATTACAATCAGCGCAGGCAGAATATAAATTCAAAAATTTCAAATCAGATGAACAGTTGGCTGCAGCGAATCAGTGCGTTTCTAATTCTCCGAATAGCTCGAGGTCTTGGTTAAGGCTCTCTTGGACTCTGGGATGTCTTGCAGATAATATCCGTCGTGCTCATCTGAGTGAGAAGATAACACCGGACGAGCAAGAAAAGCTGCATGTTATGGATCTTCGTTCTTTAGGAGCAGCAGAGCAATCCACTAAGCTCGACCCACTCAATGCCCGGGCCTGGTACGAAGTTTCTCGCCATGCGTCTGTTGCTGGTTTTCCTGATGAAGCGGATCAAGCCTTGCAAATGCTGATGAAGTTGAAGCATGATGATGACACCGACATATTTAGCAACTACTCGTGGGGCCTTGAACTTTATGGTCCGCACCGTCTAAACGATCGCAAAAAGCGCGTCGAAATTGCAAAGCGCGCTGGCAACGACATGCGCCTGTCGCAAAGTCAAAGACAAAAACTTATTAGTGAGACAGAAGACTCCGAGGTTGGGTCTTTAATTAACCGCACGAGCAACGAGTGAACGAAATTAGACTTCACAACTTTTGCATGGACATTCTTTTAAATAGTTCTAGGCAGCACGAAACTTCTGGGACGCTGAGGTAGGAAAACAATGGCAACGAAGATCGACAGACTGGCACGAAACATAGCATTGGTTTCAATTTGTGCTAACACGATTGGCTTGGTTGAATGTTCGATCGGCCAGACTTGCTTGGCGGCAAAACCAGCCGAGAAGCATCCAGCTGCCGCTCATGTGGCCAAAGCCCATCCAGCAGCAGCTCATGCTGCGGCTGCGCATCATGCAGCGGCAGCACATGCCGCTCAAGAGCATCACGCAGCAGAAGCAAAGCAGCATGCCGCTCAAGAGCATCGCGCAGCGGAAGCGAAGCAACACGAACAACAACAGCATGCAGCTGAAGCAAGACAGCACGAACAACAACAGCATGCAGCTGAAGCAAGGCAGCACGAACAACAACAGCATGCAGCTGAAGCAAGGCAGCACGAACAACAACAGCATGCAGCTGAAGCGAGACAACGTGAACAACAAGAGCACGCCGAGCAAAACCGTCAGGCACAAATGGAACGGCAACAAGAGCAACGACGTGAAAACTTTGACGAGCGGCATCCGGCAAGAGCAGAGGTACTTGGCCGCGATGGCAATCTGAATCGTGAAATCAACCAAGACAAAGGTGATCTAAACGGGAATTACGGACGACTCAAATCGGAAGATAACTCTATTCGTCGACAAGAGCAACTTGATGCTGAACGCAATGGTGGTCACTTAACGGGGCAAGAAGACAGGCAATTGAATAGGGAAGAGAACAGACTTTCCAAACAAATTAATCGCGACAACTATGGAAAAGGCGATGCGCAATTTCAGCAAAATCATCCGGCTCGTGCAGAAGTTCTCGGCAGAGACGCGAGATTGAATAGTCTTATTAATGGCGACGAGGGACAGCTTGGTGGCCACTATGGTCAACTTAAATCGGAGGACAATGCGATCCGTCGACAAGAGCAAGTTGATGCCGCTCGCAATGGTGGACATCTAACGGGGCAAGAAGACAGGCAATTGAATAGGGAAGAGAATAATCTTTCCAGGCAAATCTACAATGCTCATCGCCCTTTGACACCACCTCCATTGACGGGGCAACCAGCACCGATACAGCGAGCAGTGCCATCGCCTTTCTTGCACGGACAAGTAAGTCAGGCGCAGCGTGCGCAAGCTGCTTTAGCCTATGAAAACATGAGGAACAATCTCTATCCGGTGCCACCTTCACAGATTCCGCAAAATTATCAACAAATTCAAGCAGCTGGTTTCAGTGGCTATGTTAATAATTATCCGGCAAACATAGGCGGACAGCCGATCAGCATAAATAGTGGCAATACGTATGTTAATGCTTTGCCACAAAATAATTATCCGTCATGGTGGGGTGGCTATCAGTCTCCACCCGGCTGGGGATGGTCGAATGGCTTCGTTATTGGTGAATCTATAAATGCGGGTTTGAACTGGTTGCGTTCTGGATGGCCGCATTATTATGGACCGCCACCAAATGGTTTCTTATATAGTGCAAGCTACATACCGACTCCGTGGTTCTACAATCCAATGTTGAATCAATGGCGTCAACCAGGACAAGTGCCTTGGGGCCCAACTCCGCCCCCAGCAGATTACACCGCACCAATCACCGTACAAGTTGTAGAGCCCATACAAGTAACTGCCGTACCACCCGATGGAGGAGAGCCGATAGAACAAACAGTGAATCAGGTAGTGATGTACAACGCCTATTATTATCCGAGAATGGGCCGGTGGGGCTATAAAAATAGGAGTGGCTATTTCGTTTGGCTTAATACTCAACCGGTTCTAAACGTCGGCAGCTCAATTTCGGATTAGTGGTATCATATATGGTGCCGTTTAACGGAAATCTTGCTCAAGCCGTGCCATGTGAACGAGGCCTAGGCAATAACGCACTGAGATAAAGCTCTTCCCCAGAGTTAGCATCCTTCCCCAAAAAGGTGTCGTTATCGACCCTTGATCTTATTGCGCTTATTAAGTTATCGCGATCTGATTTGCTCAATGATGATGCATCTGCAGAGTAGAGTAGTTTCGACATGGATCTTATGTCGGCATCGGTAACCGGTGCCTTCTCTCCCAGCCGCTCTGTCCATTTAATAACATCTGGATTTAAAGTTGGAGCTAAATTGTCATTCTGCGGTCTTTCGAAGGAAAGTCTATTGCCCGATTGGCTTTGAGCAAACCGCTCAGGGGGGGACGCGCCAGGTTGATTAAAAACAACGCTTCCATCCTTATCGAAATGGGCATGTGCAAAACCAAGCGCAGCGTCTTCAGCATCCGGCCTTTCATGGGCAACCTGTTGTATAAATTCCGCTTTTTGGCAATTATTGAAGCTTGCCAACGGAGCAAGATCTCGATACAGCTCCGGCCCGGATGCGGCTCCGTGGTAATCCTGCGCAAATTTCATAGCGACCGCATGGGCCAGGCTATCTTCTGTGCTCGGCTTAGCTTGGTCTTTAGGTTCAACTCTACCGCTCATTAACATCCTTCTCAGCGCAAATTTAGCCGTTTAATTACAATGTAACGGTCGACTTTGGCAAAGTTGGGTCGTTTTTGTTGAGTTAGGTTTTTCCTTGATTCAGAACACTTAGCGGAACTTCCCCCTAATTTTTTCGACTGGATAGTTGAGTATCCGAAGGGCGATGGGGGATTTTGTTATGGCTGAGAACAGATGGGCTTCGGCTAGTTCCTTAACTTCTTTGTTGAATACCCTGGCTTTCCTGGTTGTATGTTCAGTAGTGGGCAGCTTCCACTTGATAATCCATTAAGAGTGCTTCACGGCACAATCCGCTGTCACTCATAGCGATAACAATCACATCCATCATAAATTGTTAAACTGCTGGCGGAGCTTTTGAATGCTCGCCGCTGCAATGAATGTTACTCTGTTAGCGTGCAGTGGCGCTGTTGCGTTCACTCAATGTTCACCCCAGGTAGAAATACTTGACATTGAGTAGTAGTATTTGTTTGAGGCATGGTTCAAGCTTGTCGCAGCATCATCGTTTATTAGACATACACGTCGGATTTAGATCAGGAATTTGGCGATGAACTGTGCCATTATTGGTAGTGGCATAGCAGGACTTGGTGCAGCTTACGAATTGCGCCGATACTATGCTGATACCAAAAGACTAATAATTACAATATTTGAACAGAATAATTACGTCGGTGGGCATTCTAACACGGCGCTCATCAAACAGGAAGCCGGAGCGATTAGAGTTGATACCGGATTCATGGTTTTCAATAAAGTTACTTATCCAAACCTGACAAAACTGTTTGACGAGTTGCGCGTTCAAGTCTCAAAAACCGATATGTCATTCAGCCTCCAAAATATAAATTCGGGATTGGAATATTCAGGTGCAAGCTTTGGTAGGTTGTTTGGTCAAAAACGAAATCTACTCAGCCCACGATTTTGGCGAATGTTATTGCAGCTCGATCGTTTTAACAAGGAGGCGGAGGTCAATTTAGCAAACCCATCCTTGGATGAAATGACACTGCAAGAATATGTTCAAAAAAATGGATACGGAAACGATCTTTTGGAACTATATTTAATTCCAATGAGTGGCGCAATATGGTCTGGGCCTAAGGAAAGCATGTCTCGCTTTCCAGTTAAAACGCTGCTTCGCTTTTTTTATAACCACGGTTTCCTCGGAATGACAACCCAACACCAATGGTGGACAGTAGATGGTGGAGCGTGCAGATATGTCGAACGGCTTGTGGAATTTATCAAACCTCAGCTTGAGCTAAACGTACACATTAACGCGATCGTAAAACGGCCTGGGTCTGTTGAACTCATTACCGATCAAGGAACTCTTCATTACGATCACGTCATAGTTGCTACGCACGCAGATCAGGCGTTAGAGATGCTGAAAGACCCAGCACCAATTGAAGCCAAGCTTCTTTCAAAATTTCGATACCAGAGTAACGATGTTCTTCTGCATACAGACACTTCAGTTATGCCCCGAGCAAAACCTTGTTGGTCTTCTTGGAATTATCGAATAGGCAAGCAAAATGATGCTTCCGTACACTACTGGATGAATTCCCTTCAGAATATTCCGAGAACAAAAAACATTTTTGTGTCACTGAATTCAGAAAATCTTGTCCACCAAAATCACATATTGAGTAGATTCAATTATGACCATCCAATTTTCTCGATGGAAACAATTGCAGCCCAGAAGGAGCTGTATCAGTTAAATAATCAGTCAAGCAGTCAACGAGTTTTTTACTGCGGTAGTTATTTTCGCTATGGATTTCATGAGGACGCCCTTCTTTCTGGATATGAAGCTGCTCAAGCGGCGTGCAAGCAGGGAGCCTTAGCGGTATGAACTCTTGCCTTTACGAAAGCCAAATTTCACACAACAGGCTTCATCCAAAGCGCTATCAATTTAGCCGAGACACCTTTCTTTTCTATTTGGATTTAGACGAGTTAGACGTTGTTTCAAAAATAACTCGACTGCTGTCATGCGATCGTCGCACCTTCTATCAATTCAAAGCGGAAGATTACTTACCCGGTATCGAAGGAAAGTTGAAAGAACGGGTGCGCTTTTTAGCATCGGAGAATGGCATACAAAATGACATTGTCTCGATAACCATGTTGACCAGCGTTCGAACTCTCGGATATATATTCAACCCGCTTACGCTCTACTTTTGTTTTGATGCTACTAGCCAACCTTTATGTGTCTTAGCGGAGGTTGGCAATACTTTCGGGGAAAGAAAGCCTTTCATGGTGCCTCTTACCTCCCCAAGCACATTCGAGAGCACACAGAGAAAGTTATTTTACATTTCTCCCTTCTCTAAGCTTGATCAGGAAATCGACTTTTTCATTCAATTGCGGATGGATAGCTTATTCGTTTCGATCAAAACAAGTGAGAAAAAGGAAACCGTTGTGTCGGCCACTATCAACGCGCAAAAACTGCCACTAACTGATAAGACTCTTTGGATGCTCACTCTGCGCTATCCACTTTCAACAATGGCAACGATAGCCTTTATTCACTGGCATGCTCTCGTGCTTTGGTTTAACAAATTTCCTTTCTTTAAAAAGCAATCTAATCCACATTTGCAAATCGGGTTGATTAATGCTCAACCATCGAAGGAGTTACGGGGGAAAAAATCTTGAACTGCACTCTCGGAAGATTCACTGCTAGTGAATCGAATAAAAATAAATCAGACGGACCGCGCAAAAAGAATAGTTTTTTCAATGATCTCTGTGCCCGCAGAGTCTTCAATATTTTGCAAAAGATGAGATTGGGCCAGTTGCGAATGGTTTTACCCGACGGGACCGAATTATTCTTCGGCAACTCCAGTGCTGTATGCGATCCTTATTCAGCAGAAATTCAGATTACGAACATGGCTTTTTTCCCCCAAGTCTTGCTCTTTGGCGATATAGGTCTGGCTGAAACATTTATGGCTGGCATGTGGCACACACCCGATATCAGCAAGGTGATTAGCTGGTTTCTATACAACCTCGATCAATCCCCAGTATTGAATGAATCTCGAATGAAATCAACAATGATGAATGCCGGGGGCATCCTAAACAAACTTGTGCACCGATTTAGAAGCAACTCACCTCGAATGAGCAAACTAAATATCAGTGCGCACTATGATCTCGGCAATGACTTCTTCAAACTATTTTTAGATCCAACACTCACATATTCTTCCGCTTTATATATCAACGAGGATGACGATCTAAATGCAGCTCAGACTGCGAAATACGATCGGCTAATTCGTAAGATGAAGATAGTTAAAAGTGATCGAGTACTAGAAGTTGGCTGTGGTTGGGGAGGATTTACTATCCATGTTGCTAAAACAATTGGATGCCACGTTACAGCAATAACCATTTCGCAAAAACAATTCGAGTATGTCAAACAGCTCACGCAGCGACTGCAATTAACCGAACTTGTAGATGTTCAATTCGCAGACTATCGAGAAATAGAAGGAACCTTTGATAAAATCGTGGCGATTGAGATGATTGAAGCCGTTGGCGATGACCATCTCGATACCTTCTTTTCCAAATGCACCAGTCTGCTTCCTCGACATGGACTGCTTGGACTTCAAGCTATTACCTCACCTGATAATCGCTACGAAACCCTCAAAAAGAATGTCGATTTCATCCAGAAACACATATTTCCAGGATCTTTATTGCCTTCAATTAAAAGAATGAATGAGTCTCTTGCTCGTTCTGGAGATTTGCAACTTTACGATCTACAGGACATGGCACCGTCGTATGTTAAGACGCTTAAGGAATGGCAAAAGCGATTTAATAGCTCGTTAGTTGAAGTGTGCGATCAGGGATTCGATGAGGTGTTTGTCCGAAAGTGGGATTACTATCTCTCTTACTGCCAGGCGGCATTCAATATGCGGAACATTACGGTAGTCCAAGCTATCTACACGCGTCCGAATAATCTAAATTTGGGATGATGTGGTGGCAGCACAAATGTTTCAGAACACTCTCATCGTACAGAATATCAACGTACTACTAGCATTTTATCCCCTGGTTTAAGAAGCAAACACCATGAATAATACTTCCACCCTCCAAAACACTCAGGTCATCAACAAAAAAAGAGAAGTAAATGACCGCCTCTACAATCTGGCGGCTGGAAGTTTCATACCGGATTGGCTAATTCGAATGATAATTAGATCGATGCTGAGCCAAACTCTGCACTCGCGAAAAATAGAAGATCCGGAAAAGCAGCTAAAGAGCAGAATGGATTTTATACAAGAGTTGAAGGATAGCCCGATAGCAATTCATACCGAAAACGCTAACGACCAGCACTATGAAGTTCCGACTGCCTTTTTTAAAGAAGTGCTAGGACCGCATATGAAATACAGCAGCGCTTTCTTCGCTAACAATGAAAATGACCTTGGAAGAGCTGAAGAACAGATGCTTGATCTCACTTGCAAAAGAGCGGAATTAAAACCTGGTCAAACTATTCTTGAGCTGGGATGCGGCTGGGGCTCTCTTACATTTTTTATGGCTGAAAAGTATCCATATTGCAAAATTACAGCCATAACCAATTCCGCTTCTCAAAGAGAATATATTGAAAGCGAATGCACTCGCCGTGGGCTGAAAAACATAAAAGTCGTAAAATGCAACATCGAAGACTACACGACCACTGAAAAGTTCGACCGCGTGGTATCGATTGAAATGTTTGAGCATATGAAAAATTATGAGTCTCTGCTTTCAAGAATCTCAGATTGGCTCGTTCCTAAGGGCAAACTTTTCGTTCACATATTCACGCACAAAGATCTCCAATATCATTTCGAAGATGTGGATGGATCCGATTGGTTGACTCGAAATTTCTTTGCTGGCGGAACGATGCCTTCAGATTCTCTACTTCTTTACTTTCAAGGCAAGTTGCACGTCACAGGTCATTGGCGAATAAACGGCACCCACTATAAACGGACAGCTGACGCCTGGCTTCATAACATGAAAAAGCACCGCAAGACTATCAGTTCAATCTTGTCCAAAACTTACGGGGCGAATAATGCTAAGCTTCGCTACTTTTATTGGCGCTTATTTTTTCTATCCTGTGCCGAACTGTGGGGATATAAGCAAGGTACAGAATGGATGGTTTCGCACTACCTTTTCGAGAACTTATAATTGGTGCGCCATCCAAGAGGATAGACATGAGTACTATTGTGCTACTGGTCAAGATCACCGGATATCCAGGAAAACACGAGGAGCTTCTCGATGAGCTCAGACTATGTGTAGACCCGTCGCGCTCCGAGAGCGGTTGCAAAAAGTACGATCTAAATCATGATCCAGCAAACAAAGATGTATTTTGGTTTGTTGAAGAATGGGTAAGCCAATCAGACCTCGACAAACACCATCAAACCGCACATTTCAAAAGGCTACAGGAAAGAAAAACTGACCTAGTAGCCAACTCAGAGCGTTATGTCTTACAACCAGTGGGCTGAGAGAAACCAGTGGGCTGAGATGCGGACGCCCCATTTCGGACAAGCTACTTCGCTTTCGATACGCCTTTAGAAACTCAAATAAGATTGCAAATTTCCTATGGTGTGTTGGGACCCAGCGACGAAGGGTAACGTGTTGTAGTAGTTGTTTCCAATGGTTAAATAGGAATGGTCGATCATAGAGAACGGGTATGGATTGGCGGGGTTTCCAGATCCCTCGTATTGGAGAGTGTTAAGTAAACCGGAGCTGTAGGTGAACGTCTTGCCATTTGCAAGTTGTATGTAATTGCTTGGGTTTGTAATTGTTATGTTCGGTCCGCCAAGTTGCGTGTTTAGGGGATTGTTTCCAAATGCATAAACGAACTTGCCTATCTGAATGTAGTTGGGTGGTGAGAAAGAGTAATACCGGGTGCCATAAAGTTCTCCACCAACAATAGGTGAAGAGACCGCCATTTTTTCTCCTAACTTCAAGCCGGCTGAAGCGACCGAATTGAAATAGCTCTGTAGAGTTCGAGCAGAACCCGGCGAGTAAATGGGAGCAACAGCAATTCCGCCACTTGACTTTGACTTGACGACAACGCTTGAACCGGAAAAGTTCAATTGGTTTGACAAATTTAGCCCGGAACTTATTTGCGACGGAGAGCTAGCATAAATAGGATTGCCCTGCACGGGGAAGTATAAAGTCGTAAAAGGTATGTACGAGTTGCCGCCGGTAAAAGTTTGATAGTAGGTGCCATAAAATTGCCCGGACAGCACGTTACCTTGCAATGGTTGCGCGACTCTTAAAACTCCCTGAGCAATGCTGGCTCCAGCAAGATTTTTCGTTTCGAAATAAAAATTGCTCGCGCTTTGTGAGAACCCTGGAATGTGATTTGTAGCCGCGAAATGAGAGTGTGTATTCAATGCTGCATGCAACTTGATAGGATTAGATGCAAGAGGTAGAGCACCATGGGCGATAGCTGCGCTCACATTGGAAATTAGTAAAATAATGCCGACCGTAAGCTTACCGATTGAGTGTTTCAAGGTAAATTTCCTTACCCAAGGGACTAATCGCAGATTTTAGTATGCTTGCAATCTAAAATCAACTGCTCTATTAAAATCCATTATTGCAATTGATTGTCGCTGCAGAAGACTTGTCGCACCGTAGACGCGTCGTAGAACACGGATGGGTTTTGGACATTTGTTTTAGTATTCCAGGTGTTGCCGTTTACCCACAAGCCCTTGCCTTCTTCGGCGACGATGCATCCGCGCATTTTGCACTCATTGTACGGTCGATTTCGATTGGTGATAGTGTTATTTGAAACAACCAACTTGTTGAACGAAGCTGCTTCGATAGCGGGTCCGGTGGTTTCGTTCCAGGAGTTATTTTCGAACAATATGTTTTTCACCGCCTCATATTTCTCTGGCTTGCCGTTAACTGTGGCACGTAGATAAACCGCTGCACCATCTGCTGTGCCACGACAATTCGGTGAATCGAATTTATTGTTGCGAATTACTATGTTGCTTGGTCCATATCCTTCAGACCAATTAGAATCGGTGTCGAGGGTCAACATCATTGCTGCGTGTTGATTGTGATAAAAACGATTCCCTTCTACCATGTTATTTGCCGATTTCAAAAGCATGCCGCGAGCGCGATTCTCGTGGAAATAGCAATTGCGGATGATGTAATTATCGCCACCGTAATGGCGATTGAAAACCATTGATTGCGTGTCGATTTGGCTTGGCAGCTCTTTGTCCAAAACAAGTGTAAGGGTTTTTGCATCGCTATCAGATTTCATTTCGGTGACATTGGCTTCAAATTTAGCGGGTGAGAAATCGGCATTTCGCAATTCGACTGGATCACCAACGGCGAATGGGCATCTCCAGGAAACGATATTGTTCAAAACTAAAGTGTAATCATTAGCACGGGTAACGCCTCGCTGAAATACATCGTGGATGTTGACGCAATCGTCGCCCATGTAGCCAAAATCGCAGTCTTCAAGCTTGATGAAGCCCTTCGAATGAGCAACGTGAAAGCCATCAGCAGTCGTCGTTATTGGTCTGCGCTCATTGGGTGGGAAGGTGATGCGGCAGTGTAAAAATTCGCAGTGATGCTGAGCACCGCCGGTTACAAACGCGAGACCGGGAAACGAAAAGATCGTCACGTTTTGCATTGACATATGGGTGTTATCACCCATTGTAATTCCCTCTTTGTCGTAAACATAGTGACGCAGTAAATAGAGCTTACCGACATTCGTGGAAAGCGGATAGGATGGATATACACGCACGGTGTTCGCATCAACACGTTCTACTTTCTTTGGTCCGAAGTTGCCAAACTCTGGACCCGGACCTGGCACCATAAGATTTTCGTCTAGTTCGAGCATCGTTACCCAACGCTTAGGCTCAAACGGAACGTCCTTTTCAAAACGCATCTCAAAGTATGATTTATCTGGCGCCAATTTGGTAAGCCTGCCGATCGATGCGAGCGGATCTTTGTTCCAGTCCCAATCTAGATTGAAGTTGCGAAACACTGTGCGATTGCAATTGCTAATCGAAATTCCGTTGCCACCTGAGATCTTGTCAAACAAAAATGTAGATCCGTTTCCGTCAAATACGAAATCGTGCAGATCTTTGAATTCGAGCGTCCTTCCCGACGTAATGCGATATACGCCCTTCGGTAGAGTTAACTTGGCTGCTCCAACTTTGCGGCACTCGTTGAGCGCGGCTTTTAGTGCATTCCGATTGCGATCTTCTTTGGTCTCTGAGGATGCTTGAGGACTGTCGATTTCGCAGTTAAAATCAGCCAGATTGAGTATCGCGCCTTCCGGATTGTTCGGTGCATCTACAACGAACGGTTTCGCCCCGGTTATTATCGGTGGTGGCTCTGCCTCTTCTTTTATGCCGTTCAAATTCGCTTCGGCAAATCCATTCCCCTGCAGGATGCACAAATTCTCAACGCGCATTGCGCCTTTCGTATGAATGCCGACGTAAATTCCGTAATCATTCGACTTTGGTGAAATGCGCAAAGTAGCAGTGCCATGCGCCCCCGATGCGTCGTTCCATTTTGTCCACTTATCTGCACCGTATCCAAGTTTTTCAGAGCGAGCAAAAACGTAAAAATAGGTTGCTTCAGTCGGGCGATCGAAGATTTCATAATCAAAAGTGACTACATAGTCTTGCCCAGCCTTAAGCAGCCCTGGTGCTATGTCAATGCACGTATTCCACGGCGACGGGCTCTTTTCAGTGTCTGCGTTAAAGCACTCGATACCTTTGGCATCTTTTAAGAGCTTCGTCCAGTTAAGCTTGCAGTTACTCGGCTTCCCATCTTTAACGTCCAGTTTCCATAAAACATCATCGTTTGCAAATGCGGCAAACGACGATAGTAGAAAGAGCAAAGTCGAGACAATCAGTGGCGCGAACTTCAAATTACGACTCCGCGAAGATGCAATAGGTTAGCAAAGTTTAGCTGAACGCTCAAGGACTCCATAGCGCCGCTTCTTTGATACCGGATTTGCGCCTATTTCGGATTTACGATTGTGCGTCTGATTACCATTGAAATTGTTGTTGTTGCAATTCGAGGATGATCACTCCTGGTTCCTGGCTCATTTTCAGAAAGGTATTCAGGTCGATCAAGCGACTGGCTCGATGACCTTCAACCTCCGCGACTAGCCCTTTATGCATGAGCAGATGCATTGATTTGCGTAAATACAAATGCGGCAAGAAGAGAGCTAGCTAGTTTTTTCATAGCACCTCCAGCAGTTAGTTGGCAGTCGATGAGGCAGTCATTACGCCTAAGGCGGACAACTTTCGTTTAATTTCTGGCATCGCATCTCGTGTTGCTTTGATACCAGCATCGATACCACGTCGTCCGTTACTTTTCTTTCTAGAAATTAGTCCTATTCCTGTCATGTCCGGGTGAATTGCTACATCGGCCTTTTCACAGAATGCTCCGTCCTGACTTGCTAATTCTATACGAAGAGCTTGTCTGGCCATTGAACCCAACACGCGAAAATTGTCCAATGGCTGGTCCTTCAAAAGTTCGTCAATGTTCACGGCAATAACAAAGTCCGCTCCCAGCTCACGGGCATGTTGCACCGGAACGTTGCAAACCGTGCCACCATCGCAATAAAGTTTGTCTCCTATTTGCACCGGTCTCTTTAAGCCTGGGACAGCGGTGCTGGCTTGCATGGCTAAGCCTAAATCGCCCTGGGTGAGTCGCTCGCTTTGACCAGTCACAACGTTGGTGACAACAGCAGCATAAGGTATAGGCAATTGCTCAATTTGCTTCGAACCAGAAAGTTTGTCCGCATACTTCTTGAATTTGCCACCGTAATAGAGTCCGTCATATGGCTTGTAACCAAAAAGCCTGGCAATTAGTTCAAACGGCTCAAGTGGAAGTCTCACATAAAGTGGCATCGGCATAAACTCATGTATGAATTCATCCTTTTCGAATAGATCAGAGAGTTCCTTCGATGGAACTCCGGCCGCATATAATCCGCCTACTACCGAACCAATACTGGTACCAGTGACAATATCAATCGGAATGTGCTCTTCTTCCAAAATTTTCAGCACACCGACATGCCCCGAACCTCTTGAACCGCCACCACCCAAAGCAAGTGCAATGCGCGGGCGATGTTTTACTATGGATGATGCTTTATCACCGTTTTGAGCACTCACCGAGCTTCCAAATAAACTGCCCATCAGTGAAAGCGTCAGCAAGGTTCCAATCATCCTTTTCGCATTCATAGATATCATTTTCCAGCTAACCTCATTGGCTATGTTGCCAAGCACAAGCGTCTGTAACCAGGGTTTCCGCTTTGCATCACTATAAATTTCACTGGCAAATACCCTGTAGCAAGGAGTAGCACCAAAAATGGCATAAAGCGACCTGAACGGTTCGCTAATTATGACCGAGATGATGCGGATTTGAACATTAGCATCTAAGTCTAATCAATATTACGAATTTGATGAAAAAGGAAATTTGACTTTGGGTGTCGAGTCAGAGCCAGACCATACTACTACTCGTCTAGATAACGAGCCCGGACACCACGACATTGTAATCACCGGTCCAAACGGGACCCGTGCCACACTAAATTACGACGATAACCAACAATTTCAGAACGGCCAAATCAGAAATGATAGCGAAAGCTGGGGCATAAGGCCCAGTAAAAATGGTGAAGCCGAGGTTGTTCCGGAAACAGAAACTTAGCCTACTTATGTCCAAGAACAAGCGGATAGAAGTTTATGGCGTTGTGAATACCGCTAATCGGGAAAGTTCCTAAAGTATTGAATGGACTATTTCCGAATGAGAAACCATAAGTGCCGAATTTGGTGTGCGGTGCTGTGTAAAGTGTGCCTAAGAACTGCCCATCAGAAACTTGTCTTGTGACGTTTCCAAACGTAATGTAATTGCCAATCTGTGACGCTGGTATTGGTGAAAAACTAGGTGTTATAAGAGGATTATTGCCAAATATATAAGCAGCTTTGAAAAAGTTAAAAAGGTTGGCTCCACCTTGCTCTCCGAGTACACCATTTAATACGCCGCCTGTTATGGGGCCAAGAGACTGGATAGATTTCTCCCCTGCATAAGTGGACGACCCAGCAATGGATTTGAACAATATGTGTTGGGCCCTTTGAGCGCCCGAAATGCCACTATAGATGCTTGAACCTTTCACACCAAATAGGGCACCGCCTGCGCCACCGCCTGTTTTAAAACTAGAAGTGCCACCATTCACAAACGTTAGCGAGTTGCCCGTTGGAATGCTAGAAGCAAATCCGCCACCACCACCGATATTATATGGGTTGCTTCCAATAGCCCAATTGAAAGATCCGGAGTAATTATAGGTTGCGCCGCTAGGAGTATAAAAGGACCCGGTTAAGACACCACTGGAGATCGCGCCCCCTAATTCATGGGCTACGGCAAAATTTTGACCATTCGAATAACCTGCGGTCACTATACTCTTGATCAAATTCGCATTTAAGCGCGTACTCAACGATCCCACTCCTGATGGACCTACAGATGCACGTGTATGTCCTGCCAAAGCAAACTTACTGGCGAAATGAGTTGATGTAAGATTCACTGGGAATACCGCCCCATGAGCACTTACTGGCAATAGGTTTGCAAATCCGAGACTGGCAATTAAAGTCGTACTCCAGGCAAGAAGCGATTTATAACGCATGTTGATATCACCTTCATTAGACGGGTGCAGTATTCGCTATTGATGCAAAGTTGTCAATGCTTGGCAAAAGCTTGTGCTCTAATGGAGAGACTCTACTAATGTCCAAAAACAAGCGAATAGAAATTAATGGCGTTGTGAAAATCGCTGATCGGAAAAGTTCCCGTAGTATTGAGTGGTATGGTTCCGAATGCGATACCAAAGCCTCCAACTTTGAAGTTCACTCTTGATAGGTGCAGTGTGCCGAATAAGTGCCCACCAGAAATCTTTCTTATGACGTTTCCAAACGTAATGTAATTATCCAATCTGTGACGCTGGTATTGATGAACCAAGCGTTATCAGTTAAGGGCTGCCAAGACATAAGCATATTGGCCAACTAAGTGTACATTAGGTCGTAATTTGTCTCCAAGCACACCATTAAATACGCCGCCTGTAATTGGGCGAAGAGACTGGATAAATTTTCCCCTGCATAAGTAGATGAGCCGGCTATGGATTTGAAAAATGTATTTTGAGCGCTTTGAGCGCCCGAAATGCCACCTATTTACACTCCCACCTTTTAAGCCAAATAAGCACGGACAGCACCATTTTTGAAGACAGACGTGCCACCATTCACGAACGTTAGCGAGTTGCCCGTTGGAGCGCTAGACACAGACGTGAATGAACCGCCGACATTACATGGATTGCTTCCGATGGCAAGACTGTATTGTGGTCCGAGACTAAGGTAGTTACCGCCATCGAGTTCATATACATGCCCCGTCTAAGACCCCATTGGAGATAGCTCCTCCTAATTGATGGGCGATGGCAAAGTTTTGGCCATTAGTCAACTCTTGGCAAAAGCGAGATTTGCGAATACGACAGAGGCACCCCTCTCGAGATGCCCCTGTTGCTGTTGAACCGAATCGTTGCTTTAGAGCAGCGAGTGGTGGTGATGCAGGCTTCCACCAGAACTTGATGGATAGGATCCAGACTGGTTAGTGGCAGGTGTTGTGGTGCCCTTACCTAGCATGTGCAACGAACCTAAGTGAAGGAATGAGTGATGAACATTCCCGGCAGCTTGATTCGCTGTTCCCGCCGCCTGGTGAACAACCCCGCTTCCTGGAACCGTGAATGAATGTGTTGGCACAGTTGGCTGCACATTGTACACGTGAGTGCCCGGTATAGTCGAGTGCCCAAAGTAAGTTGGATGAGTCGGCGTTGTCGAGCAGGTCGGCTGTGTTGGTGCAGTAGGATGTCCGCTAAACGTTGGTGACGTCGGGTGAGTCGGACTCGTGGTGCAAGTCGGCTGCGTTGGGTGAGTCGGACTCGTTGTGCAAGTCGGCGATGTAGGATGAGTCGGCGATGTTGGACTTGTTGGCGAAGTTGGATGCGTCGGCGATGTTGGCGACGTTGGATTTGTTGGTGATGTTGGATGCGTCGGCGATGTTGGCGACGTTGGACTTGTGGGTGAAGTCGGATGTGTCGGCGATGTTGGCGACGTTGGACTTGTTGGTGAAGTCGGATGTGTCGGCGATGTTGGCGACGTTGGACTTGTTGGTGAAGTCGGATGCGTCGGTGACGTTGGACTTGTCGGGGAAGTTGGATGCGTCGGCGATGTTGGCGACGTTG
>Ga0116229_10001758_pt1 | contig 34483 bp, 22 predicted proteins | sample S1TSphgellanicum_3_FD_87313 | JGI IMG/M metagenome (GOLD analysis project Ga0116229, IMG submission 87313) | Host-associated microbial communities from peat moss isolated from Minnesota, USA - S1T2_Fc - Sphagnum magellanicum MG | ecosystem: Host-associated > Plants > Peat moss > Unclassified...
ACCTCCTTCTTCGAGTATTCTCAGATAAGGCTCCAGACTATTAGACCTTGAATCCATCTCACTCGGTGAAGTACCTCCTTCTTCGAGTATTCTCAGATAAGGCTCCAGACTATTAGACCTTGAGACGATCCGATCATGAGAATTCAAGGGCGCTTGATCTCTAGTTCTCGTGGAACGTGGTTGTTGTTGTTGTTCTTGGTCTTGTGAGTCTTGTTCCTCCTCCTCCTCCTCCTCATCTTCTTCGTCAGGATGAAGTCGTTTGTATTCTACCCAATTCAGATACTTCTGCATTCCAGGCAAATTAAGAATGTTCTCCTCACTTGGATTCTTTTCCACAGCAGGTGCAGTCCTCAAGGATGGTGGTCGAACATCAGAATCAATGATGATTCTATCCGCAATTGGTGGAGTCCTCAAGGATTGTGGTCGAATATCAGAATCAAGGATGTTTCTTTCTTGATCACTGGGGCTCATGATGGAGCTTCTTTGCACAATGTGCAACTGATCAAGGGATTCTTCTTCGTCATGTGGTTGTGACGTCAAAGCTTTTCTATCTTGTTCAGATTGTGAATGGTGCCAGAAGCTCTCATCTTGTTCTTGTTCTTGTTTGTATTGAGCTTCTCCTTCTTCTTTGAGTTCTGGGTAATTCTCAAGCTGCAAGGAATTTTTGGCTTCTCCATTTGCAACGATTGCAGGTTTCATCCCGTTGTCTTCAGAAACATCAATTTTTTCATTGAATCTCTGCTGAAGCTCCTCCCATTCTGCAGCATCGAAGATGTCTGAATCATTTGCACTGAGAACAATTGGATTGTTGTTGTTGTTGTCATTGTTGTTAAAACCATCAAGATCATGTAATGCTTGATCAAGAAATGTTTGAACTCCTTGATCATCATCCAGATTGACTTCAGCTCTGCTCAAGAGAGCTATTGCATCATCATGATTCTTCTGATCATCTTCACTCTTTGATGTTGTTTCCCATTGTATTGCATCATGATGAATCTGATCTTCAGCACTGTTGAATAATGTTTGCCATGGTGGTGGTGGTTCTGCTGCAGGATCTGCGGTAAATGTGATGTTTCTGCTCATGAGTTGATTGGCTTGCATATACTCGTTGAATTCTGCTTCCTCCAAGACTCGAAGATCAGCTTCATCAAGCAGATCATTTGAAGAATCATCCATGTGATGATCTGCATCAATCACTTGATCATTCCTGAAATCCATTTGTGGTGTTTCAATGTGAAATTCACCACCACAATTGCTGTCACTTCCCTTCAGTTGCACATTGATGAATCCCACTGTGCTTGCATTTCATGGGCGCTGTTGAAATTGTTGAACCCTTGAGTATGGCACTACTGAAACTTCTCTAGTGGTACAATTCATTTGGAACTGTTGAATCCTTGAGTGCATAGATCCTGAAACCTCCTCCTGTGCTGCAATTCAACATTCAGAACTGTTAAATCCTTTGAGTACTTGGATCCTGAAAGTCGTCCAGTGCTGCAATTCATTCAGAACTATATAATGTTTTGAGCACTTGGATCCTGAAACTCCTCCAGTGCTGCAATTCATTTGAAACTTTTGAATCTTTTTGAGTACTTGGATCCTGCAACTTCCAGTGCTGCAAGTCATCCGAAACTATTTTCAATCCTTCTGAGTACTTGGGATTTGAAATAGTTTTTGTCAGAGTACCTGAAACTCCTCCGATGCTGCACTTAATTCAAAACTATTGAATCATTTGAGTATTTGGATTGGACGAGTTTTTGTTGGAGTATTTGAAACACTTCCTGAGATGCTGCAATTCATTTGAAACTATTTGAATCTTTTGTGTACTTGGATTGAAAGAGTCTTTGTCAGAGTATTTGAAACTCCTTCGATGCTGCAATTCATTTGAAACTAATTGAATCCTTGAATACTCAGATTGATATAGTTTTTGTTGGAATATCTGAAACTCCTCCTATGCTGCAATTCATTCAAGTTTGATTCAAGTTTCTAGAAGAGGAAAATGAGAGTGGGTTTGAATTTTCATGAAGGTTGTTATGACAAGAGACTTCTTAAGAGCTCAAAATCCAATGCTTGTTTCTGGTAGAAAAATTGCATGTATTTCCAATTGGGTTGTGATCAAGCAGATCATCATCAACAACAACAAAAGCATTGAAAACTGTGACAAATCATTATGACAAAGGATTATCAAATCTTCTGTTGAAACAAGTTTTTAGTATGTGGGAGAGAATTAATTGGAAAGGCTCATATAACATTGAGAGTTGTCACTGTCAGTAACCTCAAATGGACCATGATCTCTCATGTCAACAACTTAGATGATGTTCTTGTGTTGTGCATAGAGTAATCAATGTCAAGAATGTTGAAAGCTAACAAGTTTCATGTCATCAAAAGCAAATAGTTCCTTTTGATGACTTCAGCTCACTCACAAAAATGTCATCATATGTGTCATGACCAATGTGCAAAGTAAACAAACATTTATTTCCATTCCTTTGTGGGTAGTAGTAGTAGAGTAAAAACTCTTTGGATCTAGGATTTGCCTTCCCAAACATGGCCCAAGATTTGGGTGCCTTCTTTTGGGTTTGGGTTTTTAGCTGGGTGGCATTGGAACAAAAGTTTGAGAGCCTCTTGGGTCCCAAAGGGGGTGTCTTTTGGATGGCATTGTGAGAGTTGCACATCTACCTATTTATTAAAGAAGATCATTTGTGTGTTTTCGTTTCTCAAGTTAAGATTAGTGTTGGCAGGTTCAGGTTATTTGCAAGTTAAGTTTCAAGGTCTAGGTTATGTTTTGAGGTATCTGCATCGGAGGGTACAAAATTTGAAAATTTTGGATTTGAATCCGAACATTGAAGTCATCTCTTTTGAAAACTGGAATCAGAACTGACCCAGAGCTATTGTCCTTGCAAAATAGGTTTAGGCTATTTGACAATATAAGCATCCAGGCTTCTTAAAAGTGTATCCTCCTCTCTGAGAGAAACAAGCCATCTGATTCAAAATGGATTAAAAAAATAGGTTTTTATACCTTGTTTCATTGGCTGCTGAGATTTTGTTTTTTTAGTTATATACTTTCTCAATTTTCTCCTACATTAAACCCCACCCTCATGAGTGTAAATACATATTTATGTTAAGTTATTAATTTTTGTTTGGGGAAATTAAATTGAACCAATTCTTAACTTGTATTAAGCTCCAATTTTTTTGGAAAAACTCTGAAACTGAAGGTTTTATAAATTTGAAAAATCATGGTCAAACTCAAATCAAAATTTTTATGAAATAGAAATAAAGTTAAAAAACCGAAACCAAAGGTTCCTTCCAGAGTCAAGAATCAAACAACCCTGGTTGAACCTGCGAAACCATTGTGCCCTCATTGCACTCTAGGTAGCATTAGCTAGAAAGGTTAATGAGTACAGGTGCATGGGGATGGCTTCCTAATATTTAGACATGCATTGCAAGAGTTATTGAAAATTGAACAAATTTGTCATTGAGAATTTAATAAAATCAAAACTAAAAATTGTAAGGAACTCGGGCTGCACTTTTGATAATGTTGGAACATGCTCAATGAGTAGGATTTTATGGAGGTGATTTTTTAAAAATTAGACCTAAGGTGCAAGACGTACTATATTTTGAGTATTATTTATCATTCAAAATTTAAAATTCCAACTCAATCAATTGAGTAACAAGTTCACATTTGGGCCAGAATATAATTGAAGAGGGCGGGGGGGAGGGGGGAAGGCTCTCCCAACCTTGCAAGGGACTCTATGAACTTCCATTTCAAAACTATTACAAGTAATTGAATCCACTATGAGACTTACTAGACAATCTATTAACAACCAAAAGGTTCGAACACTATGCAAAGAAAGTATGTTTGTACAGAGTGGTGGTTTTGACCAATGTAGGGTGGGTATTAGAAAATGGCTGAGAACCAGCCATTTGAAACTCTTTCTTTAAAAAAATTGATACCATATTAAGGTACTAATAGACAGCAAGGTCAAGGTATTAATTAATAGTAGGTAAATGGGTGTTAGGTAGGGTTTAGGAAAAAAAGTTAGAGTTAATTGAAAACAATGCCTCCTTCCTTCCTCCTTTTTTTTTTTCACATTGCTTTTTCACTCTTTAAATAGGATTCTCATTGTTAGTCTTGACTCTTCTGGTTAGTGTTTTGCATGTTTAATGTTTTCATTGTTTGTGTATGCTTTGATTTTATTTTATTTTTGTTTTCTCTTTTATTGAACTTTGTTCTTTGTTTGTCCTCGCTGTTGCATGTTGTTGTTCATTGTTATGCATTGTTGTGGTTTCCTCGCACTCCTTGTTACTAGGCATTGTTGCTCCTCGTCACCATGCTTTGTTAATGTTCTTCATTGCTAGGCACTATTATTCTTCATTGCCATGCATTGTTTTTACTACTCCTCATCAACATGCGTTGCTATTGTTCCTTTCATCATCATGCATTGTTGTTATTGTTACTCCTTGTTGTTGTTTGTTGTTATTCCCTTCATTGTTGTGTGCTCCTACTATTTTTCCTCATCAAAATGCATTGTTGCTATTGCTTTCGTCAACGTGCGCTACTATTGTTCTTCATCACCATGTGTTGTTATGTTCCCCTAGTCAATGTGTACTATTGTTAATCCCCCTCATTTACATGCGTTATTATTTTTTTTCATTGTCGTGTGTTGTTCTTTTTGTTGATGTGTGTTGTTGTTACCCCTCATTGCTATGCATTATTGTTGTTTTTCATTGTCGTGTGTTGCTATTACTCCATGGGTCTTCATTGGTGTGCATTACTAGCACTCCCCAAGTACCTTTCTAATTTGTTGTTACTACTTGGCTCTTTGTTGTGCGCTACTACTATTCCCTTTCATTGTCCTTATGGTTCAGCTTTTTTAGTTTGGTATTATCCCTCACCCTTGCTTCCATGTAGGTGAAGGAAAAGAAACAAGAAGCTTCAAGTTCAAATTTTTTCAAGGTGAGTTTTTAGATTTTTCATTTTTTATTCTTTTCATTGTGTATATCTATATATGGATTTGAATTTTTTTTGTTGTATTTGAAAAAATGGGAAAAAAATGACGTATTTTTTCCATTGAAAATGCTTATGAATGTTTTTCTTTCATTTTCATTGCATAAATATGTTTAAACTCATTAAACACTAAAAAATATTATTTTGACAAAAAAACACTTGTTTTTATATTTTTGCACTTTGTTTTGTAATATTTTGAAAATTCATGGATTCAAATGAAAATGAAAACTTGATCATAAATGAAAATAAATATCAATGAAATTATTATTGAAAAAGATGTGGCAAGAATAAAAGAAAATGAAAATTTTCAAATATAAAAATAACAAAGCATAAAAATTAAATAAATAAATAAATAAACATGCAAACAACTCTTGAAAATTGCATGTTTCAAAGGAAAACATGGAGAGGGCATAACATAAATGCATGTTGGACATTTTATTGTGTTAATGATGGGAAAGATGTTGGTAGGGGTAGTTCTTGAGTCATTTGATGCATATTTTGTTATTATAACTTCGTATTTGCATTTAATTCAAGCATCAAAAAAAGAAAGGGTCTAATAACATATTATAATACATATGGGATAATAGCTTTGAAAAAACATGTCAGTCCATATCATTCCATAATTCTTTTTTTTAAATTAAAGAGGAGGTGAATAGTGTAAGGATTTTTGAAAAAACAACCTACAAAAAAGGGGCTTAATGTGTTACATCACAAATTTAGCATGTGATGAATTAATAATGAAAATCATGTGAAGTTTGTTCATTTGTAAGTTTGTACATTTCACACACAAGGTGAAAACACAATGAGGTGGATTGTTTAGATTGTCATAGTTGTAATTTTTTTGGATTATAAATGAACTTAAAATGTAAAATCATATCACACATTAAAATTTTCAATTTTTTCATTATCCATGTTGCAATAAACTTCAATGAGAATCTTATTAAAAATTATGGATGATTTTTAAAAAAAGAATGGACTCATTGTGGACTTTTGAAATGATGACATTATGTTTGTAACACATAGAAAATAAAAAATGTGGACTCAAAAAACTGTCATATTAATATCAAAATTAAAATTAAAAAATACATCATGATAAAATGAATAATTTAATTATAAGATGCATTGAAATTTTTCCAATTTATTTTTTCATATTAAAAAATTTAACTTGTTGTAATTTTCATCATTTTTTACAATTGATATTCTATTTCACATTGAAATCTTTTTTAAAAATTCTAAATTTCTTAATCAATCACATGTTTAAGGCTATTTATAAAATGGTCTATTAATATTTGTAACCAAAACCATAGGGGATAATTATAGGATTTATAGTTTGATAATTATTTTAAATGCAAGAATTATAGCGAGTGTAAGATGTGAACTTTTCAAAATGTCAAACATGAGCCACATCACATGTTTTTACCCCATGGATAAATGTGTTGATGGATGAAGTACAAACCTATGAATGAACAAATGTCGCACACATTTCACATCTTTTAATGAATCCATGTATCAAACGTGTTTTCAATGCACAATATCAATGCATGAAACATACAAATTATGCATGAAGGAATTTTGCACGATTCCATTACTAAGTCATGATATATTAAGTCTATGACGTAATTAATGAATTTATTTTTAATTTTCTTTTGGTGAAAGGTTTTTAAAAAATATGATGTGTATAAAAAAAAATTGTATAAAACCTTGGCCTTTTAATTATGGAAAATCACATGCCTTTTCAACTTGTGGAAAATATCTGGTTCAAATGTCTTGTTTTACATTTGTGTCTTCAATTAGTCTTCCCTTCTAAAAGATAGTTTTCTAATGAAATATTTTTAACTTGGTGGAGAAAACAAAATAAGAATATGTTTTACCAACATTAACAAATTATATTTTGGCAACAACTATTTTTTGACTTGTGGATGTCCGAGTGGGCACATGATATATTTTTTCTTGTCATTAATTTCTTGAAATATGATTGGGAAACTAAACAAATGACTATTGGTTTATTTAAGGCAACAAAAATTGTCGCAACCTTAGCCTTGGGCTCGCAACCAAGGTAAAGGCTTGCGAAGGTGCGGGCCAAGAGTGAACCTGAGAGTCACATTTCATGCTCCTGGGAGTGCAAGAGAGTGTGAAAAAATGAACCCCCACACTCTCAAATGAGCTCCCACTTTGGGAGTTGGAGTCCCAATGGACTTTCGAATTTTCAAAGGGCAATTGTAGGGGTCAAAACTCATTAGATTAAGATGTTCATTATATCATTGGAAAGCTTTTGGAACGTAAATATATGAAATGGGTTCGCAGCACCCATTTGGACACTTAAAACACAAGTTATGGCCAACAGAAGGGTCGGGAGTCAAATTGACAATTTGACTCCCGACCACTAAAAGTCAAGAATCGCCCAAATTTCCTAATGTGCAAGTGGCTTGCCACATACCATTGGAAAGCTTTTGATGAGGGCTACAACTTTTTTTTAGATTTCATTTCAATTGAAGGTCTGCACACAAAGTTGTGGGCCTCCAAAGTTGTGGAAGTCCCAACTTTGGGAATTTCGGAACTCCCACTTGGGAGTCCTAGGACAAAATGTCATTTGAATGTTGGCCCCATGGCCAAGCACAAAATATACTATAAGGAGGAAGGTGGTGGCTTCCCCCAAATCCGGGCTGTGATGAGTCTTGTGAGTCTGTGTTTGCCCATGGCTCGTCCGTGCACCAAAAATGCTCCAACTATGCACTAACTAACTTGTTGTTTGGTTTGTGTAGGTCCGTGTGAATAATTGAGTTGCTTGTCAATTTTCCTAGTCCCCATCCTGGAGCCAGGGAGTGTGCCCCAACTCTTCACTTTTTCGTTGTTTTCACCTTAAACTTATGTTGAGTCTATCAAGGAGCTCAGGAGCGCGTCTTTCTTTTCATTAATTTCTTAAAATATGATTGGGAAACTAAACAAATGACTATTGGTTTATTTGAGGCAACAAAAACTATTAGTCAAACTTTAGCCAATAGTCTAACAAGATTGTTGAATCAATATGGGTGAGGAAAAAAATCATTATTTATGTCAAAGATGAAAGGTCAAATTTGAATATCATGACTATTGTTTTGAAATTTATTGTAAGTTATGGAGTTTTAGGTTTGGATGAAATTTTTCAAAGCACTTGTTTTGATCATGTTTTTCCCAAAGTATGTCAATATTCTACAACTAATAAAAAAGTTCATAAAACTTTCAAATTTACTTCAATCAAATTTGCATAATCAAATTTGCAAAAATGTATAACTTGGTTTTTAAAATCTAGGAATGGTAAACAAGGATGGAATAAGCCTTGTGCAAATTGTAATCTTCATTTTTAAGGTCTTATTGTTTATATATTTCCATTATTGATTATTTAATTGTGCTTGATGGATATACCAACATTGCATGTGTAAATTTGATTGCAAGCTTGCTAGCAAGAGCATTATGTTCCAAGAATCCTTGCAATTTAAAAGATGTTATCATCTTTTGTTACAATAGACAAAATATTATAAAAAGTAATGGGAGAGTTTCACCTCTTCTTATTTGGCACATTTTAAAAATAATTGTGGATTATCTTTCACTTGTTGTGATTACTTGTGTTTTGAGGTTATTGGTTACTTTCTAATGCAATGCAATTTGACATATCTATATGCTTAAAATTTTAATAAGAATTTACAAACCCATTAGCTCAAATCCATTTGATTGATGATGAATCTAAGGTTGTGCTTAAATTAGTTTTGTTTGCCTCCAACATCAAAAAGGAAATTTATGTTAATCTAAAACCTTTTCTTTCTTTTCTAAAAAAATATGAATAAAAAAAAGTTCATAACATGTTGTCTTTGATGTTAGACCCCAAGTTTAAAAGCCTTTGTCTAATATATTATTTTAGTGGTTGTGAGGAAGGTGTGGTTATTGCTAAAAAATATGATAGGAAATTTTTATATCTTATGTTTGTGAAATGTTATTATCATTTACATCCAATGACAAAAATCGAAGGTGGCTTTGTAGTGTAAACAATTATTGAGGATTGCAACTTGGATATTTTTTTAACAAACTATCAACACAAATGAGCAAGTGAAAGAATTTTTCACTAGAGAATTTTCAAATGTTATTAAGTGAATCCCAGGGAAATCAAATGTCCTTTTTAATGGTGGAGGAAGCATGAAGCCATGTTTCTTGATGTTGGTCTTTTGGCTCACCAAATCCTAGACATCATAAGATCATAAATTGACATGTAAAGATTTTTTTCTTTAACAAGCATACTTACTAATTTAAAGAGATGTTGTTAACAATTGAACAATTTAAAAAGGTTGATTTTTGTGAACAAAAATTGGTCAAATGATTTTAAAGTTGGTTGTCAATCACTTTTTAATTTGATGGAGTTAATAAAAAATGATTTAAGTTTAGGAAAGGAATTTGAAGAGTTTGAAGGCTTATTTGAATATAATGAAGTCATGGACATATAAAGTGTTCAAAAAATAATATTATTATTTGCACTTGCATTCAAATTTTATACTATGTTTTTAATAATATTAGTAATTTAAAAATATATTGGTTAAAATAATTGAACCCTAAACCCAATTTTTAATAACCACTTTGAAAATCAGCTACTATTAAATTTGTGAAAATCAACACTTTGAAAACTAGTTGAAACTATTTTTTTCAAAATTTCAAAACCTCCTAGTTCTCTTAAAGATGATTTTTTTAAAAATCTTAAAAAGTTCTTATAAGTGCTATTAAAAATTGAACCCAACCATTCTAAAAAAAATTTGATTATTGCCTTACATTAGTGTTGACATTATCAACTGCAGTACCATCATTTAATCTATGTGGTGATGGCAACTACTACAAGTAGAAAACACACAATTATATTACATCTTATGTAATCCTAAAAGAGTTTGTCAACACTGGTTGTTTGCTCAAGTTGTTGGACTCTCATTCAATCCAAGCTTGCCATTGAATTGTTTTGATCAAGTTTCGTTTTGGTAGTGGGTTCAAAGCAACAACAAACCCCATGAAACTCCAATAGACACCTCAAAAAAGCTTCACCACCACCATGGCTATTTGTTGGAACACGCATCAATTTTGTTTTTGCTTGTTCTTCATATTGCATCTTGACAGTAACACATGCATCTTGACAAAGAGAAGTGCATTTGCAATCATCATTGATGAAAACCTGCTAATCATCAAATAATAATAATCTACTATTGCATAAGGCAATGAAGGTATTATTAATCTCGAGACAATGAGATATTATTATTAAAAATGAGGAGACAAACTTGTTGATGGACTAAGAAAACCTAAGGGCACTCAAAAGAACCTAGGCCCAAAGCCTCTCCAAAATTCATCAATGCTATGTGGGAATGCAATGAAGCATCATAATTGTTGTGTCTAAGGATTGATAGAATGCAAGCATGGGGTGAATCATACTTACCCAATCTAGCATGAGCATCATCCACTTGAGGAGCTATGATGGTCCCCTTCTCCAAGTACCCTTGTATCATAGAATTCACCATTTGTTTCGCATTGTAAGTTGTGCCTTTATGCTTCATTGCATTCCCACATAATTTGCATGAACCACAAGGTCCTCCCTGCTCTTAATGAGTAGGCCCAACATCCCTCCTCTTCTCTAGGAAAGATGTCCACGAGTATAAGGTGCTATCCAAATACACAAAGGAAAATTCTATGAGTGCTTTAAGGGTATGATAAAGCACAAGGTGAACATTATTGTAAACCTAAACATATTCTAGATTAGGAGGTGAACACGATTGTGATTCTAAACAAATGTAAAATCACCAGATGTGCAGGGGGAGGGTTCTCATGAGTAAAACACTGGTATATGGGGAGCAACCTAACTATATAGTATTGGGTATGCATAATGGTATGGAAGAACATAATAATTTAGTATCACTAGGCTGAAGATCCCTCTCACTTAAGGAGGAGGTGTAAGATCCATCATGAATATAATAAGTATTGGCTCTGGCAGTCAAGGAGAGACTACAGAATGATGGAGAGTTCATTTGATCCCACATTTTGAGGAATGTTAACACAAGTGAATTCTGAGTTCAAAGTTTGGGAACTTTTATGGAATATTTCCTATTTTAATTGTGGTTGGTTTGAACTCGGCATAATGCGCAGAGCTATTATGCCCATTATGGTGCTTGTTTGTTTGAGACTTGGTACTTCATGGAGTGCAAGCCAATCAATTTGTTGGTGTTTCTTTTAACTTACAAACACATCAGGAATCTGGATTGTTTTTGTTGCTTGTTTGTTGGTTTTTCTCTTCATGTTGCCTGGGGTCAATTTCCACATTGACAAAATGAATAATTATTCTTTTTCAAAAAAATGAATTCATTTTCTGGTTTTGAAATTACATATTTTTCCGTCATCTACTATAACATTGTGATATGAGTAGTGAAATTATTCAGGGTGTAACCGATGATAATTATGATGATTTTCAACATGTTAACTTTATATTTTTCACAAAATTTCATTTCACTATTTTGAGGATTATTTAATGACGAAACTGACCTTAGGGTAAGGTAGTAACAAAGTTTGGGAAGTTGCATCAAATGTAATGTAACCTAAGTATTGTGAAAACTGTGTGAAATAAAGAACAAAAGTTAGGCCAGCATCTTTGATTATTTTTGGGTGAGGTTTCACTTTGCAAAATCCATTGACCCCATAATAGCTTGTAGCCCATAATATGAATCATTTATATTTTATTCGGTTTAATCCATCCAGGAAATGTACATCCAGCAAAACTAAGGACCACCCAAAACAAGTCTCGCTCAAATGCAAGTTGTGGATCAGATCCAAGGAGAGGCCTTTGGGGAAGGGGGTAAGGGTGTCCATGATGCATCTACCTTTCAATTGAATAGGCCTCTACCATCAAAATGCATAGAATAAGATGTCCTTCACATGGCTAAGATGGTAGCCATTGGTGGGTATACATACATGGGCCTTCTGGACAACAACTTTCTATCTTTGTATTTGGCACTCTTTCTTTAATACATCACGTCATTATACATTAGGAGGACGTTGGGTACAGGTCAGTGTTGGGCGGTTCTCACTTTTTTGTGAGAACCGGCTGGTTCCGGTTCTTACATCATGTTATGAAAACCTGATCGGTTCTTTTATATATATATATATATATATATATAACTTTTACTAATGAGAACCAACCAGGTTATCGAGATTTTAAAGTTTTCCACGTTCACCTAATTCTCAAATAGGGTGGTTCTTGCATATATTATAATAGTCGATTTTCAAATCTAGTTCTCACAACCCAATTCTCACATTTTCCAGAAATTAAATTTTAATTTAATGATTAATTCATTTTTTTATTAGTTACAATAATTTTTTGAACTTAATAATTACTGAAAATATATGGAAACTTGTAAATTAAATTTATTCAAAATTGACAACTCCAAAATTTCGTCCTTTTCAAAAGCTTTTTCAAACTCTTCTTCTAAATTAAGATTAGTCTTAATTAAATCTACCAAACTAAAAGGGGATTTACAACCTATTCTAAGATCATTGGGCCAATTTTTGTTGACAAAGATTAATTTGTTCAAATTTTTTAATTGTAAACAACATCTTCTAAGATTAATAAGGATTCCAACCAATGAAAATATTATTTTTGTCTCAATTTGAAATCCAACTATTCTTAAGATTTGTCTAGCACAAAAACCAAATGTAGGAAACATGTTCTCATGTTTTTTCCACCATTGCAGTGGGCACTTGATGTCTTTAACATCCACTTGATAACACTTGAAAATCAAAAGTATTTTGTTGACCAATTTCGTTGTTGGTTCACTTGTGCTAGCTATCATTTCAAAGATATCCAAACTCATGTCCTCTTCAACGTTTTGCTCAACAACCCTTTGCTCAACATCCCTTTCAAATTCAACCAATGGATGCAAATGATAATAACATTTAAGAAACATAGGAAACAAAGTTTGTTTGTCATATTTTTCAATAATTGTTTTACCTTGCTCACGACCAATAAGTGAAGACACAAGACGAAGAGTTTTAAACCTAAGGTTCAACATTAAAGAAAGCAAATTATGAACCTTCATATTTTCTTAAGAAGGAAAAAAAAAAATCTAAAAACTAAACAACTATTTTTTTTATGTTAGAGGCCAAACATGATAACTCATAAACAACCTTTCCATCTTCTTCCATTAAGTTGTCAAAAGTTGTAGAATCAATTTCATCCTTGAATTTTAAATTCATGGATAATTCAATGCATCACTTAATAACCAATGACCCTTAAACTAGTTCAAAATATGAACAGACATAACAGGGCCAAAAGAATCAACAATAATGTGGACAAATGTGCCATGTCAAAGGAGGTAGTACTCTTGCACTCATTTTCACAAGATTCTACTTGCTTTAACATAGTATAATTGTTTTTTTGAATTGTAAAGCTTCTTAAAAAAAGATAACTTTACTAGCAAATCTACAAAAGCAAAGGAAATTGTTGTAATTACACAATAAGAGTGAAAAAAATGTTAGTTTAGGCAAAGTAAGAATTAAATAAGAAATGTGAACACAAAAAATCTAAAAAAATAAAAATTACCTTGTTTTCACTAAAATGTTCGATTTCCAAGTTGGGGGAAGACTTGAAATCACATATGCCTTTTCCCATTTTTGTCTACCCCTTCTAGATTTTTTTGGCCACATTATGCATTTCTACAAATCTCCTTGGGAAGCTTTGATTGACACATATTGTAAATTTCTACAATTTTTTTCCTCTATTGTAGCATATTGGCAACCTTTAAAAAATGTGTGACCAAAACAATTGCCCTTAAAGTTTTCCTCCAAACCCAACATATCACATCTAACGATTGATTTTAGGGCTATAGTCATAGTGTGTTCACATTGATCCTTTCACATAAGCAATAAGTTTTCTCCTCAATGCATAACTCTCAAATAGTTCTATCAAAGTTTTGGCCAAGGTTTGTCCATTAATATCTGTTGGCTCAAAAAAGCCAAGCGTAATATGCTGTGGCTACCAATCAACACCTAAAAAATTGATTACCAATGCAAAAACATCACATCCAACTTTTGACATCCACAAATCAAAACTTGTTATTGCAGAATCACATTTTGCTAAAGCTGGTAAAACATATAATTGTTAAATTTTTTCCACTAATTTGTGAACAATAATTCATGAAAAAAATGTTTTCTGGAAGGAAAAAATATTCTTAGACACAAATTCATATTATATCTCTTCAACCAATTACTCTCCACAAATTGGAAAGGAAGATGGTTTTTGACAAATAAAATATTCAAATCTTCCCCAAAAAAAAGTTTGTTGCATATCCTTTTTTTGAAAAAGTTCTCTTGCAAGAAAAAAACTAGATATGGAGCTAGAAGAAATATTAGGTCTCTTTTTGGAAGGTTGTCTTTCCTCTTCCCTCAAAGGACAATTCATTTCTTCTTTAATTTTTTTCAAAACATGGGAATGATTTGCATGGACATGTTCCCTCAATGTAGCTATACTATTAGTTGTGTTATATATGATTAATCCTTTCCTAGCTTGAATTTTTGAATTTAAATTTAATATTGGATTACTATGATCAAAAATGCAATGCATAGTTTGAGGAGTGTTGAGTTGCATGGTGACAACAACTATAATTTTTTTACAACTATGGATAATATAAGTTGCCGACTATCTCAAATTAGCCTACATGGCACACATGGCATTTCCATAATTTTCCAACATAAATATAATTCTATTTCAATGCATTGATCTAAATCAAACATTTTAATTTTGGCTATATTAACTTCTTTGTTATCATTAACATAATAAAATGCCCAACATAACACATTTTTACTATTCCTTCTCCAAAATGATCTTTGAGCATGTAACTATTTAAAATTTTCTTTCATTTTCTCTTCATTCATTTTTGGATTCCTACTTCTTTCTATTTGAAGATTTTCATTTTCTTGCAAATTTATATTTTCTTGAGGCTTTAGCAAAGGTTCATTTTCCATCCTCACTTCATTCATAAATATATCACATGTATTTTCATTTTTAGAAGATTGTTCCATGTTTAATTTGAAATTAAGAATTATTGCCTTGATGAAGAGCAAAAAAAACTAAACAATTCTATGATTTATCAAACACCAAGCACTAAACAATTTTATAATGTATAAAAAACCAAAAACTAATATTTACAATCAAAAATCAAAAACTAACATTTATAAACAATTACAAAATACAATCTACCTTTTAAGCATTTACAAAAAGCAAATAAGGTGGCAAAGGTATGGAGTGTATAAGGTGAAAAAAACAAAAGCATGGGGTTTATTATGAAGTTAAAAAAATCTTGCAAAATAAATAACAAAAAATATGAATAACAACGTGCGTGAAAAGTAGAAACAACATGAAAAGAACAACACCTTGATGGGCTAGTATGTACCTGGAATGCATGAATATAACAATGTGGGGGAAAACAACACATAAAAAAAACAGGGCATGAAGCAGCATGTGAAACAACAGTGCACAAGAAAAGCAATGCATGAAACAACAACACACAAAGTAGTAGCACATGAGGCATGCAGTGTGTTGTGTGAAAAGAGTTACAATAGCATGAAAAGGGATCCAACAATTCAAAAAGAGCTACAACAACACGAGAAAATCAATAGTAGCATGAGAGAAGCGATACAACTCAAAAAGAACAGCAACAACACTAGGGGAGCAAAAGCAACACAAGAAGAGCAAAAGCAATGCCAATAAAACATGCCACAATGTGAGAAGAGCAACCCAACACCAAAAGAGCAATGTGCAATCCACAAACAAGAGCAAGAACAATGCCAAGCCAACAACAAAAAACAAAACTAATAACAAAAGAACACTACAAGACCAAAAAAAATCATAAAGTAAAATGAAAATTGAGCTTCATTTTTATACAAAATCCTAACCCTAAACAATGCCTCCACCTCCATAAGCAGTAGCTACTACTTAGGAACCCTAAACCTTAAACTAATAGACTAAGAACCGGATGAGGTTCTCTGAGAAAACCTGTCCGCTTCTTCAAAAACAAAAAAAAAGAAACCCCAGCAACTGGTTCTCATGACCGATTCTTGTTCATGTGAGAACCAGAGATCAATTCTCAATCCAATTCTCACATGTAACCATGTCAACCGGTTCTCACTGTGAGAACTGGGTCGAGAACCAGGTGCCGATTTGAGAACTGCCCAACACTAGTATAGGTATCCAGAAAGGCTAATTCACCCCCCATCACGACAAGAAACCTGGTGCAAAACTCTTTTTTGAGAGAGTGGGGAGGGAGTGGCCCTGTGTATATAGTGCCCCAGGACTCAAGCATGACCAGAAGGAGGGCCCATGCAAAGCATTCCAGTAATGCCCTTGTCGTTACTCCATGCAAAGAAATTCTCTCCACCTGAAAACAGCACAGCATTTCATTGTATGTAATAGCAAGTTCACTGTTGAGATACATCAAAAATAAAGAAGGGGTGAGTCACACTGTGGCCTTGTCATTTACATTAAAAAGTACTTTTAAGGCAAAAGAAGAATTATGAAAACTCAAATATTTCACCATGCAAAAATATAATCTTCAAAAAATTCTCTAAAAGAAACCAAAATCCTTCAAGATATTACAATTCTATAACTAATCTCAAGTTTCAACACAAGCCAAAATATATCATCTTTCCAAAATCCTGATATAAAAATAGACACCTACTACCTAGGGGCGAAAATCCATTAAGCGATTCTACTCTCTATAATGAATCTAAACACAATATCCTTGCCTCAGTAGGCAAGGCCAATAAAAACAGAAGTACCTGTGTTGAAAAAAGGGAAGAACCCAACTAAAATTGAAAGATCCCACCATACGACCAAATAGCCCACCTGCGAATCGAAATATTCTTCCCCCCCTTTGCGAAGAATAGATTGTGCTTTAGAATGCAGCTGCCCTTAGCACTAAAACATTTCTGCCTTTGAAACATTTCCTCACCTAGGCCTTTTCAGGGGTTAAAAACTCATTTCATGAACCATGATCCCATTAAAAAGATTATAGTAGACAACTGGAGGGTCATGACTCATGACTCACAATCATCTCTCAAAAGACCAAATCGCATGAACTCTTGGACCCACCCTCTTCAAAAGACTCCAATCCAAATTACCATGCAACCACCACCACCACCACCAGCAGTATGAAGGACCAACTGGAGAGAGTTAACATATCATTCCATGACAACCACCAACATGAGGTGCGAACTTTGAGAATAATACTATCCATTCCCTATCTGAGCATGATTGCACAACTTGTTTGTCTGGTGTAGAAATCGATTGTTGCAACAAATTGGTTGTTGCCCTCTGGATTGGTTAAGCTCCAGGCCTTTTGACACTGGCACAACTCTTACAACAAAATAACCGTCCATCTGAAGAAGGAAGGGACGTGGATTCTTCTGATTAAAGAAACGTATACAATGGGTAAGGGTAGTCCATATGGTTTAGTGAGCAATCTGGAATATTATGCCCTTAGGTTCTGAATTACGCCTTGTGAAAAGGGTATAACAGAGGGGCATTCCTTCCTCTTGCATCTACTTTGGTGGTGCTATTTTGATTTTTCAAATCCTTTTTGTAGACATTTACCTTTTGTGGCTTTTTGAATTACATCAGGATTTCCCATTGAAAGCATCTAAGTTGTTGCAAAAAAAATATAGAAAAACTTGGAAAAACATTTTTTTTCCAGGAACGACTCGCAATTATTTCAAAATCAAAAAATGGAAAAGTTAAATGTTGATCCAATGTATTATGTCACACATGATAAGTTTTTCCATAACAAATGAAAAATAAATTATAAGGGTACATGGTCAGTATCAGTAGTGTATTTAAATGAAATATAGGTATTGCATAGTGGTTGTTAAGTTTTCCACCAAACTAATACATTAATGTCCATTTTGAAAATTTGAGAAAAAAGCCGAAAATGCTAGCCTAGGTTGAATTTGTCATCAAGCTTTCATCCCAGCCATATTTTCATTTCCTTCATTAGTGTTTTCAACTCAAGACCTCTTTATCCTTAGTACTAAAACTTAATTCATCAAATGAGAGTGAAATATAGTTTCTTAAACATATTTAATATACCTATAACAACAAGCATTAATTGAATTGAGTTGAATTGGTTTATTAAGTAGGATTTAAAGGAAGCCAACTAGCTTTGCTTTAGGGGAAATATTCCCAATTTCAATAGCCACATAAAATGTCTTGACATGTTGGACTTTCAATGCTTTGACAATTGAGCATAATGGCATCCTCAAATTCTGGAAACTTCAAAAAATTCATAACTTTGTATTATATTAACAAAAAAACTCAAGAAAATACACTGATACACATATTAAATTGGGTTATGTTGGAAACAAATTGCCTTTAGGGGTAGTAGAAGCTCCAAGGCCAAGGGTCTTATCAGTGTAGGGCAGTCCTTCTAATTTGATATTAAACCGGTTTTTGACAATTTCCCGCAAGAGCCAGCAAAGAACCCCCACAATTCATCAGGGGTTTCTTTGATTTTTTAAAACTGTGATTACACATCAAAACCAGTTCGTTGATCTTTTGAGAATTGCCCAAAACTGGTCTTGATGCATTTACAACTATACACACATAAACATCTCGGTACCCATGTAATCTTGGTACATAGCAAAATCAGTCATATTTACAGTATTAAAAAGTCCAAAAAAATCTCAATTCTTGTTGAAAAATGACAAAATGTGTCAGACAAAAGAGTGGTTTTTTTCCATTTTCTTGTTGGGAGAAGAGTCAACCTGCCAAGCATGTCCTGAATCATTTATACATGTTTACTTGTTCATATCAAATTCCACACACCCACCAACCCACTAGCCCACGATCTGTACATACTTACAACCACACTAATTTAATTACTTAACTCTGTTTATGCACATGGTTGCGGTTGCACACTCCTGTGTGTTAAACCATTCTTGAGCTTCAGGAATTGTTAAGTTCAAATCAGGGTTGGGTTTGTAAGGCAATAAGTCAAATTTGAGTTGCTAAACTTTTGAGTTGGTGATTTTCTTTCTTTCTTTTATTTCAGTTTCTGGGTGCCTTTCCTCTTGCTGCCTGTGGGAAAAATCAGGGGCAGTATGAATTTTTGGGGGCAGAAGTTCTGACAGACTTGTGAAAATTTCAGGTTGTCTTTGATAACCCAGAAATATTCTAAACTTTTTGGGCAGCTTCAAGTTCATTAGGGCAGTTCACACAGTGAAGTGTACTTGGCAATTTGGCAAAATAAGTTAGGAAAATAGCAATGTGAAGATGGTGACTTTGGAGTGTAAGACATGTCAATGTGGACTTGCCAATTGGGCAATGTGAACTTTGCAATTTGGCAATGTGAACTTCGCAATTTGGCAAAGTGGAGTTAGCAAAATGAACAAGTGAAGTCAACCAGGCAAAATGGCCAAATAGCAATGTGGACTTTCGGATTTGGCCAAGCGGACTTGCAACATGGGACAATTGAACTAGGCAAAATAGGCGAAGCAAACATACCAATCTCCTTTGTTAGAATGGGAGCCTTGAATTGGTTTTGGTGGATAAGTTGTGTTCCTGCAGCCCCCCCACCAAGTTTCTTGCCTGGAAAGAATGCCATTTGTATGTCTCAGTGTGATTATTTTTCCTTCCCAAAGAAGTTGTTTTGCTTACCCCATTATGGCAAATTTTCTTGGCAAATTTTCTTTGATGAAACTTTTCATAAGAGGGAAGCAAACCGCCCCCCCCCCATTTATAACCTTTGTGGAATAGGCTTGTGTCAAAAAATACACAAAACTATACAATGAGCTGTGGAATAAGCTTGTGTAAAATATATACACAAGAAAGGCCTCTGTGTGATTTTTTTTCAGCTCCCCCCCCCTCCCCCTTCGTCTCTTCTGCGCTTCTTGTTTCCTTCTCTCTCGTTCTTCCCCGCTTTTTGCGTTCAGTGAATGCTGGCCTCTAGTCGCTACCAAGCTCTGGACTCCACTCCTTTTTCCCTCAAACTGTTCACGGCCTCTGCTTCCACCTCACTGCCATGTGGATTGCCGGTTCCAATCCCGATCCTCCCTGTTGCCTTTTTCTCTTTTCTCCCCAACCCCACCGCTTTAATAAGACAACCATTTACAGCTTCTCAGCATCTGTTCAAATCCGGCTCCATTTCCGCTTGCTGAGACAGATGCTGATGCTTTCTCTCCGAGACAGAAGAGGCACAGAACAAACACACACACACACAAGCAAGCTGCTTTCAAATTGGGGTCAGTAACTAGGAGCGAGAAGTGCGGTGAATGGGGAAACTTGGATAAGATACGGTTTGAACCGCGGGTCCCACTACGTCGACTTGCTCTCTCTCTCTCTCGCTCTCTCAAAGCGGAATCGACTTGCTTGCTTGCGCTTCTTTTTCTCTCCTTGCGCCCTTGCTTGTGATCCCGCGCTTCCCTTCTCTCTCTCTCTCTCCGTTTTGCTTTTATTCTTTGTGTCACGCAAAATTCGTTTTTCGCTCAATTTTGTCTCTCGCTCTGTGGAATTTGGTTTCCTTGATTTGACTCTGTTGTCGGGAAAGTTTCAAGCTTTGTGAAAACACTTCGCGTTTCCATTCTCTCCATTCGTTTGCAAATCAGATTTTGTTCATTTGGTTCTGTTTGAACGGGAAAGTTTCAAGCTTGGTGAAAAAGGCTTCGCGTTCCATTCTATGCATTATTTTGGCTGACTTACAACTTCCATTTTGGAAAAATCTCGTGACAGTTTTGTCTGTTATCAGCGAGGACAATTGTGTTTCCGACGGAAGTGTAGGAGGATCTGCATTTTGCTTTACGAGTGTTTCTTTCTTATTTCTTTTTTCGTGGGTTAGCAACGACGGTTGTTGCGGTTCGTCGTGAACGATTTTTTTCGGTTGCCTGCTTTTTTTCACGCGTCCGTTTTTCTCGAACGTGTTTGGTGCTCCTTTCATTGCAGGGAGATCCCGTTTCGAGAAGAAAAAAGGTGATAGAAAGTGTAAGTGTGTGTGTGTGTGGGCGCTCTTGGTTGGTGTTGACTTCAAAGAAGCAGGAATGGCGGCTGCATTGGCAGCAAAAACGGCAGTCTGGACACCTTCTTCATCATTTTCGTCCGCATGTCTGAGCGAAGCTTCCAAGGCGGGGAGCATGGTTGCCGGAAGTGGCTCGTTTGTAACAGGCGCTTGTTTGCAACTGGGATCACGAACGTCTTCATTGCGGGGAACAGGAGTCGCCTCTACCAACTCTATGAGGTGCCAACGCTCCTCGAGGAGCATTGGAGTGGTGTCTCCCAGAGCTGTGTCTGATTCTCAATCCCCGGGAGATACCTGCTTGGATCCCGACGCTAGCCGGGTAAGGACATACTTTGACGCACTCGTCTTGCATAAAAGAGACAATCACATAAGGCTAATCTATCAAAGTGGTTGCAGGAAACTCAGGATTGTTTGATTGATTGCTTGGTGGTACATTCCTAGCTCGCCCTACTGCTACCTTGAGGGTCTTAAAAGATGGCAAGGCCAGGACATGGTTGTGAGGACATATATATATCTGTGATTGATTTGTTTTTTACCAGCCAGCCATGAGCTTGGTTTAGGTGCAGAGAGGTTGGTGGAAGAGGAGTGAATTTGTCTACAACTCTTTGAGATTGGCACTTGCTTCTGAATCGAGACTGAGAACTTGTATATCTCTCTTGTGCCTTGATGATAAGACAAATCTTAAGCCATGGTGTCTTCAGTCACAAACTGGGTAATTGAGGTGGTTGTTCTTATGCAACTGCAACAATCTTAGCTCTAGAGTCTTCCAGTGAAAGATCAGAGTCCCACTCTATAACAGTGCTGTGTTCTTTCTCTTCTGTGTGGATGATGAAAGCACAAGCTCAGCAAGAAACTGTTTCAACAGCATGAAGGTAGATGGCAGTTGTGTAGAATGGAGAAATTGCACTGACATCCTTTCCTTAATGTTAGAGATATGCAGGAAAGACTAAGGAATGAGTTTTTCTGTTGGCTATGGGCAGAGTGTGCTTGGCATCATTTTGGGAGGTGGAGCAGGGACACGTTTGTACCCCCTAACAAAGAAGCGAGCAAAGCCTGCTGTACCCTTGGGGGCAAACTACAGGTTGATCGACATCCCTGTCAGCAACTGCATCAACAGTAATATCAACAAGATTTATGTGCTTACTCAGTTCAACTCAGCATCATTGAACAGACATTTATCACGTGCATATTCTAGCAACATGGGGGGATACAAGAATGAGGGCTTTGTGGAGGTCTTGGCTGCACAACAAAGCCCAGAAAATCCCAATTGGTTTCAAGTAGAAACTCTCTCTTTTTACTTTTTATACTATCAAAGTTTTTGGCATACTGATCCAGAATCCTCAGGTGTAATTGAAAAGGTGAAATAGGGTGTTTTCTAAGCAGCATCAGCTGTGATGCCTACTTTTCTGAACTGCATGCATCTGATGTGCTCTTTGGCTCTCTACACTCTTGATGCAGTATTTTGATTACAGGAGTTGGCTTGGCTTGATTCAGGGGACGGCAGATGCGGTAAGGCAGTATCTCTGGCTGTTTGAGGAGGCTCAAGTGCTTGAGTATGTTGTGCTAGCTGGTGACCACTTGTATCGCATGGATTACCAACAATTCATACAAGTTCACCGGGAGACAAATGCTGATATCACTGTGGCAGCACTGCCAATGGATGAAGCACGAGCAACTGCATTTGGGCTAATGAAGATCAATGAAAAAGGCCGTATTGTGGAGTTCTCTGAGAAACCTAAAGGAGATGCCCTTAAAGCAATGCAGGTTCATCTTTTCAAAGTTCTTTATCAGTCTTGGAGAGACCTCTGTTTATGTTTGATCAAGAGATGCACACTACTACCTTGACCAAATCTTGCCATCAGCAACCGTCTTAAAAATTGATCATGATTAGAAACAGTGTTTAGGTGTGCTTAGTGAACTATGCAAGGTTTAAGCAAGCAGCTCCAGACTCATAGCTGTAGCAAAACAGGGCTGTTTCATTAACTGGATGATGAGCTTTATTTTAATCCCTTTGCTGAAATGCCATCTCATCTATGATCCTTCACTGTTGAGGGAACAGGTAGATACAACTGTACTGGGGTTGGATGCAGATAGGGCCAAAGAGATGCCCTACATTGCTAGCATGGGTATATATGTGGTGAGCAAGGAGGCTATGATTTCATTGCTCCGTGATGACTTCCCTGATGCGAATGACTTTGGAAGTGAAGTTATTCCTGGTGCTACAAAACTTGGAAGGAAGGTATGGTGAATGTTCCACACTTCTCCAGTGCTTTATAAGAATAGACTCCTTGTCCAGGAATGGGTCTAACAAGTAGCATACATTGAAAATTCAGGTGCAAGCGTACTTATATGATGGCTACTGGGAGGACATTGGGACTATTGAGGCGTTCTACAATGCCAACCTAGGCATTACTAAGAAGCCTGTACCTGACTTCAGGTGAGGTTCGCGAGGGGAGGGAAATAGGTAAAGGTGGAGCTTGCAATTGTTGGTGACTTCTGTGTACTGATGGGTAATCTGTGGTGAGGCAGCTTCTATGACAGGTCTGCCCCAATCTACACACAAGCTCGCTTCCTGCCTCCATCAATGATGTTGGATGCTGATGTGATGGACAGTGTTATTGGAGAAGGTTGTGTCATCAAGGTATTACTACCCTGTTACTTTTGATGTGACAAAAGCAGCATAATTGATGAAATTAACTTATAGTCACCTTGCCACTAATGTAGCACATTTTGCACTGACAATCCATCACATGACTAAAGGCTTTGTACGACAGCTGCTCAGGCAGTGTAACTTAACAATCTGTATTCTAAGCCTTTCAGTACTCTTAATGATTCATTTTCCAACAGCACAGAAGTAAATGTTGATTTATTCTTGGGTGTGTAGAATTGCAAAATCTACCATTCTGTAGTAGGACTTCGGTCCTGGGTTGCCGAAGGTGCTGTGATCCAAGATGCACTGCTAATGGGATCTGACTACTATGAGGTGGGCACCTTGTCATATGAAAGTGGAAGGTCTATTCAGTGGATAGTTGATGAGCTTTGCTTATGAATCATCCATTTTTCTCCCTTTTCCTCATCATGATGATATATTGTCCCATACTGATGCATTTCTTACTCTCTACGAGTGACAGACAGATCAGCACAGGAGTGAGTTGCTATTGTCAGGGGGAATTCCAATGGGCATTGGCAAAAACTCAGTGGTGAAGAGAGCCATTGTCGACAAGAATGCACGTATTGGCTCCAATGTCAAGGTTTGCTCTTAAATGCAGAGTGCAATTTGATGCTCACACCCTCTTCTCTTGTTGTGTTGAGCTCATGCATCAGATTTCATCTCATCTCACATTCCAGTCATATAGTCTGGAGACTGTGTTTACCATATGTGCTGATCACAGTGCACCACAATTTGATCACTGTCCTCTATCAATTGATAGTTATGACATTGGCTCCAAGCTTTTGTGAATTAGTTTTGAAGGAGAATAACACATGCACTTGCCACTATGCAGATTGTCAATAAAGATGATGTTGAGGAGGCGGCAAGGGAAAATGATGGGTACTTCATTAAAAGTGGCATTGTTACAATTATCAAGGATGCTGTCATTCCTAATGGAACAATCATCTGAGCTTGATTGCTCTTAGAAGCACGAGAATCCAAATTTGCACAGGTATTAGCCTTTTTCATGTGTAGTTTTCTAGGTTGAGACTATAGTCCTTTTCAAACACCCAGTCCTTCTCAGAATCACTTGAGTTGAGAGTCTAGTGTCTTTCACTAGCATCATGCTAGCTCATACCCAAAAATTTAGAGCGCTGTATTAGATAAAGCAAAATCAGTAACAATTTTTGCCAAAAGTCCTTCAGGGTTGCAAGTTTTCGAGTTGATAGGGTAGCTTTTATTCAGATGTATGATCACAGAGCACAGATTATCCTGAGATTTTGGATAAGAAAAGCTATTGTGAATTCAAGCACAGCAACTTCTGTAGTGTCTAACTTGAAAGTGGCTTGCCAAATTGATGACAAGAGAATTGAAACATACATCCAAATGCGCAATTCTAGCTATCATTTGACCATACCACACAATGTGAACTTGAATGCTTCCTTTTCAACTGCGAGAAGAAAAACAAAGAAGACTGCAGCCCGCTCTTGGATGCTATGTGGCAGCAAGTAGAATGGCCTGGGCCTGGTGACTCTGCAAAGGCAGGTGTGGACGTGCCTATTCAGTACCAAGGACATGCCTCAAAGAGCTTAATGAGACACAAGTGCTCTTAATGTGTAAAGAAAATCTGGACAAGAATTAGACTTAGTTTACAACCCTCAAAATTTGCTGATGGTGGTAACCATGAATCTACCAGTCTCGGTTGGTTCCTGGTCTGGTTATTGGTCTGGTGTCTGATTGGCTGGTTCAGATCTGGTTCTCAGTCCAGTGTCTGGTTGGCTGGTTCTTGGTCTGCTGTCTGATTGGCTGATTATTGGTCTGGTTCTCGGTCTGGTGTCTGGTTGGCTGGTTCTTGGTCTGGTGACCAGACCTGATCTGTCAGATTGGTATTGTCTGATCAGGGGTTTGTGATGTAGCCACACTGATCCACAAAAGGAATTAGCCAAATTTGGCTACAGGTCAGAGAGGAAGGTACAAAACTTCCAAGAATCCTGCCATATTTTAGTGCATCTGCTGGAACCTATTGTCTAAATATGTCGACAAAATGCTTAGTTATAAGCTGCACTGAATTTTTTTCAGGTCAGAGAGGAAAGTAGAAAATTTAAAGAATCTTGTTAGGTTTTGGCCACCTGGTAGAACCTATTGTCTAATAAGTATGACAATTCAGAAAAAATTTCCTCCAAATTTTTGGAGTTTGATGCATTTTTTTCACAAAAATCCTTTGTATGATGAGTTGCACTGGACTTTTCTTTTGGTCATCTAGTGGTCCAAATTTGCCCCCAAAAAGAACAGTCTGTAGGATGTACTTAAAGTTCCACACCAATGCCCAAACTGGGCTTGAAATTCTTTCCAAAAACATCAAAATTGGAAGATTCAGTCATTCATTCCCTTTTTCAAAAGCATAAAAATTTGAAGGTTCAGTCACTTAAAGAACCTGCTTCACAACTGCACCTCTGCATTGGACATTCAGTGTTCCATCCGTCAAACAAAAGCCAGTAGCAGCCAGAACCTTTGATCCTGCAGCAGCACCAATGCTACATATCTAGTGTGGTCTCTCTGTCTGAGCACTGGAAGTATGTGCACAAATGTAATATATAGAGCCTCAGGTTAATCGTTGAGCAACCAACCGATCACTAAATCTTGGCTCAAATTCCAAAAGGTATAGAAATGGAAACAAGTGGCTCATTCCATGAAATTCCCAAAAAATGGAGCTGCGCCTCACACTAACACCTAGTGAATATTCTTACAAATGTGGGACCAAATGGACTCTTGCATCCTTCCGTAGTCTCTCTCTGAAAGGGAGAGACAAGAAAGCTCTACTATCAGGTTAGAGCACGATGACAACAAAGCATCAGAAGGTTCAAGACAAGACTTTCATGCACCAAATTTCTTGCTTGCGGAGATGGTAGACCTCGAAAGGAACGGTTTAGAGATGAAGTTTACGGGATATGAAGTGGCCAAGGCAAAATCGTCAAACGAAAAATGCATGTTTTTCCCCTAGTGTTTTTGGTGTGTCAAGCACTCGCGTGACGCCTTGCCTTTGCACATGATTCGTAATCAGTGTTTCAATGCTGAATTCGTTTGCTGTGTGCTTTAGCTGCTTCTTGTTTCGTCGTGTATATATCTCCTTTATAAGGTTTTCTCCTCTGATTTCTGTCCATGGTTGATTTCCATCATCCTGCGAACATGACAACATTCCAGCAAGGAACAAGTTCAACCAGATCTTCTGTAGTTGTTTCCTGATCTCGAAGTACGAATCATGGATTCTCTCGTTGTCATCATCGTCCTCGCCAACACTCTCCATTTGCGTGTTGGTCTTCTTCAGATCCATTTGTACCAACATTCCCTTCAACCTGTACAAATTTGCGTCGGATTTATTTCTTTGGGGTCAGTTTGCAGTGTTCTGAAGCTCTCTCTCAACTTCGCCTTGGATTCGTTGGAGAATCGCTCAAAGCGGGGATAGGCAAACACCATTTCCTTGTTATTTTGTTGATTCAAGCCATTCTTCCAAGTCGAGAACCTGTAAGCGAGAACTAAGTCTGCTTGCAGGTTCTCTCTCTCTCTCTCTCGGAGTAGACCGTGCATTCCATCTTTCCTTCTCTCACGTTATGGATTCTGTTGGGCTAATGAGATTCGACATTTTGGTATTGTTTCTGCTTCAGACTCTATTCTCTCCCTCATTTAGACCTGCACAACCTCCTCTATATCTCAAGATTCATTTCTTATATTTCAACTGCATGAAAAGCCTTTCGGTCATCTTCGTGCCTCCATCTTTAGTCAATTCTTGCTCTAATTTTCAGTTTGTCCTCAGTAGTGTTTCTTGTCTTTCTGCATAGTGTTTGACTCCTCATTGAAATGAAGGTGATCTATGACATTATATCCTCCATAGAATGATGTTGGAAATTTTCTATAGCACAAGCGCTGCATATCATGTAACCCTGCTGAGGACGTTTCTGGAGACTTGTCATGGTTGTTTCAAATCAAACTTCTTGATTTGTCATTCTGGCAGAGATTTTTGGCTTGGTCTTGAAGAAAAGATACAGCCATATTCATGTCCATGTTGTTTACTTCACTGGATAAAAGATTGTTAAAGTCCAAAAATGCTTACAGTAGAGATAGAGTCGATGGAAAAAGATAGGGGCATTTTTGCCTAGAGCACAATTGAGCAAGCTTGGTCAAGTAGTTGCATGAAATAACAGTTTGTGTTCCATGATTGTTATTGCTTCAATGCATTGTGATTGTGTGCTTCTTCACCCCATGGTCACACAAGCAGAGTTTTCAGGACACCTATCTATATGTGTACAGACTCCGTGCATTCATTCCTGACAAGTTCTATACTCCACTTGTTGTCAGTTGTGCTTTGAAGGTCCTCCATCTACACCAAAAGAGATGATGGATTTGTGCCTGCTACTGCAACGGTACTGGGATAGATGTGAACATCAATCACTCCAGCAGCTGATTGTGCAAGAATAAAATGCCATAATTCAGCATGAACAACTGAGGTAGAACATCACAAGAAACACAACACAGTTGCAACAATTATCATTCTTCTTTACTGTTAGAATTGCATCTGATTGAAGCATGGAAGGTAATTGACAAACACTGGACTATAAAGCAAGGTAACCTTTTTTTGCTAGATAAGAAAAACGTTTTCTCATGGACTCACAAAACATGTTTTTCTGTATCATCATCTCCCAAGGTGGTGTGCTTTGATGATTGATCCATGATTGATCATGCGCTTTTGACTCAAAACACATTTTTACACCAGAGCTCCCTTCATGCTGTATGAACTGATATCGAAAAAATCACAAATTGTGCACCAGACAAACTCAAGGGCTATTGCAGGGATGCACTTTGTTTTGAAAAGTCGAAAGCCTGGTGATTTGAAAGGAATGCAGATCAGTAAAGAAGAAAAATGAAATCAAAGAGAAAAACATATGAGAATGAGGCTAGGATTGTGATTGAACATGCAATTTTCTCAAAGTGAAGAAGCAAAAGATATGGACCTATTACTGAACACCTGAGCATCATTCTCCTCTTTTGTTGTTGAAGCTGCAGTATTAATACGTACACAAAGTGCACAGGTTTTTCATCATTATATTTTGCCTTTCTCCCTTTTGACACAATCATGTAGCTTATCTTGAAGTCTTATTACAAACACAACTCCATAGTCTTTTGTCATAGATTTTAAGTCAGACAGTCTAGTACAGGAATCCATTATAAGCAACTGAAACCAAGAAGCTGCTAGATTGTATTTTGCTTGTGTCTCTCTCAAATTCAACTTTGTACTAATTTTCACTTTGTGGCTGATATTCCATCTAACTCTATGACTGCAATGATATTCCAAGCATTGAATTACAATTTTGTGAGCATTGCTGTTCTGATGGCAAAGAGCATAGTATTGTCTGTAGTTATTGACAATTACAAATAAGAAGAGTGTACACAACATATTTTTGCAAATCTGTTAACGCTCCCTATGTGAATGAATAGTCCAAATTCTTTCTAGCAGATGTTGGACTTGCAAATTTGCATGATTCAGAACTAAGTAGGTCATGTCCTCCATGTAAGTTTTCCCATGAAGAGGAGAAATTAGTTGTACAGATGTAAGCAACAAGTGGGCCAAGATTGCTAGTTGTCTTTCAGGACGAACTAACAATGATGTCAAAAACTTCTGGAGTACAAGACAAAAACACATTTGAAGAGCAATACAACATCCCAAGATGCCATCAGGGAGTACTGATGCATCTGCAGACAGATCTGATCTAAGCAAAGATCCTTTGCCATCAGACTTCAACGCATTTCACATATGAAGTCTGGCTTTTTCTCCCAATTTGCCTGCTTGTCCCCCACCTCAACCTTCACTGCTGCAAACTTTATGTTGAGGCAGAATGCAAACTTTTATGATGCAACTTATACTAGCTTTTTCTGTGAAGATCTCCAAGTTTTCCTGGATTCTGTTGGAGATCAGCAATTCCTAAAATGTTTGTCCAAAGGTAAAAAATGGAGGTACAATTGCAGAGATTCTATAGCACATGTAGGATTTGGGGAATGTGGTCATAGTGTATTCCTATAGTTACCATTATAACCCCACACCTCATCTCTTGTAACCATTAGACCAATTTTCAATTCCCATGTTTTTAGAATCAATTGTATTTTAGCATGGGTTAATGGGATAGCCCTAGTTTCTAAAGTTGAAGGCATGGACTATGATTATTATGTGAAAGGTGTCACGTACATTTCTTTAATGCCCCCACATCACAAACCTTGTTGCAAATATTCACACATCCCTCTTAACATTCTTACATCACAAACTTCATGGGTCATGATTTGATAATAATAGTCATGTGAAATTTTTTCTTTATAGGTTCATATGGAATAAACATGGATGTCATTCATTTACTTGTATTGTTTGAACATCAATGTCATGTGCATTGTTTAAACATGAATGTCATGTGTTTATTCGTATTGTTTAAACATAAATGTTGTATGTTTATTCATGTTGTTTACAAATGAAACTCATGCACATGATTTCCATGTTTAAATAATGCACAACATTCATGTTTAAACATTATGAACCTATGAAATAATAAATTTTGCACAAATTTAAAACAAACACATGAAGTTTGTAAATTTGTGATGTACATGGTTTGTTATGATGATCAACCACCATTGGCAATGGTCAATTAGGAATTTGATTTTCATAAACAACCCTATTAACATTTGTAAATTTTCCATGTTGTCCATAGGAATGCATACCTAGGTCCAATATATCATCCACCAAATAGATGGGTGACCTCAAAATGAACTAATATGTTGGTTGGATCATTGCATATGGTGTTAAGTTAGTCCACATCCACTGAACCACCAATCCAAGCCTTAATTTGTTGTCATGTTGCTAACACTAATGGTAAAAAATCTTCCAATGATAGAACATTCTCCAACATATATGCAAATGGGTGCATTTGTGTTTACAAATATTACAAAATGTAGATCAACTCCCAATAAAATTACTTGGGGTTTAAAAGACCATGGCTAATGCCAACTTATGAAAGTTCCTAGCATGGTCATTTTGAAATGACCAAATATATTGGCCCAATCTTATGCAAATCCAACATCCCTATCAATGTGATATTGCTTAATAAGGTGCATCAATATCCTATATCACTAATGTGGGCAACAAATCAAAATGTTGTTGCCACAACATCATGGCACATGGAAGGACCCAACATTGTGGATCACATATTAATAAAAAAATGTTTAATCTTCCCCAACCATGTTATTCATACAGTTTAAACCCATAGTTGGATCACAATTATGAAACATTCTACCATTCTATTCCCTACCATACTAACCCCTATACAAAAGTGGACGGTGAGATTTTTTTTTTGTTCATGCTATTGATGAAATAAATAAATTACATGAAATCCCCACCCATTTTATTTGTATCCAATAATATGAAAAAATCAAAATTTTGGATTGTCCATTGCTTGTAGAGATAAATTGACCATCCCTATTATGTGTGGTGTTATCCACATAATTACTAAAGATCATAATCTTAGATTAAAGACCTTGGGGAACAATCCTTTTATAATGAATTAAATATTCCATCTAGTTATTTTATTAAAAATTGGTGCATTTTCCTATAATTGCATTGAAAAGTTTACAATTAAGAACAAATTTCAACTATTTCTTTTTAATTTAAAAAAATAATAATAATTCTCCCCACAAATAAACTGCTAGAAGATACATATTTGGCTTCATAATGTGGAAGGTCAAAACAATGGCATTGAAAAATGTTCTTGTTTCTTGTTTTTCCTCTTTTTTTCCTGCATGGTTCCTTGTTTTAATTTATCATTGTTTATCCCAAATGTCAAAATTAAAGTGCACCTTTTCATGTCCATGTATAATGTGTACATGGAAAGGTGAACATAGTGGTCTTTTGCTTTTATTCGTCCATGTGTGTTGGTAGGTGTCACAACCTTAGCCTTGGGCTCGTGACCAAAGCAAGGGTTGGCAAGAGTGCTGGACAAAAAGGAGGCCCAAAAGACATATCTTATAACCCCGAGAGTGTAAAAAAATGTGAAAGAATGAACCCTCGCACTCCCAAGGCAACTCCCACTTAAGGAATTGGAGTCTTGATGGATTCCTGAATCTTTAGAGGGCAATTGCAAGGGTCAAAACCCATCGAATTAAAGAGTTTTTTATATCATTGGAAATCTATTGAAATGTAAATGTCTAAAATGGGTTCACATGACCCATTTGGATATCTAAAACACAAGTTATGGCCAAAAGAAAGGCCAGAAGTCAAATTGGCAATTTAACTCCCGACCACTAAAAGTCCGGAATTGACCCGATCCCCTTGTGTGCAGGTGGTGCGTGACATACCGTTGAAAAGATCTTGACAAAGGCTACAACTTTGCTTTAAACCTCATTTCAATCGAAGGTTTGCACATAAAGTTATGGGGCCCCAAAGTTGTGGGAGTCCCAACTTTGAAAATTTTAGGACTCCCATTTGGGAATCCCAGGACAAAATGTCATTTAGATGTGGGCCTCATGGAGAGGCACAAAGCATACTATAAAAAGAAAGGTGGTGGCTTTCCCCAAGTCTAAGCCATGGTGAGTCTTGTGAGTCTAAATTTGCCCATGGCTTACCCTAGCACCAAAAGTGCTCAAACTATGCACTAACCAACTTGTTATTTGGTTTTATGCAAGTTCATGTGAGTGATTAAGTTGTTTTTCATTCTTCCTCATCCTATTATGGAGCTCTAACACGCTTTTCTACCCCCAAAGTGCTACGAGCCAAAGAACGTGCCCCAACTCCTTGCTCTTCTGTTGGTTTCACTTCAGACTCACATTTGAGTCTATCAAGGAGCTTGGGAGCGCGTTAGTAGGGGAAATTAATAAGGTAATTAGGTTTGAATTTTTGCATAAAAACATTCAATGCTTTCATCCATAAACTTTATGGGTTAATAACATCATCCACATCATTATATGAAATTCATCCATGTGAATAAACATTAATCTAGTTGTAATCATTCATCCTTTGACATATTTATCCATGTAGATTGATTATTTTCATTTTAAGCTCTAGGTTCAAGCTTTAGGCTCATGTGTAAGCCATCCTTGCCGAACATGTATAGTGTACTATGGTATAACCTATTGGTCAATTGGGATTAACTTGGATTACAATGTTTAGTTTGGTTAACCCCCAAGCCTTCTTCAACCCTCCCATTGATGTCAAAATATAATACAAACATGGTTCTATATTGGCATCGATCATTTTAAAACCTTCCATTGCCACTTTGCCCAACATCAAAAGTTGCATATTTGAATCTAACAAAATCGGGGTTGATATCACTGTTCCAATGCCCCCCTCAATGGACAACCTTGTTTTCATTGTATACCACCACTACATTGAAAATAATTCCACCTGATCAATGGTTGGATGGGTTGAAAGTTTATGAAATTTGGCTACATCCACATGCCAAAATGGTGCCTTCACAAAGCTTGGTCAATTTGTCTTCGTCAAACCAAGGGGAATAGTACTCAACGAATCTCCATCAAACATAACCACCATCCTTTACATTCCCCCATATTGACATAATGTAATAACTAGGTGAAAAAAGTTGGTCAATTAAATTCTAATATTGTCAATGTTTTAGCAAAAAACAATGGCATTGAATACACCATTGCCACCACCCTAACAAAATACTTGGTGCCCTTGTTCCAAAAGTGGAGTTGGGCATTTGCTTTGACATCATTGGTACCCTACTATAAGTCAATACTTCCATAGGATTGAGAACCATGTTCATCAACACAAGTGATTAAGGCAAATGTGCTTGATGTTGAACCTACCTAGGTTGAGGTTCCAACCTTTTGTCAACACCTTATGGTTTCAATGCTCAAACATTCATTCCCACTATAATTGGTACAAATGTTGAAAATCAAACAAGATTTTCAACACATGTTGCTTGAAATTTATAATTTCCTTTCACATCAACCATATTTTCGTCTAGTGTAAAATTTCCTACAAACCCCATTCAACAAAAATATCCCAAACTTGGATTTGAATTTAAAAAGGTGGATTCATCTTGTTCCTTGGGACTATTCAAACCCAATGTGGGTTTCCTTTGGGCAATCGTACTTATCATTAGCATTTCCAAACATCCAAATCTTACCTAGATAGTTTTGCCTTGTCCTTGATTTGACTTGGCAATTGCGCCCTTGCTTGAAACATTCTTTGTTCAAATGTTTTTGTCATCACCATTTCGCCATGGATTTCCATTGTTGGATTAGGATTAATTCAAGCAACTTGGACAACTTTCTGAAAAAATCCACAATAAGGTTGAATATTGGCATATGACCATGGGATCCAAACATGTTAATAAAAGTCACATGTGCCCCCTTAAACTTATGTTTTTTCATTGTTTTTCAAGAATATTTTTGGAACTTTTCAATATATCATTTTTTTTAAAAACTAAATCTTCAAAGTTTTGTTAATATTATTATGTTAAGGTTTATATTAAAAATTTACCAAAACTATGTCATTTTTAAAAATTGAAATTGTGTTTTGTGTGTTTTTACTATTTAATTATTGTTTTAAAACATTGGTTACATAACATAAATGTGTTTTTATGTATTTTTTATTCATTAAATTGATTTTAACTTTTTTAATATGTATACAAATATATTAAAATAACATTGTGTAAAAATAAGTTTATTTGTATTTTTTTTTTCCTTTACAATTTGAAATACACAAAATTAAGCAATGGTTACAACTAC
>Ga0116229_10001760_pt1 | contig 34476 bp, 23 predicted proteins | sample S1TSphgellanicum_3_FD_87313 | JGI IMG/M metagenome (GOLD analysis project Ga0116229, IMG submission 87313) | Host-associated microbial communities from peat moss isolated from Minnesota, USA - S1T2_Fc - Sphagnum magellanicum MG | ecosystem: Host-associated > Plants > Peat moss > Unclassified...
CCAAAAAATGATGTAGAACAAGTGTTATAGGTATGCAATACGTTGAAGTCTTAATTTTTGGAAACCTTAAACATAAGAAAAAAACTTTAGAATGTGCATTACAACATTTTAAAACTCAACATTCATTTTGAATCAAAATTAAGCTTGATCCAATGGTTAGTTGAAAAGGATTGGATAAAATCAATGTGCATAAAATATATGACGTATATTTTTTCAATGGCCATAGGGCCTCATGTTTGTGGTTTATGACACATTACCAAACCAAAAAAAAATGAAAAAATAATACAACGTCCACCTATAAGATTTCATCCTTTTTCTTAAAGTAATGGTTTTTCCCCAAATATGAAAATTTATTATGCACTTATTGTTCAAGAAGTGCAGAAAACACATTTCTTGAATGGATTTTCAACCAAAAAATTAAAACTTCTAAATTGTCCTAAATTTAGTTTATGTATATCAAAATCATTCACCACAAAAAAATTTACTACAAAACTCCATGTATAACCCTTAATTTTGAAGTATATTTACAATTTTTATACTCTATGACATATTTATTTCAACACAAATCTACTTCATATGTTCAAATTTGTAAATGTTTGTTAGAGTTTTTTTTAATAAACTAGTTTAAGTCTAAAGTTAATGCAATATACTTGAAATTAACAAAAATAATCCAAGATGTGATGTCCACATTTACAAAAAAAACCAAATGTAGAGTTTTTGTTAATTTTGTGAATACAATTTATGGGGGGCATAATGTGCTTTCACCCTTACGTACCTACTTACTTACGTACCTACTTTTTATTTCCTATCTCTTATAACCTACCTGCATCCTACCTATCATCTTACAATTTGCTACCTACCTCTTAGTTTTGTAGTGATATGAAATAAACATGTGAAATAAAAAACTTGACCAAAATTAAACACCTTTTGACACAATAGTCTATTGGAAAGGACTTGGTTTATCATTGTGAAGATGAAGGGTTCAATTTTTGATATTTACAACTTATGTGCATTCTAAAAAGGCTAAGGTAAGTAAGCTAAACTAAGGTAGTTAGGTTGCTAGGTTGCATAGGTTATGTAAGTTAAGTAGTTTAAACTATTACCTACCTATTTGCCTTTTTCAACCTACCTAGACCTATTACCTATTTACCTACTTATTAATAATTATTTAAAATAATAATCTAGGAAAATAATTTTAATTTAGGTATGAATTCAAATAATTAAGCAATCCAATGTTTGCTAATCATATTCTAGTCATTCATTATATGACACTTCAACATTATATATGGCTTGTTCTTTATGATTAATCTTTAATGACTATAGGATAAAAAGTGCCATGTTGAACATTCAATGATTGTTTGTCTTTTGCTACTTGTCTATTACAACTATGGGCTTTGAGTCATATAATGTCCAATATGACTACAAAATCAATTATATATGGAGTCATTGATTTTAATTTTTTTTTCTAGTGTTTATACATTTTAGATGATATGTGAATTACTCATATGAGTTTCATGAACATGTTGTGGCACTAGTACAAAATGTGGGTGTAGTTCACTAGTCCTTGTCATTAGACCAATGAATTCATTCAAAATCCAGTGAAATCACTTGACGTACAGGGACACCTTTTGTTGTAGTGTGGTCATTACAACCTACTCAATGGACTAGTAGAATCTCTGAATTTTTTGAATGACAAATCGGAAAGCTATTAAAGGCAAAACATACCACATATTCCCCTTCATGTATGGTTTGTAACATTAGCTTTTTTAATTTGGTTGCGATCCCACGTCTCAAAAGAGAAAAAATTGGATTCTAGGCATGGGAATTTACTTTGCATTGAACTAGGAAGCTTGTTTGTTCACTTCAATTCATGACCTTTACCACATAAAGAAATAAAAGTGGCCTTGTTCTTTTGAAGACTTGAAGTAAACCTTTGGAAGACTTGGGACAATGAAGGCCATGCACTTGTTTAGAGCTTGTTGTGGAATAAGCCCTTGGTCTCAACACAAATAGGGACTAGCAAGTGCGCTTACATGTTATTGGATTTGATGCATTATTTTGAAGCTCAATAGAGGGGCCCAAATGTAATCCTAGAAGGGGGTGAATTGTTTAAAAGGAAAGACATAGAAGAATTATGGGCGAAAATTTATGGTTTCATAAAAGAGGAAATAACTTTAAAATGGAATAAGTTGTTCCCATGACAAAAAACATGAGGCTTTCAACAAAATTTAACACTAGATTTTCAATTGTAAATTAGCCATAAAATTGTGCACCCACATTTAGGAGCACCATTGTACCATGTTGTAAAAATAAAAACTTATTTTTCAAATAATCATCCTCCCTTTCCCATTCCCTTTTGCAAACTTGTTCCACAAGGAAGAACTTTGTTGGATATTTCTCCCTAGGGAAAGGTTGCTTGCAGGCTAGCCCTTTCACTGAGGATTTTTGTCCTTAGGGCAAAACAAGTTGGCCTACTCTTCGAGTCAAGATCATTCCTCAAGGAAATAGTTTATTGGATTCAATTTGCTTCTCCCTAAGCTGGCAACACAAAATGGCTTTCTCCTTGGGAATGTTCTTTGGGTCAACATCATTCCTTAAGGAGGAAATTCTTTGGATTTAGTTCACTTCTCCTAAAGGAAATGTTGCTTACGGCTAACCTTTTCCCTAGGGATCTTTCTCCTTGTGGCAAAATAGGTCGGCCTACTCCCTAGGTCAAGATCATTCCTTGGGGAGCAAATTCATTAGATTTAACTCCTTGGTTTTCTTCCCACAACTTGAATGTTGCATGGGTTTTGAATTTATTCTTTGCATGGATTTTGATTTTTTCCTTGTTTGGTCACAACAGTTACTTGATGACATGCCCCGACCATATTCTCAAAGAGAAGCTTAGACGAAATGAAAGAGAATAAAAAACACATTAAAGTATGCATGTTATTTTTCTATTTGTGTTTGGTTTTTTTCATGTAACTTGAATGTTACATGGGTTTAGGCCATTTTCTTTACATGAATTATGGTTTATTATTATTATTATTTACAACGTCTTTTTGATGACATGTGGGTGAAAGCACATTAGGGTGTCACAATTTCAGCATATTAGAGTCTTTTTTCAAAGTCCTTTTCTAGTGTAGTTGAAAATTGGCTTAAAATACGAATATTTAGATGATATTGAAAGTAACATTTTTTTCCATTTCCAATTTCCAATCATGATGTTGTAAGACATATAAAAAATCACAAAGTAATTGTTTTAATATTTTTAATTTTAAAATGCTTAAATGGGTTTTTTAAATAATTATAGTTTTTGGGATTTAAAAAAGTCCATAACATAATATATTAAAATCACATTCCATTCATTCAATGGATCTTTAGTTTCTTAAACATAATTCATCCAATATCCCAAATTTTCAAACATATAAGATTAGCACATTATAAGATAAAAGTCCATATCCATGAATTTTACAAGCATGACAAAAAATGTGGGCAAAATTCAAAAGTCCCTTACTTGTTGGCTATCTACGATTTTGATTTGATTTTTTCATTCTTAAAATGTTGATTATGACATCTTTAGATAAGTGAGTCCCTTTTTTTATTATTTCAATGATTTTGATTTTATTTATTTTCTTGTATCTAAGATACACAAGGAAAATTGCCATTGGGACGTCTATATAAGGTCACTATAGTCTACAAACACCCATGCACCAACCGTGTTTTCAATGAAAATCTTCAAGCAATTGGAGAAAAAGCCAAAACCCATTGAAGTATAATAATCACTCATCTTTGTTGGGAAAATACACATTTTCTTAGCATTTGCAAATGGGGAGGCATCCATGCTTAAGGATTTATTGCGTTAGGGTTTAATTAAACTATTACATTTGATTTCCACTTATCTATCAATATGCAATATGATAATATGCACGATCTCCAATTGGAAACTCTAAAAGAATAAATGATACATTGAAATTAATCTCCATACAAGAGGAACAATGTCCAACTTTCCATACAAAAACAACAATTCCTATGATGTCATCACAAATTTAGCATATGACAAATTAATAATGAAAATCATGCGAAGTTCGTTCATTCATAGATTCATACATTTTACATATGAATATCATGCGTTGAAAATATGTTTGACACACAAATAAATGTGTTGACAAATGAAATACGAACTTTTGAATAAACAAAATTTGCATGATTTTAATTATTAAGTCGTGAAATACTAATTTTGTGATGGTGTTCTTTAAGGAATACTATCACCTTTCCTTGGGGAATAATAATAGTTCCCCAAGGAAGGTTATCATTTCTCCTTGAGGAATGATTAGTTCCCTAAAAAGGGTTATCATTTCTCCTCAAAAAATGACAATAATTCTTTAGGGCATATTTCTTGTTCCTCAAGATGCCCAAATAAGTTCTCAAGACGAGGTGTTCCCTGAATATATGTTCCCCAAAGGAGCAACAACCACTCCCCGAATAATGTTAACATTCACTAGGTATATGATAGCTCCCATGGGGGACATAAATCTCGAGGACTATTGGTGATGTGATCTTAGGGAAGGTTTGTGGACTTGCTAGGTATATGATGGATTTCCCTAGGAGGTCAAGTACACAATCCTCATGGAGTTCATACTTGCAATTAAAAGTTTAAGGTTGGCTAGGAAGTGTAAGGTTGCAACCTTTCATTTTCATTCCATCAACAAAATCAAAATTCCACTTGAGGCTAAAGGGACTTGCATTCACAATAGTAGTGAGAGACTTGCCAAGGGGGTGACACACACCAACCTCCAATTGAAACTTTAACACTTCCATCTTTGCACATATGTGTTTGAATTTTGCAAAAATTTGAAATTGCAAACTTTCATTGTCTCCCACAATGTCAAATAGATCACTAGTAACTTTTAGGATTTCACCAAGGATGGATTGCAAAGGGGTCATAGGAATGGATGGTTTGTGTATGATTGGATTTTTTGATGCCTTGGACAGTCCAAGGGATTCTAAATCCCCATTTAGTTTTGTTATCCTCTTGGGAGAAGAAATGTTTTGTAATCTAGCAAAACCACTTGCCATTGTCCCAAGACACAAACTACATGTTGAAATAATAGTCCCGAATGGAAGGTTAGGCCTCATATTCACGAACATAACAATATGGTGTTTTTCTATGCCCATGAGTAATCATAAAATGCCATTTAGAGTTGGGATTCATAATTGTATATTATACATCCTTGTGTGACTACAATTGCACCATTGTTGGTTTCGTGCCCTTGGATGTGGGGAGATGGATGTGTGAATGTGAGATTTTTTATGCCAACTACCATGCATTAAACAAATACTTCTTTGCTTATTGATAGCAAAAGGACCCTCCCCATTTTCATATGCCCACATACTAGTAGTGAATGACCATGTTGGAGACCAATTGATGAATTGACTAGTTCAATTTTTGACCTTCCAACTTGCACATCAATTTTCATGTTTTTAGCCTTTCCTTCAAGTACCATGATAAGCTTTTATAGTTGCATTAGTATCTTGGTTGGCATACCATATGTTCCTCACATTTATGCACCACATGCCGACTTTTGGTGCCTAGTATGCATCAATGTAATAAAAAAATGGCTTACTTGATGGATACTTGGTGTGAAGCTAACAAAGTTTATTCAAGGCCTTTCTTTCATCTATAACTTGTGTTAGATGTGGTCCCATGTGTACTTTAACCTTCTTAAATATACAACATCCCCCATTTCACCAAAGACGTGTGAACAAACCACATGGTCAACAATTTTCTTGAAAAAATGTTTAAGCCAAGCTCGACAAATGTGTTAGAAGTAGAGGACCACAATCAACTATGAAAAACATGCCTTGCACATGAAAACAACCAAGTATTATTTTTTGAAACCATCTAGAACTTTTAGACCAAATTTATCCCTACCACTAATTTCCCTGGAAAATTTATCACAACACATTTTGAGTTTTGTGACTAACCTTTATGACTATGCATTAATTAAAAAGGACATTTGTGACTAGTGATTATTGAGTTATTAAACCCATGTCGTTTCACCCATTTAATCACAAAGGACATATCTTGTTGCAAAACCTAGTTGTTTTCATGTGTAACTAGGATTTAAAATTGTTTTTGTAATATTAAAATTTCATGTCATCATTGACCTTGGTATGACATGTAAAGTGCATGCCATGTCAATTTAATTGTTTTACTCAGACAATTAAAAGTTACAAAAGACACCTTGATAGATGGATGACATGTGTAAAAATCTATAAACACATGTTCAATTATGAATCATCACACATGGGCAAAAGTCAACCTAGCTTAAGCTACCTAACCTAGGCTAATGGCCTAGGTTTAAAATAAATTTTGGCCTCCTAGCCTAGGCAGTTTAGACTAGGTTATTTAACCTAGGTTAAGTGGCCTAGGTATCATAAGTTGCAATAACAAGGACTTGAACCCCTCACCTCCACTTTGGGGTTCAAATATTCATGCATTGCATTACCACATTTTAAAATATTAAGTATGTTAAGCAAAAAATTATAAAGATCAAAAATTTTAGCTTCAAATTAAATTATATATGTCACCCTAAGTTGACATAGGTCAACCTACCTATTACCTACCAATGTAGCCGATGTTAACTTAAGCCTCCCTAGGTTGAGTTAAGATGAGTTAAGTCAACCTAGATTACTTATAAGCCTAACTTAGGTTAGACCTAAACTAAAATAAATTAGACTTAGGCTGATTTAGGGTAAACATAGATTAAGTAAGTCTAAACATGATCTTAAACATAATTACTTTAAATAATTTTGGTTTAGAACAATCACCTAGGCTAAACATGGCTAAATAAACATAAATAAGGTTAAACACAATTACTTTGGCTAAACATGGTTAAACACTTTTAAACACAATTGTTTCAACTAAACATGGTTAAACTAACATATGAAACTAAACATAATTTTTATGTTAAACATGGTTAAACAATGATAAATTTAAATTTCAATATTTAGGTTATATTGGGCTAAATTTGGAAAATTTAATATAAAATTCACTATTGAAGCAATACATGGTTAAATTTGGTTAAATTGTGATAAAATCATAAACTAAACTAAGTTATTTAAATTAAAATTGGCTAATAAAATGATTGGTCCTATGCAATTATAGTTGGTTTTTTAGTCATTTTTATTAATTGCATGAGTCATAAAGTTGATTACTAGTTGCTAAAAACATTTTAAATTGTTTCTTTAATCATGTTGGACATTGTAGTTGCATAGAGGATAAGTCGTAAAATACATGTTTTGGCATTATGAACACTTTTGAGCAATCAATAAATAAAATTTTATTGAAATTAGTGTCATGAATCATTAGGTTTTAGTTGTTAAAGACATTCTTATTCATTTCCTTAATTATGTTGAACATTGTAGTTGCATAGGATAAGTCGTAAAAAACATGTTTTGGCATTGTGAACATTTTTGACTGATCAATAAATGCAATTTTCTTGAAATTAATGTTATGAATCATTAGGTTGATTATTCGTTGTAACGCCTCATTGACACATGGCATGCCACATCATCATCATTAGAAATTGAATTGTCATTAGTTATTATTAGTCGTAAAAGTAAATGGTATTTTTTAATTCCTAATTTTAAATCATTCAATAATATTAATATAAATTCAAAAATAATTGAACAAGTTGCCGCATTGAATATAGTTGCAAAACCATGATGCCATGTGGCATTTTGAGGTCTTTTGCGACTACATAATAATTTTTGTGACCAAGTAGTTGTAAACATAATTGAAAAAAATAATAATCATTTTTAAAAGCGGTCACAAAACCTAAGATTTGTTGTTGTATATATTCTTTGCTAGATTACGTTTACCCAACTCCTATTCCTTGGGAAATTTAACCCTAGAACCTTCCTCCTTGAATTTCTTTTCCCAAATTTGCCCCACCTAAGGAATTTATCCCAAGGTAGAAAATGGATTCCTTGAGGAGAAAATGAAAAATTCCTTAGTGAACTCTATGCCTAGGAATTCTCAAGGACATCCATGCATAAATACCTAAATTATTTTCCATGAGGGAGTCATTTCAATACATATATTGCTTTCCAGGGGGAGGGGCATCCACCCCTTTCCACAATCGTCCGAAGGATATGTAGGAGTTAAAAGGAAGGATTTATATTTATTTAATTGTGTTTATTGCATTGGCATTGTCAACAATAAACGTATTTGGATTCCATTCAAAAATATCATGTTGGAGTCTAGTTTCAACATTATCAACCATTACTAAATGTCAACATTCTTGTTTTGAATGGATACAATCTAGGCCACAAGAACTCCATTTTGCCATTTGTTGAAGTCCATGAATGTATAAAATGGGAACTATAACAAGCGAAACATTCATTAGTTGCGAAGATCATGTTGATCTTGTAAAAACATTGAGGCATTTAGGGGAAATTGATGACAATACCTTCTTGCCATTTTGTTCCAAAGTTTGCATCACAAGAAACAGTTTTTTATGCCCTAAATCCAACATTAGCAAAGTTTGGATGCTGATAGTAAATTTGAAGCTAGATGATTCTAAGCCAAATGGTTTTTACTAGAAGAAAAAATGTTTTTGGGATTTGCATCCACCCAAAGTTTGATGTTAATTGCAATGCCCCCATGGTGTTCATATTCCAAACTAACATATGAATCCATAGTGTTACAAATACCATGTGGGAGGAAAAAATGACTACAAGTCCACAATTCTCTAGTGGGGTCCTTGTCAAAATAATGTTACTCATGCTTTACCATGATTTACACAACTTGTAGACCAAGCCCAACATTGTCCATGATCCAATCTTTCATGGCTTGTTCCAATTGTGTCACATATTCCAAGTGTGTACCCTTAAACATTGTGACTTGACACCCATGACAAAAAACATTTTAGTTGTCAACATGTTTCATGTAATAATAGTGTAAAAGCTCAAGGTCAAATGCGACATAGTTTTGTCCAACCTTAAAGCCATGCATTGACAACCAATCTTAATAGATTCATGCCCAAAAGCATGATGACATACCAACATTGTGAACAAACTATTGATTTTAGGCATTTCGAACTAACCAAGAATAATTAATGTATATAGATATATATATATATATATATTAAAAATTACGTTTTTTCACCAAGTCAATTGCACTTGTCATTTAAAAAGTTAAGTACTTCAACCATAGAATGTTTGTGTGTGAATAATGTTTATGGAAGCCATGCCCATTTGTTTGCTTATTGACCTAGTAGAGTTTGCGGTAGTTGAAATGACCTTGGGGAGGGTGTTATAATTCTAAGTACAAACATGCAAAGTTTTCTTTTGGCGAATCAACTAAACCAACAAATTTCAGATATATAATGTCAACTCTAGAATTCATCATTTTTGTAGCAACATTGAACACCTCAATCTAGAATTTCAAAAACTAAACTACAAATGTGCAACACATAAAAACAAAAGTGGGAAAATGTTTGTTCAAATTGTGATAAGGAACAAAGTGTAGCAAATACAAATGCAATGAACAATGAATATGAACCTTACCCATAAGGCCTAAATTTCTTATGTCCATGGGGATAAAATGATTTGATGCTACCATCAACTTTGTATCAATCATAATGAAACAAAGCATTGTCAATTCACAAACTTTAATTCTTTGCCAAAAATGGATGGATATATCTTCCTTAGGGAAACTTGGTGGATACCAACAATTAGATGTGCCATTTGGGCCAAGTTTTGTGATGAAAACCATCCTTACATGCAACAATGAACTTTTCATGAAAACATTATGCATTGAAAATTGTGACAATTTCAAAAACATTTCAAGGAGAGTCAAGGAAAAGATGTGTCCCTGGGGATGGATATGGCTAGGGAGAAGGTGAGCTTGGGAAAATGATGGGGCTTGGGGAGAAAATGTGTCCCTGGGGATGGATAATGGTTGGGGAGGGGATGTGGCCTATAAAGAAGATTGGTTGGAGAAATGTTTCCCTAGGGATGGACAATGGCCAAGGAAAAGATGTGGCTTGAAGAAATATGGGGCTCAAAGAAACGATGTGTTTCCAAGGATGGATAATGGCCAAGGAGAAGGTGGGTTCAAAAGAGTGATGGGGCCTAGGGAGAATATGTTCCTTGGGAAGAAGATGGTTGAGAAGATGTGTCCCTGAGGGTGGATAGTGGTTGGGGAGAAGATGTGGCTCAGGGGTGAAGATGGGCCCATGAAGAAGACAGTTCCTTAGGGAGGAGATGGAGTTAAAAAGAGGATGTGGCTTGGGAAGAAAATGGGCCAAGGAGAAGATGTGTCCTTAGGGATGGATAATGGTTAGGGAGAAATGGACTTGAAGAAATGATGAGTTTTAGGAAGAAGACAATTCCTTGAGGAAAATATGGGGCTAGGGAGAAAGGATGTGGATCGAGGACAAACATTCCCTGAGAAGAAGATCAAGGCACATAGGTTTTATTGAGGAAGGGATGGGCTTGGGCAGAAGACATTCCTTGAGGAGAAGATTGGGCTAGGGAGAAAATGGGCCCAAGAAGAGTTTGCTTTAGGGAGAAGGTGATCTGTGGGAGTTGGGGAGAGGGTTTTGCATGGGCAAGTGGGGAAAAAAAACTTCAGGAGAGCCAAGGCAAGGTTGAATTTTGGTGCACAAATTGGAAGAAATGATGAATGGAGCTTGGGGAGGTGGGTGGGTCCAACCAAGTTTGATTATCCAAAGTAGGCTTGGTAAATGATGAGGTTCACTCTCCAAGTTGGGTCATTGGGGTCCACAACCTTGATTGTTAAGGCATGTTGTAGACCACACTATATTTAATTCGTTGCTCATGTTTAATGTTTGCCATCTATGTAAATAATGTCTTAATTTTTGGGATTACCACACATGGTCAATTCAAATAGTTTTTAGAAGGGGAAAATGAGTTGTTTTCAACCTAGTTGTGAATGTAATTGAAAGAGAGAAAATCTTTTGGTCTTGTCAAAACCATCTTGCCTAGTTTTGACTTGTCTTTATTTAGATAGTTTATGACAACAACAATTTGAACAAAATTCGTTTTTAATAAAGGGATCACCATGTTTCATAACACATGGAATTTTATAACATCAAGATGGTTATTAGAAGTAAAAGTTCACTATAAAAAAAGTGACTCTTTAGAAGGTCCAACTTGACTAAAATGTCCACATTAACCAATGGGGATGGTTGTTTTGACTAAAGGCCTGGGGCATGAAAGACACAAGTTACTTTTGATTGAAACATTTGATTAAAGTGACTTTTTTGACCATGCGACAAACCAAACATTTGTTCAAAAAGGCCAAAGGTCCATTAATATGACCAAAGGTTTAATCAAATTGACAATGATATTCAATGGCCATTATGATTTACAAAAGTCAAATTGGCCGTTTTGATTTGACATTTAGTCAAATTGACCATACTAATTTGGTTATTTAACCTATAAGTTTATTTTGCCTAGGGTACATACCAAACCTAAGTTCATAGCTAGTAGGCCTTAGGTTAAGCATATAACACTTGGTAAGTACTTATAAAATTTAATAGACTATTTACATGCTACCTTTAAGCACATGTAGGTATTTAAACTTAATAAATTAATTAGTTGATATTTAATATTCAATAATATATGATTAATATTTTATATAATTAATTAGCCGCCAAATAAATATTAACCAATTTATCCATCAAGTTGTTAATTGATTAATTATTATCATCAAATTATCAATTTAATTTAAATTTTGGGCTAATACTTGGTAGTATTTTATATTTTATTAATAGTAGTCAATATGTTATTGTTAAATTATTATTAATAATTTATTATTTTACAATAATTTATCAATTAATAATATTTCGTTATATGTTGATTGATAATTATTAATTAATATTAATTATTGATTAATTCTTAATTGAGGTAATAACATGTAGTGGCCTACTAGGCGTAAGACTTAGATGTTATCCAAGTAGATACTTGGTACATGGTATAACCTCCTACTTAGATAAGTAATACAAAAATATTGAAATTCATTGATGAATGTTACAATATGTACATCAAAACAAAAAAATCAATCAAATTTATTACAATATGATGAAAAAGGTTTTCAACTTTTGAAGTGGTAATCCAATGGTAAGGACTTGACTCTTCAAAGTGGAGGTGAGGAGTTCAAGTCTTCACACATATAACATTGGCTACTTAGGCTACCTTGGTTTTACGTTGCTTAGATAACTAGCTTAGGTCACTCAAGCAAGTAGGTTTAAAGTTTGCCACCTAGCTTAGGTTACCTAGTTTAGGGGGCCTAGGCTAAATAAGGTAGGTAGGTAAATTATTTTATTTTACTTTGTACATTAATTATTAGGTAATGTAGGTCGTTAAATTAATTAATTAATTGATAAATAAATATGAATATAAGTATATTATAAATTATTATTATTATTTAAAAATTAAATCATATATAGTTGCTGTCAAAATACTATCAATTAGTAAAAAAGATAGTCAAAAAATTTAGTCAAAAAAACCAACCAAAAAGACCATAAAAAAGACCTAATCAAAACGGTCGGGTCCAAAACAACTTGTCCAAGATGACACTTTGGTTAAGTCAAACATGGGCCATTTGGGGTACCTTTTGACCAATTTTCTCCAAAAAAAAAACCTTGCTTTTTTGTAGTGAATTGCAAATAAATAATAATGTGACCTAGGGGTACAAGGATGGGTGAGTATGGGAATAAATAATTCAACTTATGGGCCCTATTTTGAGGATCTTTGATTAGGGGCATAAAGTTGGACTCATACAAATAATTTAGTTAACTATTTTGGGTTAAATTTAATTGGAAGTGAATTATGTGAACTTGATTAGATTGTATAAAAGAAAATTCCAAATAATTGAATGATTTGTTCATAGGAAGGATGATAGTTCTAAGAGGATAACATGTGGCATAATATTAATGGCTTGTAGTTGACAAATGGGAATGTTTAATAGATATGAATGAATGGGGATAATAATCCATCAATTCCTCCTTTCAATTATATAAGAAGTTGTGGGTGGACTTTTGAGTTCATATTCTCTTTTGCATAATTTAATATTGCAACTTTGTGTTAAACCTTGGGATAAGCCTTTGTGTAATAAACCTATGTTGCAATAAACTTATGTGTTATTTTGATTATGGAAGTGTTCACAATAGCAAATGTACATGTTTTTCAATGACCGATCCCCATAAAACAAGTCTTTAGGTATGTGCGATGAGCTACCCAATGGGTTTAACCATAGAATGACCAAGTTTTAGGTGCATGGGCGATCTTAACCAAAAAATATGTAAGGTTCATTTCTTGTATTCATTAAATATTTTATATGGTGTTTGGATGTTGTGTGGGACCTACATATGTGATAATTGAAACTTAATTCAAAATTAACCCTCATAGGCCTAACCCCATTCTAAGTTACAAAATGATGAATTGTGGTTGTCAAAAATCTAAAAATTAGTCTTTTTGAATACATGATCATATCTATCAAAACATTTAGGAACTAACCCAATAACTTTCCATAAAACCATTGATCCTTAGCTTGTTTCTTCATGAAAACCTTTGGTTCTTCAAAGGTTTTTAAAAAATTGATTTGGATGTTCTTTGATTTTGGTTTATTTAAAAAAGTTGGAGCTAAAAGTTTTTCAATTTTTAAATTTAGAAAAATTAAGAAAACAAAGGTATAGTCCATATTCAATAAGGTGTACCAAAATTGTGACACAACATCACCATTTTCTATATTTTTTACCTAGTCCTTTTTTACATGTAAAAAGACATTTATGGATTTTTATAATGTAATTTAGAATGCAGTGGTCTAAAATATGGTACTTATGAAATATTTGACACTTTAATTTTCATTCATTAGTTTTGATGGGATCAAAATATTGGGAAAAAAGGAATGTAATAAGGACTAGGTCCTTTTGTCTTGGGTGGTACACCTTAAAGGATATTCATCCAATAATTTAAAAATCAAATAATTCACCAATATTGGCAATGACCAATAGTAATGGGCTTTTGTGATTCCATAATTATGTTCAATTCCACCTTTTGTTTAGGCTAATAAGTACCCGCATTTTTAGGTAAAGGTATTAACCCATGCCAAAAATAAGGACAAGCAATTTAGGACCATAATTTTCTTGTATCCAATGAAAAGGTTGACATTCACATAAAAAAGCTTAGGTATTTTAGTTTGGGTTGGGTGTATACATATATACACTTACATGGTATATAAAAGGAAGGGGGGAATTTTCGGGAATGTCCAATGTTTCAATTTTTTTGCAATGGGATAATCAAAGTGGTGCCTTCCACGTACCCCCAAGGGTGATGGCTCATTGGTATAGCCCATTATGGGACCTTGGGACTACAAAAGGTCATGGGTTCAAACCTAATGATGTGTAGGTGAAACTCTTATTGACCTTTTACCATTGAGCTTGATTTGGGGGTGCCAATAGCTTGTCAATTCAAATTTATTATTGTGTTTCAAAAAAATAAAAATAAAAATGGTGCCTCCCCCAAAAAAAAAACTTTTAGTTCACCCCCCAACCAATTAATAGAAACAACAAGATACCCACATTGCGCTAATATTGCCCTTCATTTAAATGTGGGTTGGGACTGTTGAACATGGTTAAAACTAATTTTGAAGCTCATTTCTCCCTATTTTTCCTATTATAAAAGTAGAGGACAATGTTTCAAAAACTTGATTAAGTCCAAGATAATTGAAATTCATCTTGGAAACAAGGATGTTGTTTTAATGCATTTCCACACACACCATTAAAGTGGCTTGTACACAAGGTTTTGGATTATGCATAGTAGTTAGCTAGTGTGGAACCCAATATTGGCTTGTAAAAATGTTTTTGAATGACAAAACATAATGATTGGTTCAAGTAATGAAATTTTAAATAAATTTTCACCTTCGAGTGTCCACTTTTTCACACGTATGGGTGAGGATTTAGCAATAATATTTAACAATTAATGTTAGATGTGATAAACATTGATATTAGCCCAAAGATGCATGAGGGCCCTCCATTGCTGGGAAAGTATAACTAATGATATTCTATTGACAATTGAAAGTGCAAATGTATTTTTGAAGCACCTTTTAGTTTGTCAAATGGTATTGAAGGTTTTCATTTTCTAACAAAATGTAAATTCAAGGTGCATTCCTTAATTCACACAAGGCTCTTGGATGGGAGGTGAAGTCAATTTGCACAAACCAAGAAAAATGACATTTAGTGCAAATTCGAATCAAAATGGTGCACAAATGAATCACAAGCAATTCACATTCAATTGACTCATTGTGGCCCAAATTTGAGAATGAGTCACCACTTTCTTCGTTACAACATATTCTAGATACATGGTAGTAGGGATTACATCAAAGTGACATAAATTCTTGAACTTTTAAATGACATTTTAATGCTTGAGAATTAAACTACTACTTTGATTCCCAAGTTCGACTCTTGACCATTCATTTGGCCATTACTTGTGTTTAAGATCTTCAAATTGGGAATGAGACCTCACTTTAGATATCTATTCAACAAGACTTTTCCAATGGTCTAAAGAAGGCCCAATTTGAATACTGTTTGTTCCTTCAAACCTTATTCCAAAATTGCAAAACAACTTTGAACTCTAAATTCCCACACATTTTTCTCTCACAAGGGGAATGTGTTTGAGTGCATCCCTTGCGTTAACTTACTTTTGAAAAACTTTTCTTTTGTCTTGTCCTAGCCTTAGTAAGGGGTCAAAGGTTAAGGCTGCGACGGATTCAATTATAATAAACCAAAAAAATTACTTTTTCAACTCAAAACATTTTGGTGTCAAATGAAATTGAGTTAACATCAAGGAGTCATTGCCAAGGTTGAACACAAATCATGTAATCCAATTGAAGTAATCACCAAAATAAGTCCCAAAGGTTTTATACTAGGAGTCAAGGTCAAAATAAGAAATTGTATTGTATTTTTGACTATTTGACTCTTTAATGGCCCCAAGGCTTTAAAACAATATCTATTGATTGAATGGAGGTAACATAAGGGTGAATGGCTAAGGTGAAGTGCAATGGTTATTCTCATTTCAGTTGGAATGTATGATTTTATATATGAATCTACCTTAATGACATAGATATCACATAAATAATGAAAAGTTGTTCAAATTAACCCCTAAGCATTAAAGAAAGATGAAAATAAGTTAAAAACTGGACCAACTTGGTCCGCTTTAATGAGTAGGGGTTAAACTTGTTTGTTGTTTACATCCAAAAGGGTTCTCTGCATGAAGCCCTGCTCATTCATACATCAATACAAATATATCTCTTAATGCTCCAATTGCTTCTAGACGAAGGGTATACATTGTCATGAGTGCTTTATAATGTTGATGAAGTTCATGTTGTCACAATGTTAGAGTTCTAATGATAACATGTCAAATCATTGTGGAAAACACAAAAGTTACAAGAATGAATGTTGCTTCTATGCTCATCTGTGGTGGTCTGATTTTTAAGGTCCAGCTTGAGAGGGGAAGCAAATGCAAGGAAAAAAAATGAGAGTAAGAAAGAAAGAATGAAAGCATAAGAAGAATTCAAGACTTGCTACATACCTTTAGGCCTTAAGGATAACATAAGAGTTAATTGGCCCTTAAAAAATCATTATTTTATTAATAACTTGAAGCCAAACAATGACCCAAAAGTGCTCAATATTTCCCATTATTGGCCCCTACTCCTAGTCATAAGGAGGCATTAACTAAAAGAGGCACAGGATTGAACATAAATTTTTTCAAAGATTCCAGATTGCAATCAAAGAGTATATCTGCATGTGTGAATGCAAGAAGACTAGCTTCAGTTCCATTCTACATTTGTTGCCACTTGTTGCAATTCTATTGTGAAAACTTTCAGTTTCATGTGGGATTTGTCCAAATGCAACTTTTGATGAATGAAACCTAAACCTTCTAGGAAATGTGCCAATCTTCTGAAACTCTCTCTATGATACAAATGAACCCACTGTAAGTAGCCCAAGGAACTACCAAAAAAATCCAAAAACCCTAAAGAGTAAAATCAAACAGAGAATGAGTGAATAAAACACCGTTTGGTCACAATTTGACACCAGACCAAAGATGATAATCTCATCCAGCTAGAAATATGTATTCTGTCCATAATGCAAATGCACAAGAAAGTTTTGATGTAGCAACTGTGTCACAAAGCAGCTTATCATTTTCAGCCTGAAAGGGAAATCAAGTCTGTTGTTTTGTATAGAAAAAATCAGCCCATTATGAAGCACAAGATTAGATCTTTTTCAAATGGAAAGAAGTCTCACTTGTAACTATTGATAAAAACTGTTTTATGGACTGGAAAATTGAAGTCCCTGCATCAATTCTCGAACAGTACCCACGATGCGTGAGAATTCAAAAAAGATGTTGGATTGTGGTCCCTCAATTCCACAGCGAGTTTTTTGGTTGTTTCCTGACAAATTATTACATGGACTTCCCCCAGCAATCAAATCAAATCCCTTGTACCTCTTCACAAGATCCACGAGTTCATCTCGCCCAAGAGCCGTGACATCATGATGGTTTTGATCCAAGGTCCCTGTCTGTTTTGTTGCAGCCCACCAAGCCTCGAGGCACCTTCGGCTGCCTTCAATAATCTCCACACTCACCACTACCTGCAACTTCACACCTATTTTATGGAGTGCTATTTCTGCTCCCCCAATGCCTGAAAACAGTGACAAGATCTTCATTCCCCTTGGGTACAGCGGCTTCAGAACAGAGAAATGGAAGGCAACCGTGAAGACTGAGAAGCTGTTCCCCAATGCCTTATATCTTGCTCGTGTGCTGTAACAGTTGCGGGTGTGATCCTTGTCAAATCCTAACATTGCCTGGTTTGTTGCAGTCATAAAAAATTAAATTCAAGTCAGTTTTCACCACACCTTTGAACCTCAAAGGTGCAGGTCATCAGTTTTCAATAGCACCAGCAGATTTGAATCAAAACTGGTAGAAATCACATTGAAGCAAAAGCATCAGCTGCAAAATCCTCTAGTACAGAAGAGTGTGGGAAAAAAAATCAAATCCCCATGAATTCTCTTTCCACTCTTGGATTGCTAGTTTTCATCTGACGAGATTGGAAACAGAATCTAAGTTTGATTCGAAGAGGGGGGCAGAACAAAGAACCTCCATCTCATTCTCAGCAATGGGTGTCGGGATGTTGGGAGCTGTCCAGACCAAATTCCATTCCCGGCACCATTTGAGAATCTCTTGTTGCATAGCTGGGCTGGGATCTGCAGTCTCTAAGCAGGACCGAAGATCAAGCTGCAACTTCTTGGATAAAAACTCAGATCCCTTCCTGGTATTGATGCAATTCAGCTTTGTGCGAGGATCCCATGCAGGCCAAAAATTTTTTGTCTGCGGCATCAGCTCTTGGATTGTCATTGGTGGATCTGGCAAGATTTTCTTCCTCCCTTCAATAGGCAGATTGTGGATGTAGCCCCGTGGCCGTCGACATGCAGAAAAGTGTAGTGAATCAACATATTCAGGCTCAATATCAAACAGATGTAACTTGATTCGGTTCCAGTCTTCATTTGGCATACTGGCAACGTTTTCAAAGTAGAAAAATGGTGCACCCTTGATCTCATCACTAAGGTAGCGCTGCTTTACTGGCTCTCCAGGAAGTCCGAACCCCTCTGACCGTCTTGGTATTTGGAGCTTCTCAATTCTTTTGCTGGCTCTTGCAACTGACCTCTCAAGGGGAGGCTTAATTCTTGATCCTCCTCCTTCACAAACTCCATCTGTTCTTACTGTATGAGGTGGTCTCCTGACTCCTCTGCAAGGAGGTGCATCATCAGGCTTTGGCATTTGCAAGGGTTGTTTCAGAGTAGTGCATCTTCGAAGTCTGGTTGAAGATGAGATGGATGATTCCGAGTTGACTTCTCCAATTTTGCGTTTGCCATGTCTTTTTGCTGCCACATTATTTGCAATCTGCTCTCTTAATTGACTCCAGTCTGCAGATTCTTCCATCCATTGGGGCACTGTGCCCGAATTCATCTCCAAGTCCTTTCCAAAAACCTGTCACACACAATTGAGTCAGAAAATGTCAGTGGTCCAAGATTAGAATTTCCACCACCCAAGTTGGCTCCAAGACCATCACGAGAATTCCCACTCTTTCAGTACCTATTTGGATAATCAAAGAAGGGGAAAAAAAACTAAGACCTTGAAATTGAACTCAGAAGGGAGACTCCACATCTGCCCTGGAGACATTAAGCCATCAAATAGAGGAAGAACTTGGACATAAGAGTTTATCAAGAAATGTAAAACAAACATAATGCAACAAAATGGAAGGAACACATCCTGATGGTTGCAAATATACCACAAGTGGTTCATAGATACTCACTTCCTCTAATGCTTCACCATGTGCTGCGAGAAAGTCTACAAGGTCAGCAATCTGCTCCTCATCTGCATTCCATTCTGGTGTGTCTGCCAGAAATCATTGTACAAATTACTCACTGTGATTAGGTTTAAGCCCAGTAATTTTTTCTGCTCTTGTTTGGTTAATGACCAAACAAACAATGGGGTGTTTTTGCACATGGTCCCAGCTTCTAGATCAGTTTTCAAAACTAAATGATGCTTGTGAACACCCATCCCCATCATCTTGTGGGGGGTTTAAGCAGAGTGTGGGGTTTTTACCACAGCGCTCCAAAGCCATCTTAACTGCGTGTGTGGAAAACTTGAACTCTGTCACAAGCTTCTCCACAGTGTTGATTCTCCTCTGGCAGGTGATATGTCCCTGCCCATAAAACCAACATACCATAAATGTTTAGGGCTTTAGGGTTTTACAGCTAGTGCTTGTTCAACATTGTATTAAACTGGCAAAGTGCACAGCAGAGATTCACCTGACAATCAATCCTTTACTACTACACACCATGTGTGTTTCTTGCATTATGATAGGACTGTTTTTCATTCTAGTACAACCACTTTGAGTATTTGAATTCTGGGAGTATGAATTACATGTATGAAACAATTCAGGCACAGAACATTGGGAGCAAAATTTACTCCTGGAATTACATCCACTCTTTCTCAAAAATTAACGAACCGAGGTTGATGCCAAGCCATCTTGCTCAGACATGAGGTATAATGTGTAATCCAATAGCATGTCATACTCAGCTCCTCCTCCTGTACCTCAAAGAGGAAACCATAATCAAAACCCTAAAAACTGCCACCCACCACTTAAGGTTTCTCACATGTATTTTGCTAGTTTTGCCACATTTTTGCAGAGAAAAAATTAGAATAAAATCTTTTTACCTACACTGCAGAGTTTGGATGTCTCATACACTAGAGCAGTAAACAAAAAAGATTCCAGCAAGCAACTCTTGTCAACATTTTTATAATTTGTTGCACAGACTGAGTAAGTGAGTTCTAGGGCACAAATTAAGCTCTGCAGTGCTAACAAGAGTCATGAAGTCAAGGGAAGTACTAATACAAACTCTGAAATGATGTTGGAACCAGCAGGTTTTGCAAATTCAGAAAGAGAGAAATTTCAATTCTTGCTTGAGAAGTGTGAGTCTCCATGACACTACAGAAAAACTAGTTGAGGAATCAGCTGCAGCTGGAATATTACATATATTCATACATACCCAATTCTTGGAGGGCTTGTTCAACTTGTCCTGTGGTGAACCCCTGAGTTAACAACAGATTTCGATTGTGTTGTTCCTTTGGATCCAGTCTTGCAGTATTTGGAGTTGGACAAAAGGGAGTAACTGTCGAGATGACAGAATTGGTTGCCGCCTCCACTAGCACCCATGAAAGTCTGCATGGAGGATTCTCCTCCTCCTCATCATGATCATCCTCCTCCTCCTCCTCTGTATCGCTCTCATCATGATCATCATAATCATCTTCTTCTTCTTTGTCTTCATTTGAGGCATCAATTTCCTGCTTGCCACTTTCAGTAAATTATCATACCCTCACAGCCTCTGCCACCTTGACCATACTCCATAGAGATCACTGAGCTACTTCTAGCTAGCTGTGTTTTTTCGCATACAATATAATCTTGTGACATTTGCAAAATTATTCCTCTGAGAAAAACTGCAACCCTTTTGGAAGACTTTATATTGAGGAGGAAGTTCAGGGGTTACTATTACATGCACATACCCATCTTTGTTCATTCCAGCAGCTTTTGAGAGAGTGTTTGGATAGCCAATAGTTTTTGGTGTCTTTGTCCTCATCATGTGTGCAAGCAGCAATGATGCTATGACCTGCAACCTCCACCTCCAGACCAGCTGCAAACGAATCACCATGACTGTTGCCTTCACCACTTTGTTGTTGTTGATGGTGATGATGATGGTTCTCATGCCAATCCAACAGAAATTGCACCAACACCGATTCTGCTGTCTGTGTTCCTGCAATTCTTACATCACTCACATTCATAGCTATCATTACTGGAGTCTCTCTCACATCTACTGGAAGAGCTGATGATCAATTTACACAAACCAACATTTTGATCTTGATCTTGATCTTCTTTTGACAGACTTGTTTGGATTTTGATGTTTGATTCTGATTCTTTGGGTTCATGATCAGTTCGCCATTGATAAATAGATAGATAGATAGATAGAGAGATAGAAAGGTGGGTCATATGGAAAGATCAAAGACCATAGATGAGGAGAGCTCGCTGGATGAGGTCTGTAGTGAAGCCCATGTCAAGCAGCCGGGACTCTTTCTCTGCATAGCGCAAATCAGCTGCCACCACAAGCTCCTGCTGCTGCTTATCTCCTCCTTCCTCTGCAACAACAACAACTGAAGATCTGATGTCGCCCCCCATATCACATTGATCGTTCATGTGGCTGCAACTCCTTCTATGATCAACCGGATGCTGGTTTTCTTCCACTGACGTTGAATCAGCTGCTTCAGCGCCAGGTACATATTCGGTTAAGACGTCGTCGTCGTCGTTGTCGCTGCTGCTCAAAGCCGCCATATATTCTCTCAGCTCCTCCTCCAGCTCCTACACTGTACACATGAGCCAAGAAGCACGAGCTACCCAAAATCATCTTTCAGCTCCATAAGGCAAAAACACAGCAGCAACAGCAGCTCCTGTACCAACTAACAAGACCTAGAAGAAAGCATAGCCGAAATTGCTCTCTTCAATATGGAAATCTTCAAAGCAGTCGAGAGAGAAAGAGTGTTACAAAACGTGGAAGGATCGAAAGTAGTACGCAGAATGTGATCAGGACGGATTCTCCACACAATTAATTAATTGCTGCTTCTGAACCTCAGCTGCTCATCACCATACCAGCACACGAGTGTAACTGCAGTCCTCAAAACCTGAAGCTCAATCGAGCATCCCTACTAGTGCAGCGAGCCTCAAAATTCTCTCGAAAGCAATACTTGTTATTAAATTTGTTGCTTCTTCATCCCTGCAGGCCGTGATCAACAAGTGTTCATGTGCACCGACATGCACCTCTCGTTCTAGTCGACACATATATATATATATGCGCAAGCACATACATACATACATACATACAAGCACGTTGTCCATGATCAAGCTCTTTGGACAAAATGGTGACAACAACAGCCAACAACAGCATGATGACAGCAGCTCCTCATGCTGATTGATGAGATCCAAGATCCTTAGAGACGTCGTCTTGACTGTCTCCCATATCTATCTTCTTCTTCTTCTTCCTCGAATGGGTTGACCAAATGAACGAACAATGGGAAGAATGGATTTTGGCGGATCGTAATTCCTTTCCAAAGGTGACATTCAATTAATTGTGGGGCTTATTATTCAGGCTTCACTAATTATTAATTAGTGGTTAATGGATAGGGGTGTACTTACAGTTTTTTCTTTTTCCTCCATTCGGCACCCCCAAATCATCATACGCTTCCCTCACAAAAATCTAATCATATTTGAGTTTTCTCAAAGTTCTACCCAGTCCAACGCTTTATTTAATCCTTTTCATTTTTTCACCTCCTGTTAATTGTTTTTCATTTTTTTCTATCCTCATTTATAAGGTTCAAATTCTTTTTTTCATCAAATAACAAAACTTATCATGAAATTGTTTAATTTCGGAATGATTTCAATTTAATGTAATTTTGCTGGTAGCCATCATATGGTTGTCTATTGCAAAATTTGCATTGAGAATCATATCTGAGATAAAAAAAAATTCTTAACACTTGTGAAAATGCAAAAAATACTTTGATCTTATTGTGACATCCAATGTAAATTAATTAAAGAGTTTAATAGTCACTTAATCATTATGACCCGTTTTAAACTTTAATGGGCAATTTCATCCCATGCTTGAAATACTTTTGAAAATTTCTATTATCACTCTTTTTGTCTCCTCTCCACTTTACAATTTATATAGAAGGAAGTTGAATTGTGATCAAACAATATGGGATAAAACTCCTCTTCATTAAAGAAAAAAACTCAGACCTAATGTTACATGTTGAGTCTTCTCATTGGCTGCATGAAATTTCTATTTCCAAAAATATTTATCACCAGTTCTTTTGGCTTTTTTATAAAAACACCTTGTTGGAGCAATTGCACTAAAAAAGCAATGGCTTGTCACCATTTAAACCTGAGTTAATATCCCCATTATAAAATTGAGGGTACTTCTGAGGAGAATTTTGCAAATTTTCTCTAAAGATGAAATTTTTGTAACATAGGGTAGATAGGCTGGTGAACAAACATTTAAGCTATTAGAAAGCATGAATTCATTCTCATCATCACTTTCAGCCTTGGATGTTCAAAGGGTCTAGGTAGCCCTTTTTTACATGGTGCCTTTGTGGTTGTTTAATAAAGTTCCATTTGTGTTTGAAATGAGGAAAATAAGATCTCCTAAAATGAACAGGGTTGAAAAAATAGTCCAACCTTTTTTAAACACATATGCTTCCATGTGCAACTGCAGTGTATTCTATAACTAAAAATGCCACACTTTGTATACACAAACAATATCCCTCTTATTAGCAAACGTTGTGAATTTTATCCCAAACAAAAGTTCCCTAGAGAAATTTTTTTTAGCATCGGCCTTTGAAAAGATTTATTATAATCAAATGCACAATGTAAATATCCAACAATCAATTTTTTTATTTTGAGAAATAATTAATAATGTTGAATGGTTCTTAGAATGAGGGATAGATACTCAGTGGTTATCAACCTGATTATATTCACACTTACCCACTGGTTTAAAAAACCTTCAAACGACTGATTTGGGTATATAATCTCAGTTTTCAAAATATATGAAATGTGAAAGAATTGACTAGTTCTTTGTCAGTTCTTTCCTTAAAGAATTGAGAATTTTTTTTATAACTGACAGTTCTTTGATGAAAACTGCTGATTCTTGAAGGTTTTTGAAATAACTTGAACTGATGGCTCTTTTTTTTCAAAAGATCCAGAACTGTTGATTCTTTGATTCTAAATTATTAAAAAAATCAAAGACCCACCCAAACACATGTAATTGCCCACTACCAAACCAAAGAACGATTTCCCTGAGTTCCACATTATTTGGCTGCTATTATTCTTCATCTAAAATAAAATATCCATGTCATTTCAATGCTCTTCTTATATGTGATGCAGGCTAGTAAGTTGGAATAACTTCACCAATACCCAATATTGGGGCCTTCAAAAGCATACATTCAAGAAAGCTTACTGTTTTCCTAGCCTCATTCATAAACACCTGAACCAATAATATTACTTGACCAATCAAGAGCAATTGTTAGATTGTGCAGTGCCCTGTGTAAGAATCGCAACCTTTGCACATATATTAGAGTTATTCATAAAGTCATGCCCTGTTGGGCCTGAGTTTCACTCCTCATTTGATGCTTCATCCACTCCTGGCTGTTGTCCGCAAAGTCATGAAATTTTATTAAACAAGGGTATGAAATATTGAGACTCAGGATTAAATGCACGAGGCTCGAGAACATTTATAGCTACAGTACACATAGCAGCAGCAGTTGAAAGCGTTGAAAAAAAGAAAGGACAGGGCAAACTCAGTTTAGCACCAAATTTGCTGCTGAACTGAGTTTCATGCCCCGTTGAACTCTAGTGGACTTTTTTTCCTGTTTTTTGAAATCTCGTCCCCTATGTGACCAAACAGGGGGTTCTGGTACCGTCTTCGCCTGACTTTACGGATAACTTTATCGACCCAAAGTCATTTTACTAACCCCGACAGGCATCAACTTTACAGTTCTTCATCCAAAACATGCTGTGTAATGTGAAAATGGGATGCAAACTTCATCCTCATAAACTTTTCGCGTTTAGGTTGATGTGTGATTTGTGGAGGTGTTTTTCATTACCTATCAAATTAATCATCCACCAACTGGCAATTGAGGTGCTTTTCCTAACCAACACACAATTAATCATCCACAAACAGGTGATTCATTACACCTGGGCTTGTCTTGGGAGGTTTTTGGAGGACCGAGCAAAAAATTGCTCATTTTCTTTATTGCTTTTGGGAGTGTCCAGAGTATGTCTGACAAAAACTTGCAATCAATTTTTTGGCTGTGTGTCGTGTCAATTAAAGTGTCTGCTGGATTTTTATGGTTTTAACTCAAACCTGTTCATCATCTTTACATCTTACTTTAGATCTGCCCAGCCGTAATCCAGTGCCACTTGGCTTGGTTTCAGATCTCTTGCATTAACTGCTGGACAAGTAAATCCTACATAGCTGCAAGAGATGCAAAGCTTGCTAGCTACCCCCCCTCCCTTAAAATCTACCTTGCACAGCCTCTTACATACAATTTTCGGTAAAGTTGTCTTGGGTCATGTCACCCAGCTCATCCTGCCCCTGGAATTTTCAGAAAACAAAGCACTTGTGTTATCATGAACTGTATGATTCTCCCTCAACCCCACCCCTCCTTCTCTCTCTTCCTTCTCCACCCATTACATCCATGAAAGACCTCATGGAAAGAATTGGATTTATTGGGAGACAAACGCCTTGTATATTATGTTGGATGAATGTGTTGATTCACAATTCATTGGGAATCTCATCCAAGAACATGTGAATCTTTGCCTGAGCCACATATTTTGGGACTGCTCTCACCCATGGATGGGTGTTAAGTTTGCATAAAGCACAAGGTGAAATGATGAATCAAAAAATTGTATACCATGAAGTGATGATGGATTCATGGATCATGAGGTAAGGTCACCCTTTTGAATGTGAAGGCACCTTATGCTTAATTTTGAGGCAAGCCTTTACATAGGTCTACAAGAAGCATTATTCCAAAGATATAATGTAAAGCGCCCTCTTCCAGCAGTTACAAAATTTCAAAGTGCTTTACAGACCCTTGACCATAATGATGGTGTTCATGGGCGTGAATTTTTGGGGAGTAGGTTATTCATGTACTTAACAACTTACAAGATTGCAATCAAGTGGCAAGCTGAATTGTTGTCTATGGTGTGTACCTGTTGCAACGTGGGGCTATGACTTTGCTTACGTCCTTGGCTCCTTAATTTTTTGATTCATTCTAACTTAGGTGAGAAATAACTGAAGTAGATAAGTCCTCTCCTATTTCTACTAAAGGAAAATGGACGAATCATCCAGCACTCATGCTGCATCCAAGTACTGAACAATCACAAATAATGAAACATTATTATCATTACACAATAGTTTCAAGTATTTGAACAATACTCTTTGCTAACACAATAATTTGGGCGGTGCCGGATTGTATCATTAATTCTTTTAAGTTTGACACAACCAATTTGGTGGCTTCCTTGGAACATGTGTTCAGTTCTACACACACATAAAGTGAAAAGAAAAATGTCCACTTTCATGATTTGATGAATCAACGAAAGTAGGGCTGCAATGAACCAGCGCGTGCAGCCACATCAATGAACAAATCATCAAATTTACTCCATCTTGGATGCATCCCAACTCTATCAGAGTGGGTTGCACCTTAGCAGATTTAAAGGGGTGGAAGGTACAAATTTTTTATCATATGGTCTCTTCACTGTTTTTCTTTAGCCTGCAATCAGACTTTGTGTTAAATTTTCATAGTGTTAAAATTCTTCTCTTTATCTAATTTGCTCCTTGTTATTTGGGGGGTTGTTCATGTTCCCCTCGAAGCAGTGTTTTTTTTTTCATTTTTGCAAAGTAGCCAGTGTGGCCACCTCTAATGTCCAATTGGTGCTGCTCTGGCTAAAAGCAAGCTGGTGTAAGAGTTCTCTACGGCCTCACTGGCATATTATTTATATAAACTTGGCTGTCACTCCAATTTATATGGTGAATTATTTGACCCTTTCACAAAATTGTTGGGTGAAAAAAGCTGGCTAGATCTAAAATGAACATAGAGTTTTCTGGCTATTAAAACAAATGTATTTGGAGCTTATATGGTAGCGTGAAATGTTGGTGTTGGAATTTGGCAGCTTCTTGGGGCAGATTGTAGAATTTTCAAGGATATTGATTCATTTGAATGCACTAAAAGCAACTCCTAACATTAGAGAACACAAGCACTTGTGGGAGAATTGAATCCCTAAATCTAGCCTTTATAGCACAAGTGACCTACAATGTCAATCAAGTTAGCATACAATTCTAACTTCACAAATTAATGCAAGAATAGAAACAATTGCAATTGGAGTCCAAAAAGTTGGTAGACTTGTAAAACAAACGTTAAATTCAACAAACAAAACAACACATCGACAACAACCATGCCTTCATATAAACATAGCCCACAATTTGACAAACCACAAAAGATTTTGCCGTTGTACAAACACTACTAACAACTCCACAAAACAACTACACCCTAACCATTAAAGCAGTAACAATGTTGTGCTGCTCTCCATTGCTCAATACATATGCATATGGGAAAATCTCCAAAGTGTAAAATTGTTATGCAAACATGCACACAACAATTAGGAAATGAATAGTGAGCTTGTTGTGAAGCTTTGACTTCATAAAAGTTAGAGTTGATAAGCATCTTTCATCCTCCACACTACCTATTATTTGCACCATTGCCAATTCAACCAATTTGATGTACTTAGGGAAATTGGAGACCAATATTTGAGATGTTATCACAAGGTGCCACATTTTGGTTAATGGATTAGTGCCAAAAGGGGGCACCATACAAGCTACTACATTTGACCTCGTTGTGAGCTTGAACATGCCTTGTTAGTAGTCAAAATTAATAGCATTCAAAAGGTCTTACACTTGAACCTCTTGTTCATCCATCTTGTGCATTGTTTTGCCATAGTAGAAAATTATTTCAAAAACTTAAAGGTGATTGGCAGAAGATGCATCATAATCCAATTGTAGCCAATACCGGGGATACACAATCCCAAGAGCATTCATGACACCATGGGTTGGAAACCTAATTTCCAAGTCCCTCATCAAAAAATTTGTAACTCTTGCCAAACCACACAAAAACCATGGACTTACATAAACATGAAAGAAACAAATGAAAGAAATCAACAAAAATAATGGAATTTTTTTAGGGCATTACCTTTGCACTAATTTTTCACCAGTGATTCAACAACCTCTTATCAAAATGTCTTATTCATATTTTATCTTTAATTTTGAGAATTGTTCATCACTATTTCAAATTTTAATAATTTATGCTTTGAATTGATGAGTTGGAATTTGAACAATGTGTCAAACAGACCAAATGAAGTAGCCACCATTCCATAATCTTTCCCCCTGAGGGTAAAGTCAACAAAAAAGCCCTCCCCTTGGATTTGGATTGCTTTAAACACTTAAATGTACTAAAATTAGCTTAATTACCTTAGTGAAAGTTCAAAGAAAAACCTAGTTGACAAAAAAACCAATAAGAGTTCAAAACAAAACCTAGGTAAAAAATAATTTAACTAAAGGTAATATGGTGTATAAATAAAAGAATAAATATCTTAGTAAAGGGAAAATGAATAAAAAAGAGGAAAAAAGTTTTTAAGCACTTGCATTTGTAAGAGGCATGTGTGGTGGTAGCTTCCAAACTCCATAAGCTTGTCTCCTCATGTTATTCATATTCATTTGCCTTGACACCATATGACCTTAATGTGCTTAATATATATTTTAAAAAAGTGTAATGAAAAGAAGAAAAAAAAACTTGAACATGATTATTAAAAAAAAAAAAACTTAATATAACCCAAAAAATGAAAAACTTGAAATTCTTCACATGCAAAAGGCATGATGCACTCACTTGAAAAAATCCATGAATTGATATTAAATTACATGATTTAAACTTCTAAACACAAGTTGGGTTTAAAGAAAAGCAAGATAAAACTAAATAAATTGTAAAAAAGGAGAAAAAAATCAAACTAGAGCGCAAAGAAAGTTCAAAATGAATGTTATATAAAGACAATCCTTTCATTCATGGATGGATGAAATATGTGGTTATAGTTGGGATATCAACTAATTTTCATTTATGCAAGTTGACATCGTTTCAAGTAGTTTTCAACTATAATTCAAAATTTGAATTTCTTGCCAACACATTGCCACCATTGTTATATGTCATACCATCCATTCATCCATATTATTTGACACATTAAATCATTCATTCATTCATACTATATGCCACATTGAATCCATCCATTCATAATTAATTATGGCATTATATATTATATGACATTTAATGGCATAAATGGAATCATTTATAACTTAATGACATTTTATGATATAATTTAAAACATTATAAATGGTATAATGTTAATTTTGTGGCATTTTGTGGCATTTTAGTGAATATGGAAAATGCTATAAAATTATATACCAATTATTTTATGCCACAAAATTGAACCCTTATTAAGCTAAAGTAGTTTGCCTAGCCTAATTAACTATCCTAGCTTAGGTCTAATTAACTTCCTTACTTAACTTAAAGCCTATCTAAACCTAGGTAGGTAGTAATAGATTAAGTATATGTAGGTTGTGAATCATGACACCATGATTAAACAAAAATCAAGTAGGTACTTATTTAAAAGCCTTACTTAATTACCTAATTTCTTAATACTTACCTAGCTATATCTAATTAGTTTAAATAACCTATTTTGTCACACTTGTATGCATTGTTTCATACATGACGGCCAGTTACGAGCATGTCAATCATGCCTTTTAGGGTTAATGTACATTCTTAGGTTACTGTACATTATTAGATGTTTTAGGGTTATGGCTTGTTTAGGGTTTCAGCGTTGGCGGTTGTATAAAAGGCCAAGCTCTTCATTTCTCTTGTTAGTTTTTTTAGAATTCCTTTGTTAAGGAGAATTTCCTCCATAGTTAGATTGGATTTCTAGATGTTCATGATGGCTATTACATGGCCACCATTTGCATACACTACATTTTCTTTCCTTCTTTACAATCTAATTCTATTAAAAACTACTCTCTTTCACTTAATGTTGAAAGTGACAAATTTTTCTTGACTTTGAGTTCTTGGGTTTCTTTTACTATTGGTGTTGTTGTTGTTATTGGTGTTATTGGTGTTGTTATTGTTGTAGATGCTACTGCCATGAAGACCGATGGGCTTGAAAAGTTCCCCATGAATTCTCATTTGTTGCATCTTCAAAGAAGAATTCATGACTAGTGGATCGACTCCATCATCAGATGCTTGCTGGAAGTTATTGTTGAAAGAAAAAGGATTTGTTAGACACAAGTTCGTTGATGTTACAACATCGAAAGAAGAAGCTACTGTTTCATGGTGTGATTTCATCATCCCGCTTGTAATAGCAAAGCTAAAGACATTGTCATTATCGCTACAACAGCTTCCAAACCTCTAATCATGTCGCCGTTTCCAAAGATCGAAACCATGCACACATTCATGTGGGCTACAAGCTAGGAACACTAGCTACCCATCGTTGTAAGACGAAGCTTGTTGTTACTGCTAATTGAAATTGGAGCTTGGGTGATTAATCTGTAGAGTCAAATCAAATTCCATTTTTCTACAGTAAGCTCTTCCACATCTATAGTCTTTGCCACTTCAGGAACAAAGGTGAACACCAAAGAAACAACAAGCAAGTAAGAAAAAAAAGAAAAAAGAAAAAATGCTTTTATAGTGTAGCATTCGTTCTGAATTCTAGCATCGCGATTTGCAATGCGGCATCCATTATGAGCTATAGTGCCACGATTTGCAATGTGGCGTCCGTTGCAAGTTGCAGCGTGGTGTTCGTCGCATTGTCGCTCACCATTATCACGTTGCTCATGCACACCTCACAGTGTTGTGGCCATTGCATCACGTTCACCATTGTTACTTAGTTCATGGGCGTTCTGTAGCACCGTGGTGTCCGTAGCACCATTTGTTGCGTTACCGCCATTCGACTTTTGTCCAATGTTTATCAAACTTTCGTCCACCTTTCGTCCAACTTTTGTTCAACTTCCATCCACCTTTCATCCATCTGATGCCCGTCCGACATTCATCCGACTTCTGTCTGGTTTCATCTGTCCATCCCTTTATGTCCACTGACTTTCGTCCATCGCTGTTCATCCCCATTGACGCATCGTATTTTTCAAACCATATGTTGTGTCAGAACTTTGTAGCTATTGCTTTGTATTGTTACAAAATTTTGGGGCATGGGACCACACCATGTCCTCGGATGATGAGAACACTACCACTCAGCTAGAGCCAAGGTATCAGCTACAAAGTAACACATAATCATTTGAGCCGATTTTTTTGAATTCATGATTTTCACAATGGTACCATCAAGCGTTCACAGCACCACCATCATCTAGTATAACTCTTCCCAAGAATTTAAGTTCAGGTTACATTACATCAATGGTACATCAAAGTTTATTTGGAGGGGTTAATCAGTGGGGTACGCTTGTAGTCGCACCAACTTTCACACCATCACCATATATTCCGCTATAAGTCGTTACCTCTACACCCATATACACCATGCAGGTTAGTAGTTCCTCTCGGAAAATTAAAAAGTTCAGTGGAAGACCAGATACCATTTTTTTAAGGGAGTTCAAAACAACTTTCTCAACTGTGGTTTGTGAATTGGAATTCAAGTATGGTGTTAATTACACCGAGGCATTTTCATTCAAACAATTGACCCGTTATGCATTATGAGGCATTGGATGTCTACAAACAACATTTTTCCAAGATTTTGGACATCACCCAAATCCCTAATCCAATTTATGCCACAACCATCGTCACTGTTTTTCAAGTTGCACTACAAGCTGCCATTACACATCATGGGACTATGCCCCATAATCCAGATCCGGTACCTATTTTAGTAAACCTTTCTCCTCAACAACTCATTATTGTTACCACAAACAATTTTCCAACCATCGATGCACCAGCTTTTGTTGATCCAGTGGGGGAATTCTTTCAAGTTCTTGAGTTGCAATTCTGGTTAAGAGTTCTGAAAAAATTCTACAATTCGCCACCTTTTCTCGACAAAAAGATGAAACCCTCAAGATGTTCTATAAGAGGCTTCTGAAGCTTAAAAAGGATACTCAGAACATCACAGACCTGGAAGTTACCCATTAGTATTTTCGTTCATTGGAAGGTACTTCGACATTCCATGCGAAGGTTTTGCAACGAGTTTTTGCAGAATTTGGAGACTCACACTTTGTTGGATGTGTACAACATTTCTAAAAAAATAGAACTTGTTCATGCACACTATGAGGCCAATACTATGAGGCTTCCATCACGTTCAAGGCCTTAGCCTCCACTAGCTGCGCTAACTTAATCATCACATTCTTTTTTAAGGGCTAAAGTAGTGCACTCGGTTGCATCCATCCTACCTTCTTGTAACTACTGTGGTAATCTTGCTCACAAAGCTAATGAGTGCAACATTCCTTTCGAGGATTTCTTTTATGATTATTGTGAGAAAGAGGGACATCAGGAAGTTATTTATTTTGCCAAGTTCCCGGAACGAAAACAACTTCGATTACCACGATAAAATCTGCTAGCATCTTCCATTGCCCCTCAACCAAAAGCTAAAGCACCTTAGCCTTCCACTTAGCCTTTCCCCATCAAAGGTAATCCCAGTAAAAATGTTAAGAAGAAGGAGCACAATGCTAACAAGAGGGAAGTGTTTCAAGCCCATGCCGCTCAAGTTCAAGCTCTACAAAATGAACTCAAATCATTGAGGGCCCAATTTGCTAATCTAAAAGGCAAGTCTTCCCAACCAGCTAATCATGCGCAACATGTACAAGGTTCAAGATCACGGGAGGGACCTCCTAGGTCGTTCTATGGCCTCTCACACGATGCCATGTTTGGGGAGTATGTTCTTTTTAATGCACACAATTCTAGTTTCACAACAGAATTTACCATTTTTTTTTGCCCTTCCTACTTCACGGCACAAGAAACTAGTGTGGTACCTAGAGTTTCTGCCACTAGGCAAGTAATTCAGACTAATGGACTTGCATTTGGTTCAAGTCCTATTACTAGGGCTAAAGGAGCTCAAGTAGTCATGCCACAATCTTTTCGCCCTCTCAACATGGAAGAAGAATGCACCTTGTTGGCGAGGGGGGAGGAGACTATTACACCACAAGTTGCTAGGGCATCAAATTCTCGTGTCCCACGAGTACATATACATCAGGAAAACACATAATTTTCCACTGACCAGCTTATGGAGTGCCAACTTCAAATGCGTGAAGTGGCGTAAAAGCTTGTGAGTACACTGTTGTTTTGTTTTCAAGATTTGAAGTTAAACACCATGGACATAATTACAATACTAAAGGATACCCTGAACATTACATCAGGTCTTTTACCAATCCCTGATCCAAATGCTATAAGGGTCCCATCCAACACTTTAGAAAGACATTCGATTAGCTCACGTGTTGTAGATGGCGTTCGTGATCTGGTCACTAATTCTAGCATGGCTAAACTAGTGGGCTCTCTTACCTCTGATTCTACATTCACATATCAGAAGGGAGCTAAGAACACTTCACTTGTGGATTTGTTATTTAGCAAAGGCGTTGTGGATAGCCATTCTTTCCACAAAATCTCTCACTCATTTTCGAAGGTGATGCCTAATGAGAGAACTTCCATTGCCATTGGAGTTCCCATTGTCGATAATACTAAGTCAACAATATAGGTGGGAGGTCATACACTTAGAGTGATATTTTTTGATACAAGTGCTCAACTAGTGATTCTTGGAGTTCAATTCGCTAAGAAAATGGGCATGTTTGATTCCAAACTATGAAAATCTATGTGGCAAATTCGCATTACTAGTGAGAACATAGAGGAGGTACTTGGGGAAAGCTCAAATTTGATTGCACTTAACTTCAATGAAGGTACATATCAAGAGCTTTGCCTATAGGTAAAATGTTTAGTCACCAATGCCACTAATTACGATGTGTTCATTGGGCAAGAGGCATTTCCACCAGGTTTCACAATTGACAATTGGTTCAAACATGCGTACTACCGTGTGGATTGGGAGATTAATGGTCACCACCTGGGATATATACCCCTTGATTTACATGGGAACCATAGTCCTATGGCTCACCATTGTATGCTCAAGGAAGCACACACCATTTCCCACATCTAATAAGCTAGCTACAAGTGGATACACTAGTAGAAATCAGCCAAAATGTAACCATTCGATTTACGATTCCATGCGACTTATAG